>Ga0070734_10000377_pt1 | contig 100176 bp, 149 predicted proteins | sample Coa_R1_8_FD_66444 | JGI IMG/M metagenome (GOLD analysis project Ga0070734, IMG submission 66444) | Surface soil microbial communities from Centralia Pennsylvania, which are recovering from an underground coalmine fire - Coalmine... | ecosystem: Environmental > Terrestrial > Soil >...
GTGATGTACGCGCCGTTCACATGGAAATTGAAAAACTGGTTGACCGTCTTGTTGGTCGTGAGAAGCGGCACGCGCACCACTTTCGCGGTAGCATCCCCGGCCAGCCATGAGATCGTCCCGGAGACGGCGGTGTAATCCACGCCGGCAACCGCAGTCCCGTCGCTCGTGGAATAATCCATCGAGATGTTCGCGGTGACGCCGTACATCCGGTTGAAGACGAGGTAGGCTACGCCGCCGACCTCATAGCACTGCACCGCAACGCCGTACGAAGCGGGAGTGGAGATGAAGCCGGTGATGATGGACTTCGCATTCGTGAAGGAGACGGTTCCGGTCGGAGGGTTGTTCGGGAAGTAGGCGACCGTGTTGGGACCATTCTGGAGGACGGTAGCGCCCACGACTCACCCCTTACGAATCGCCAGGGCGACGCTTCCGTTGTTGACGTTGACGATCTGGAACTGGCCCGTGATCCCGACGTCGATCGGCACGTTCAGGATCGTTCCGGGAGCATTATTGATGTCGACTACGACCGCCTGGTAGATCTTGTAGCCGTTCAGCCAGTTTCCGCCGAAAAAGTTAGTGTCGGAACCCATGTACATCGGCGCCACCACGTCGCTTCCAGCCTGGGTCCTGAGATGCGTGCTCGCATTGTCTTGGGCGGGCATCGTCGGACGGGCGCCGTTTTGGTAGAAGCTCGTGCTGGTTACGGCGCCGCCACGGAATCTCTGGAGCCAGAAATCGGCGGCCATATAGTTGGCGAGAAGCGCTCCGCCCACGCTCCTCGCGACGCGGCCGTAGACGTAAACCGTCGAGACGGACATCGGCTCCGGCGTCGGATCGACCAAGACCGCGTGCGCTATATCTGGAGTGCCGGCATTGTCCGCTTCGATATAAAGATGGCCTGGGCCGCCGAAGATGTTGACCAAGGTTCCTGCGATATTGATGTTGATCTCGCCGTCGAAGATGACTCCGCCGGGATCCTCCATCTTGAATTCCATCCGGTTCTGCGCAGTCCGGGCAAGCGTCACCTTCATGAATCGGCCGCCGATGTCGGTAGGGGCGGTGAAGGTGAAGACGGCCTGGCTCCACCGCTCTCCCGAAGGATAAACACCCGTCGGCGTCGCAGAAAGCGTCGAGGTCAGCATCGTGGCCACGGCATCCATGATGTTCTGGACATCCGTGGCGGCAGGAAGCTGCGCAAAAGCGAATCCGGTATTGAGGAAGGAAGGAACCGTCACAGGAGCACCTCACTGGGGGCTCCGAGTGTCCCCGGAGCCTTGAGAGCCTGGCCGTTCCAGGCAAGCCAGGCATCGTCGTTATTCTTCATGCCGTTCGGACCCTGACCGCCGCAGTACGTGCAGACGACCTTGAAGACCCCCTCTTCAACCTCGAAGTTGATCAGGTGCCTGCTCCCGCAGAACTGGCAGGGCCTGGGCTGAAACCCTTGAGGCAGTCCCATCTATGTCTTTCTCACCGCCATCACATCTCCAAGCGGAGTGACGCCGGGATTCCACGTCGGCATATTAAGAACCCTGAAGATGGAGGAGTTCGCCTGATCGACCGGCACGGAAACTTCCGCGCCCGGAGGAGTGAAGGCCAGCCTCGTCCCGAGACAGGCGAATACCTTGCCGTAAATATTGAAGACGTTGGCTACCGTATCCCCCATCGCGATCAGCGGCACCCAGAGGTTCGATCCTCCGATCGTACGACCGAGGTTCCCATTGTTCGCATTATTGGAGGTTCTGTTCCAAAGCGGAGCCATGGCTCCGTAAAGAAGGATCGCGAATGTCCCCGCGTTTCGGATGACAAGGAACGCTCCATATTGCCAGAAGCTGTCGAGCGAGTCGCCGGTGTTTCTGGATCCATTCCCCACCATCCACATGTTGTGGGAGGTCTGGAGTTCCGGAGATTCGTCCAGCATGCAAGCGAGCAGCCCCTCCGGCGTCGACCCGTTCAGCCAGTCCAGGATCATATGGAATTGGCCGACGTAGCAGTCGACCGCCGACCCGCCGGCGTTGATCTGGGCCCTTCTCGTCATGGTCCTGGCGGAGCCGTCGGTCATGACCATCTCGAGGTTCGTGGCCGAAATCCTGTTGAACTGGATCGTGAACTGCCGACCGTTGCCGTCCGGAGGAGAAACTAGTTTCCCGGCCATGGGGTTCGTCCAGGCCGGGCTCAGCGTGGTCGCCATCGTCGTGACTTGATTGATGATGGTCTGAACGTCCAATACCCCGGCGAGCTGGGCGTAGAGGACGTTTCCGGTCAGATAGGGTGCCGCCATCTAGGACCCCCTCGCGCGCATGACGATGGTGGAACCAGGCGTAGAACTTCCGATCTGGGTGAGGACCGGCGTCAGGAGGTCGTTCGGATTCAGCGTCGCGGCGATGACCGTCTCGCCGTACGTCGCACCTATGTTCACCGTCACCCGATAGGCCGGAACGACCACATTATTCACGGACCAATCGACGAAGATCGGGGTGCCGATGGGGCCGGAGACTAGGTTCGCATCGAACGCGATCAGGTTCGTGATTTTCCGGACCTTGTAGATGAAGATATTCGGAGCCTGATCGGTTGCAAGCTGGCCCGGGAAGACCCAGAGGATGTCCGGCGAGAGCGTAAAGGCATTCGGGCTTGCGTAGAGGACCCAGTTGGCTCCAGTCGAAACCACATAGATCGACTGGTACTGGGGATTGATGAGAACAGAACTGGCTCCATTGATCGTCTGGCCGCCCACCGTGGTGAGCGTCGCGGTGTTCGTCGTGACGGCATCCGTTCGAAGGAGCCAGAATCCCTTCCCGGCAGGAATCGTGGTCGCATCCGGAAGGGGAAGCGTGATGTTGCCGAGAGTGGCATCGAGGAGAAGGTAGAGATCCGAAGGCAGGATCGGATTGACCCCGCTTCCGATCGAGCGGAACGGAGTGTCCGCGAACGAAGCCGACCGCCCGGTATTCTGGCGTTGGGTGGCAGGCATCTAACCCTCGCTCTCCATGCTCATGTCGCGAGCAGCGCTCCAAAGTGGACTTCGTAGGTCGTGTGGTTCCCGGGCACCTGGTCGAGCACGGAAACCGCGTAGCTTACATAAGGCGGAAGCCCCGTGGAGATATTGGTCTCCGGATCGAGCATGTACGTGTTGCCTGCGGGCACGTTTGTCGAGGCGGTCGTCGTCGTGCCGAAGCCGTCGGTCACGGTTTCCTGCACCGTCATGCCGTTCGCTCCGGTGTTCTTCACCGTGCCTATTCCGATGACCACTTTCGTGCTCGTGGCCGTGAAGAGCGTCACCGGCGCATTCGTGGTGGCTCCGGTCGCGTCGGCCCTCAGGCTGCTTCCTGATCCCGGCACGCCCTGGAAGCCTTGGGCTCCTTGAGCTCCGCCGCCGGCTCCTTGCGGACCTTGGCTTCCTTGCGCGCTCTGGTTTCCCTGCGGGCCCTGGATCCCCTGAGGGCCGCCAAAAGCTCCGGGAACGCCCTGATTGCCCTGATTGCCCTGAGCGCCCGTCGCCCCTGGTGCTCCTGGAGCGCCCGGAGCTCCTGGAGTCCCCGGGCCGCTTCCGCCTCCGCCGCCACCGCCGCCGCCGCCGCCCGAAACGAAGGGCCACGCCGGAGGAGGAGAGAGGAATGGGACGAGCTCGACGAGGTCCTGTGCGAGGATCAGGGAGTTCGCGTAGATGACGCGGCCATCCGCCATCCGGATGGAGCCATCTGCCAAGCGAAGAGCCAAGAAGGCCTCGATCGGGCGGATGACGACTCTAGGCTACCATCGCGGGACAGGGGGATGTCCGGCGTTCCATCAATTCTATTCGGCCCAAGAAGGAAAGACAAGCCCTCTGTTACTTTCTTTCCAACTTCGCCGGGAATGGCTATACTTCTTAGGAAGCGGCATCCCCCGCCGCCGATGAACGGGAGTTTTCGATGCCCTTGACCCTGTTCGGGGATCCCGCGCCTCCTCCCCTCATCGAGGGCCCCGTCGCCCTCATGCGCCTGATCGAGATCGACGAGATCTCGGAGCTCGAGGACACCATGCGCCGGATGCGCCTCGGCCAGGGCGACTTCATCGCCGAGACGAAGTTCAACGGCTGGCTCACCCAGGTCGCCGGCGGCCGGATCTACTCCCGCCGCGGCGAGGACCTGACCGGCAAGTTTCCCGAGATCTCGGATATGATGTCCCGGTACACGTCCGAGCACCTCCTGGGCGAGCTCGTCTACTGGAAGGAAGACGGTCTCATGGAGCTTCCGACCGTGACGAGCATCGCCATGACGAAGAGCGACCGCGAAGCAGTCGCGAAGCTCCGGGCCCTGCCGGGCTTCTTCAGCCTGGTCCTTTTCGACGTGATCGCGGCCCAGGGATACGACCTCTCGAAGCGGTCGACGGCCGAGCGGATCGACATCCTCCGGAACACGGTGGACACGGGGGGGCCGATCCTCATTTCCCAGCCGTCGGTCTTCGAGGACTGGAAGAAGGTGTACGATGCCGGCGTGGCGCTTGGAGGCGACGGCGTCGTCCTCAAGAATCTCCACGCGCCTTACGTATGGCGGCAGCTGGGCGAACCCGAACCCAGGCCGGTCGGCTTCTGGTACAAGCTCAAGCCCGTCTACACGGACGACTTCGTCGTGTTCGGTTCCCTGCGTGGCCCGAAGGGAAAGCTTCTCGCCCGGATCGGGCAATATCATCGCGGGCAGCTTGTCGAGGTCGGACAGATCAACAACTTCGCGAAGGACGTGGAAGCTGAGATCCTCGAGAGGCTCTCTCGAGGGGCGTTCGTCATGGAGGTCGAGTACCAGGGCCGCTTCTCGGATCCTCCCGGGGCGCTGCAGCATGGAAGGTTCTATGCCTTCCGAGACGACAAGCCGATGGAGAGCGTGATTCTTCCGGAGCGCTACGCATGACTTATTACGTGCGGTCTGATTGGAGACGATGCGGGAACACTCTGTTCTACGCTAAGCTCCGCCATCACGAAGAAGTCGGCGGTCTCTACATCGACCCTGCCGATCTCATCGAGGTGCGCTGGACGGAGACTCCGGAAGGCTTTCTCCTCAGAAGGAGGGAGGTTCCGGATACTGACTGGGCGGGAGCGGAGCTCGTCAGGTTCAACGTCTCCCAGCTTCCCGTGGAGTTGCAGCAACGGTTCTGGACCTGGCTCAATTTCATGGATGTCCTGAAACGTCGCGGCTCCTCTCCAAACGAGATCGTGAACGCGTTCTCCCAGGGCTTCCCGCCTCTCATCAAGAACGAGACGCTCGATGCGATCGAGCTTGGAATTTTCGGCTCGGCCTTGGACTGGGTCGAAAAGACGGGACTCGTCCTGTCGAGGGAAGAACTCGATGAAGCTCTCTCCAACCTCGGAGTCATGGAGTGCCCGATATGAAGAAACGGATGGGCGACATCTACGACTACCTGAACAAGAAGCAGGTCGAGGAACGCATCGACCAGTGCAGGCGCCTTTCCAGGGAGCTTGAAAAGGTGTCCTGCTCGCTCGAGGCCGCGGGAGATCTTCTCGTTTCGCCGGCGCCCTCCCATGGAGGACTGACGAAGGCCCTCGAGAGAGCCAAGGACGCTGCGATCATGATCAAGACGAAGTTCTGGCAGCCGGGGGACCAGTCGGCCTATGCGGTCGAGAAGGGCGCGCGAGACCTGATCGACCGCGTCGTGAAGGGCCCCATCGACGAGAAGACCGCCGCCAGGTACAGGAAGAGCATCGAAACGCTGAAGGGGAAGGCGAAGAAGCTGGAGGAGGGCGCGTCGCATTTCTGCCGGCTCAGGCATTATGAAACCGTAGCGCCTCCGCCCGCTCTCCGATGATCGTCTACGTCGGCGCAGGGTCCGGGCCCTTCCGGGACATGGTCATCGCCTCCGGCCACGGCCAGATGGTCTCCCGCCAGTCCGACGCGTTCAGGATCCCGAAGGCCGGCCGCTGGGCCTTCGACAACGGCGCTTTCACCGATTGGAAGAACGCCGTCCCGTTCGACAACGAGGAATTCCTTCGGCGCATCCGGAAGATCTCGGAGCTCCCCGACGAGCGTCTTCCGGACTGGTGCGTCTGCCCCGACATGGTCGCCTCGAACACGAGCCTCGAGCACTCCCTCGAATGGAAGTCGATGCTCAAGGACTACGCTCCGCGCCTGAAATGGTTCCTCGCGCTGCAGGACTACGTCCATCCGGACGACGTCGACCATGCGCTTTGCCTGGAGAAGTTCCACGGGATCTTCATCGGCGGCACCGATCACTGGAAGTTCGACACGTCCCCAGCGTGGGTCGAATGGGGCCATCGCCGCGGCCTGCCCGTCCACGTCGCGCGCATCAACGGCCCGAGCAGGCTCTCTTGGGCGCAGGAGATCGGCGCCGATTCGGTCGACGGCACCGGATGGGTCCACGCCGGCGAGAGATGGGCCAGGTTCCTGCGCGAGATCCCCGAGCCGATCGGCCTCCTTCCCCCGCCTTCCAAGGACTTTCCGAAGGAATGGGTTCGCTTCGGCGCGTGGCTCCAGGAAATCTACAGCGAGAAGGATTGGAAGGCCCGGCTCCAGGAAGAGGACGCCCAGTGGGAGTGGACTCAGTCCTTCTGGGCAATGTCTCCGGAGGAGTTCGTCCAGTGGTACAACAGATCCTACCCAGCCTCGATCACGCTCCCCCAAGGCGGATTCCGCGACAAGGATGAATATCACGAATGGGTGATGGACAACCTCGCCCAGGCTGAGCGGTTCTTCGGGACGAAACCGGTCCCTCCTCAGGTCGAGCTTCCGATGTTCGCCATCGACGAGTGCGGAGACGTGCTGCCGCCCAAGGAAATCCCGCCCGGCCGCGTGCGCTGGTGCGACAATATCCGGAACTGGACGCACGAGGTCCTGGGCCCGATGGGCGACGTGATCCGGGTCTTCATCCTCATTCCAGCCGCCTCTCTCAGCGAGGCGAAGAAGCGCGCGGCTGAGGCGTTCCAGCCGAAGCTGCTCAAGAAGATCTGCAGACCCCGCCGGAAATAAGAAAGGGGAAGGCCGGAAGCTGCAGGCATCCGGCCCTCCCCGAAAGGAAGGAGTAAAGTTAGGCGATCGTATCGCCGGGTTCGGCTGGTCTCCTCTTCCCGGCGTTCCCGAGAATCCCCCAGTCCGTATCGCGAACGTAAACTCTCGCCTCGGGATCCCATCGATACACGCCGACCACCATCGTCCCCAGGTTCCTTCCGTCATGGAGGTCCCATAGGGCATCGACCTCGAGCGCATTCCACGCGGGATTGAGGACCAGGTCGTCAGGCGTCAGCTCGCCGCCGTCGGGCGCGCTGATCACCATGAACGGCGCCGCCATGGACTCCCGCTCGACCCGGGCCGCGAGCAGCTCGAGGATCCTCCGGACTTCCGCCGGCGCACGGCGATCGCTCACCTCGGTCCCGTACTTCACGAAGTACTCCTCGACCAGCTCCGGCCATGCCGAGGGCGTCGCCTCGCGAAAGGCCTCGAGCGCCTCCTGGTACCAGTCCGATTCATGCATCCGAGGCCTCGGCTTCCAGGATCTTGAACTTCCAGCGGGGGCCTCCTAGCCGGATGATGTCCGTGAGACAAGTCAACGCTGTCGAGAAATCCTCGCCTCCCCACATGCGCCACCCGAACGGGACGAGCGGATCAGGCTGGACGATGACGGTGTAGCGGTCCGGCCAGCCGCGGCGAAGTCCCGATGTAGGATGCTCGCACCACATCCGCACCCAGTTCTTGTCGCGGAGCTTCGTTCCGAACGACGGGCACGGATCCTGGCGCCAGGACATGTCCTCGACCAGGCCGGAATTGACGAGCTTTCCCAGCTCCCGCGGCACGCGGTAGCTGGAGTGGAACTCCTCCTGCCAGATGAGGGCTCCGTCTTCTTCCATCAGTACTCCACCATGTGCCAGTCCGGGATCCACCAGGATCCTTCCGGGCAGCCGAGCATCGGGCCCGACGTCGGGGGTCCGCCGCCGGCGCTGAGAAGCGCCCGGAGAGCCTCCATCGCGACGGAGAGTTTATCCGTCTCGAGCAAGGTCTCGCTGAATCCATTCGGCTGCCTGATGGCGATCTCGTACCTTCCGAACCCTATTCTCGCCTCGCGCGATGGGTGTCCGACATGCAGCGTCAGGATCCTGGCGTCCGACATCGTCGCCTCGAAGTTCGGCGCCAGGCTGAACCATTTCGTCGTATCGCGCATAAGGCCGGCATCCACCAGCCTCTGTACTTCTCGAGGGACTTTGAATTCCCGAAACCACTGCTGCCAGGCCATTGCTATGCTCCCGCCATGCTCGACAGGATCACGTATGCCAGCCCCTCGAGTTCCCTGAGCGCGTCCTGGTCCAGCTCGACCATCATCGTTCCCTGTTCGCGGTCGATGATCTGGACCCCTCCGTGCTCCGGGCGCCCGCGGCCCTCCAGGCGTCTCAGGGCGACGAAATCCCAAGGAATCTGGTGGAGCGCCGCGTCGGCGATCCTGCGGACTTCCTCCACCTGGGCGGGCTCCAGGAGCATGAGGCTCCCGTTCACGAACTTCGAGCCTTTCTTCACCTTCGCGCCGCGATCGATGATGTTCGCCTGCCGATGGTCCATGTAGATGCTGGCATCGAACCTTTTCGTCTTCTTCTTGATCACGTTGCCTCCCGGCCCGGACATCTGGGCAGCGCCGCCGCCGGCGGCCGCCTCCGGACCGAAGGTGTTGATGGCCTCGCCGTTCCAGAGGACGAGCTCAGGATCCGTCCCCATGCTGGCGCGGGTGAAGGCACCATCCCAGCCATGTTCCCGGAGCCCCCTGCAGACGTCCTCGCGCTGCATCATCGCATCCGAGATCCCCAACGTCTCCGAAGCGAGGTCCTCGGCGGCCGTCCAGATGCCGCGGTCCATGAGTTCGAGGTAGCGCCCACGGAAATCCACCTCGACATAGATGGGGCTGAAGGGCTGGGCGATCCCGTTCTCGATTGCAAGGCGCTGGATGTTCACGTTGAAGGGCTGGCCGGCCACGATCACGATCGGATGCCAGTAGCCGGTCCTCCGCCATTCCTGCACGATGTTGATCGCGTTCTCGTATTCCGGACTTGTGATGTATCCGGAATCGATCTCTTCGGCAAGCTTCGCCAGGATGAGGATCCTGAGGCGTTCCTGCTTCTCCGGGTCGAGGGTCTCGATGAAGTCCCATTGTTTCCGGGAACGGCCCGCCCAGAAGTCCGGGCATCCGCTCAGGTAAAGGCCGCCGCACAGGTTTCCATAAGGACGGGTCTCCTGCAGGTCCCCGCCGCGTTCCAGGATCCCGAGCACCAGGCTCGGATCATCCGTCACATGGAAGGCCTTGAGACCGCCGGCGTTCGCCTGGACGTATGGATAAGCCACGCAGGCCATCCTCGATTCCGCGCGGTCGGTGTAGTCCCGGTCTCCCGGGAACTTCGAGGTGTCCACCGTGCGGGATTCGAGGACCTGGAGGGCCGCGGCCATCCGGTCTTTTTCGATTCTTCGCGCCATGGTGCTGGACTATCGGCGGCCTCTCCCCGCCAGGATGAACGGGGTCGTGTACACCACGCTCGACCCGGCGATGAACTGGGGTCCCAGCACGCAGACGCCTTCGGCGTTCCTGGTGTAGGCCCCGGGGCAGCTGCCGGAGGGTGCCGACGCGTTCACGATGGGGATCGCCTGGCCCAGCCGACGCGTTCCCGCGATCGGACCGAGCTTCCCGGACTGCACGAATCCTTTGCTCACGGCATTTCCTTTCTAAAAGTTGCCCATCGCTATTTTCTCGGAGAGTTCAGTATCTCCGCTGTCCTTCACCATCTTGGTGATTCCCGCCAGGACCCCGGAAACCTGTTCGAACCGATACTGGCGAATCAGGTCCGAAACTGCGCTGCGCTGCTCTTGTGTCCAACTTGCTCCCGTCAAGGCCTCGATGTCCAGGACGAGCTTCTCCGTGTGGCTCTTCTTATCCATCCTTCACCGGCCCTTTGTCTTTCTTGTCGGTCTCCTTCGTTGCAGCTTGCTCGAGCATCGAGATCATCGACTCATGCCGGTAGAATCGCAGAATGCTGACGACCTGCTGATACTCGGCTGCCGTCCATTTCCCATGCGTGACGTACTCGATCCTCCTCGCGATGTCATCTGTCCTTATCGGCAGCTTCGGCTGATCCATCATTCAGACATCCCGTGAATCGCGAGACGGTATTCACAAACAGGACAGCCTGTAGATCGCCGTGAAGACGGTGGCTCCGAAGAGAACTTCGCCCGTCACCTTGGCGGGCTCGAACTTCCAGTGGTATCCGGCGACCGTGATCAGCACTGCTGCCGCGAATGAGCCGATTTCCGGAAGCGTCAGGAGCGGCTGTGCCAAGCACACCGGCAATGCGATGAACACGTCACCGCGGTGGTTGCCTTCCACGAAGTCCGCGAAGTAATAGTTCCCGGCGCCGACCATGAAGTTGTATGGGCCGGTTCCTACGTTCAGAGTCACCTTGCCCGATGAATCGGTCCTTCCGGCCACATCGCCGCTCGGCAGGGCTACCTGGACGAGGACGTCACCGATGGGTCTGCCGCGCATATCGGTGACGACGAAGCCCACGGGCGACGGCGACGCCTGCGCGAGCCGCGCTCGGGGTCTCAGAACTGGTGGCCGGTACGAAATCATACCTGCTCGCCACGCTCCCGCTTTTCGATCCTATAGAAGAGCGATCCCATCTCATCCCCCGAGACGATCTGGGCCTGCACGAGCAGCGTCCCGACGCTGTTCATACAGTTCTTGAAGGCCTCCATCTCGCCGGTCATCGGCGTCAGGCGCCCCACGATCTCGTTCGCCTCCTTGAGGAAGTCGTGGCGAAGCCTGGATGCCGCGATGATCACGGCGTCTGCTTCCGCCTTCTTCAGCTTCTCCCCGTGGGCGACCTTCTCAAGCGCCTGCGGGACATCCACGAACTTCGTGGGTTCGGCCATGGATCACCTCCGAGTGCCCCGGCCGCCGAAGCTGTGGCACACGGGGCAGTCGGCCTTCGACCCGATCGGGATCGCGTTCGGGTTTGGCCGGATGTTCGATGGCTGAGGAAGCTGGCAGGAGCCGTCCGAGCACTCCCCTTCCATCTCCTTCGGCGCCGGAACTTGCGCCTGACTCTGTCCGATGCTCTTGAATGGCAGAACGCGCGAGGCTCCGGGGCCCGCGCCCGACAGCCCGTAAGGACCCTGGACCAGCGGGACCTGGCCGGTCGCTGCCTGTGCCATGGGAATCGGCCCGGGCTGTAGACCCATGTTCTGGATCCCTCCCTGCTGCCTGTTCGCCCACATGTCGCCCCCGAACATATGCTTCATCGCAAGACTCCTCAAAATCTATCGCATCACCCTGGCCATCGCCACGTCCCAGAACCTGCATTCTTCGTCGAAATCCTGGGCGGTCAGGATCCGCACGGACCCGTCCCGCAGAACCGCCGCGTAGTCGAACTCCGCGGACTTCCCGCCCTTCGTCAGATATTCCACGTGGAGTTCCTTGATGCACCCTTCGCCCATCGGCTCATGGCTCCTCTCGCCATGAGACTTCCACCAGCGATCGGAAGGGAAATAGAACTCCTTCCCCTTGTACTCGAAGACCGGATCCGCGAGGTAGTCTTCGAGACCCTCCTTGAGTGGCGCGATCGCGAGCGACAGATAGTGCGCGATCCACGGCTTCTTGAGGTGGAGGAACACCATCATTTTCATGCTCTCGGGCATCGACGGGTCGGCCGAAATGCGCTCCAGCATCTCCTCGTTCAGCTGGTCGAGGTAGCGGAGCTGCACGTCGGGCACCTTGTTGTTCGGAGAGCCCATGGACGTGTTCACTTTTCTCCTCCGCTGGAACTCCTGGAATGCCTTCCGCAGACCCTTCCGGTCGGGCACTCCGGTCACGAACGGTTCGACCTCGATCCACGACTCCGGACCGATCCCGATCGCGGCCGACTTGACGATCTGCATGTCGGAGCCCACCGGGTAGTCGTCGAACACCATTCCCGGCGGCCCGACCTTGGGGATCTCCGAGACGAGCTGCCGGCGGTCTTCGTCGCTCAGGCCGTCCGCCTTCAGGATCATTTCGAGGAGCCGGATGACATGGACCATGTCCTCGGCCGAAACGATCCCCGAAAGGTGCTCGGTTCCGATCAGCTGGAGTGCTCGATTTGCGTGGGCGCGGTTGGCCATCGTCAGAAGCCAGACTTCTCCCTGGTTCGCGAGCGACTCCAGGAACCAGTCGGCGTCCGGCCTGGGGACGATGGAGAGGACCTCTCCCGTCACCACGTCCTGCACGGGGTTGATGAGGACGTTATCCAGGTCGGTGTAGATCCTCATTGGCCGAGCTTCCTCAGCTCGGTGAGCTGCTTGGGGGAAACGTGGCCGCCCTCGACGATCAGCCGCTCCCACGTGTCCCGGATGTCTTTCCGGAGGTCCTCCGGAAACGTCTGGCCGTTGGCGACCGAAGCCTCGAGCGAACAGAGGATCGCCTGGTATTCGGCGGGCGAGATCTCGAGGACGACGCGTTCTGGGTTGCGCACGGACTCCTTCCTCCATGCGCGTCGGCCTTGGGGGAGGGAGGAGGCTTCCGCGGTTGTCCTAAGTCTACTGCATGGGCTTCCGGAAGTCCACGACCTTTACGCGGCGGCCATGGCCCGGGACTTCCCGGGAAGCAGCTGGTCGACGGCGCCGCTCCCGATGTAATAGCCGCCCAGGAGCGACGTGACGTCCAGGATGCGCCCGCTCACCGGGATCGCGGCGGCCGCAAGCCCGACCACCGCCCCGAAGCCCGCCTTGTAGAGGCCGTACTGCCTGGTCGACCGGAGGCTCGGGAAGATGATCTTGAACAGGCCGGAGAGCACGATGCCGCCGACAGCGCCGGCGCCGAGCGAGATCGAACGGTACGTGAAGTGGTCCATCCAGGACTGCCCGGCCGACGGCACGACGGCCGACGGATTGGTTCCTGGAGCAACGGTCCCCGGGGCCCCGGCCGGCGCAACCGGCATGGACGCGGGCGCGCCGGGTCCCTGGCCCAGGTACGGCTTCCAGCCGGGCAGCGTTCGGATGTTCGGGTTCATCGTCGCTCTCTCCTCAGAGCCAGATCCGGGAAGTGGTCTGCACGTTCCCGATCGGATACGCGGAATTCTGGTCGGCCGGGGCGCCGATCTGCCGGACCGGGAACTTGTTGCCCTTGCCGGTCCAGTCGAGCTTGGCGGCGCGCATCGTGGCCCGCATGGGCGTCGTGGTCGGCGGCTTGTAGGAGGTCTCGTCGTAGCCGCAGCAGCCCAGTTCCTTCTTCTTGTTCCGGTTCCGGTTCTGCATCACGAACGTCCTTTCTTCAGGTCACCCAATCTTACAACGTCGGCGGCATGAAATAAAGTGCTGATCATCCGCCGTACAGCCAGCCGGACAGTTCCGGCCTTTTCCATCCCCGCGGCTTGCCCCGTTCAAGAACCCTTTTCTGGACTGCCGGGTCCTCAAGGACAGGCATCGCGAGTTTCGTCCGGAGCCATGTCTTCCGGACATCGTCCGCAGGGACGATGACACCCCAGTAAGCGTTCTCCTGCATGTTCCTGGAAGCCCGCTCAATCAGTTTTTGTGGATCGCAGGTCGTTTTCTCTCCCAGCGGCCGCAGCGTGACATCGATGGGCTTCCCATTCAGGACCGCCCAGGCATGATGGATCGGAATCGGACTGTCGTAGCGGATGGCATAACCCTCCGCATAATCGAGTTCCTGGCTTTCCATGAGCGCGAGGGTCTGGGCGTTATAGAAGCATTTCTGGATCTCGTAGCGCCGGCGTCCTCCTCCGAACGCGTCTAGCAGGACCTCAATCTCCTCTGGAGTATAGGGCTCCGAGGAGAAGCTTCCGCCCTCTCGGTAATAGAAGTCGTACGGCGAGGAATATTTCCATTCCTGCGGAGCATACTTGCTCTGGAACGAAGAGGCCTGTCGCAGCATGTCCTCGAGCGCGCGGTCAACTTCGCGGCCAGCCATGCTCAGGACCTCGACATGATGTTGGACCTGCTGAGGGTGACGAATTCCTGAGCTTCGAAAAGACGCTCCACCAGGTAGAGCCACATGCTGACCGCTTCATCGGATTTGTTCTGGGTGGCCGCCTCCCGGATCTCGCGGGCCGCCTGGGGAGGGATCTGGTCTTCGTTGTCCTTGACCTTCTCCAGGACCTGGTCGATCACGAAGGCCCGCGCTTCGGCTTCCGTCCTGAAGATCCAGGTGTCGGTATGGATAGTGGCCCCTTCGGTCTCCTCCTCCTCTTCGCCCTCTTCTTCAACCATTTCCTGCCAGACGAGGACGAAGAATTCTTCAGGAGATTCTGTCCATTCGGCCATGGCTCACCTTCACAAAGCGTCGATCACCATGTCCGGGGGCACCGGGAACGGCATGTGCTCGTTCCCCTTCCGATAGAAGTTGAGGTCCTGGGCGAACGACCTGGTGTCTTCCTCGAGCGCCCGCATGCCTTCCTCGGGCATCGGACCGAGCTTCTCGAATTGCTCGACGATCTCCACGTTCCGCTCGAGCTGCTCGATGTTCATGACCCCCAGGACGACGTTCGAGACCGGCAGGCTGAGGACGTAGTGGATCGGCAAGTTCGGCTTGAGGCCGGCCTTCTGCCAGAAGAGCCCGCGGGCGAGCACCTTCATCGCCATCACCGCCATCCCCTTCTCGACGGCCTCCGGAAGAAGGGCCGTCTGGAAGGAATGGACGTGGACCTCAGCGGGATTGAGGGCCATCAGGATCCCGTCGAACGGATAGCGGGCGATCGCCTCGCGCAGGACCTCTGGCTCCGCGTGTCCGGTCACGCCCGTGAACTTGACCAAGCCCTGCTCCTTCGCCTCGTGGAGCATCTGGAGGGCTCCGTTGTCCTCCGAGATCTCGTCGAGCTCTTCCTGCTCGCTCAGGTTGTGGATCTGGAGCATGTCCACGTAGGTCGTCCGGAGCCTCTGAAGCGACTGCTCGAACTGCCTCCAGGCGCCGTCATAGGTGCGCTCCTCGATCTTCGTCGCGATGAAGGCGCGGCCGCGCACTCCCGGAAGGACGTCGCCGAGGTTCAGCTCTGAGTCGTCGTAGACCGGCGCAGTGTCGAAATAGTTGATCCCGAGCTCGAAGGCCCGTTCAAGAATCTGTGCTGCCGTGTTTCCGCGAAGGTAGAGCGCGGATTCTCCCCCGAGGCCCAAGGCCGACGTGGTGAACCCCGTGCTCCCCAGCGGACGATAGATCATCCGCCTACTTTTTCTTCTGGATCCGCGTCGCGCGCGTGCCGACCTTGCAGCGGCCGTTCTTGAACTGGCCCTTCGGGCAGCAGACCAGGACTCTCGTCGTGGAATTGACCTTCTTCACGCGGATGGACTTCTGAGCGCAGCGGCTCATCGGGAACCCGGCGGGCTTCTCCTTGTAGCCTTTCGGAACCGGCATAGAACGTCCTTTCAATTCGAACCGGGACGGTCCGGACCACCATCCGGATCCGCCTGGTTTTCTTTCGCGATACGTTTCTGGATCTTGGCGAGACTATGGCGCGCCTGTTTTCCCCGGCGCAGGGCTTCCTGGAGCGTTTTCGGGGGAGGAGGCGGCTTCTTGCCCGTCATGTCGACCAGCCTCTGAAGACCCCAGCTGAAGAGTTCTCCGACCGCCGTTGCAGCTCGGATATTCCCAGCCGCGCGATCGCTGATATAGATGCAGCGGTTGTCCGGCTTGTGCTTTGTCCTGGGGAGCTTCCCCTTGAAGCATTTGGAGCACAGTCCGGTCCCATTCTCGCGATCGAGCTTGATCCACGTGCATCCGCCTGTGCATCCGTTCAGGTCGGTGCACTTGCAGCCCGTACACTTGGCGAGGCCTTCGATGTCGAAGGCGTCGGAACGGGAACTACGCGCCGCTTTCGTCTTCATCGGAGGAAGTATACAGGCTCCTCGCCAATGATTGCCAGCCCGGATTACTTGTAGAACACCGTCCAGAATGCGCCGTTCTCGTCGGGACGGATGTAGATTCCTCCTCCCATCCCGGGCGGCCGCTCGAGGTTGATCTGCTTCTCGATCTGCTCGATGAAGGGCCCGAGATACTGGTTCCAGGAATCCTCAGGGTTCCTCGATCGGATCTCCTGGTCCGGGATCCCGAAGAATGAGGCGAGCCGAACCTGCCATGTCCTCCCGAACTCCGGATCCCTCTGGTCCGGTGCGTCCGTCAGCTGATCGATCGGAAGCATGACGGTGACGCCGCCCGGCCGGTCCACGCGGAATCGCGGAAGGCCCTGATTCTGGAAGACATAAGCCCACATGCCCGGGATGTCGAAGAAGTGGCGTGCATCGACTGTCGGAGGATGCCGGCGAACGAATGCGGGATGACCTGGAGCGACCGGCTGGGCGGCCTGCGCCTGAGGAGGCGGAGTGCCAGGCTGGGTGCCCGGCTGGTAGCCGAAGAACGTCTCTCCCCACGTGAGTTCTCTCGGAGGCTTCGGCTTCGGTCCGAACGTCTCGAAGAACTCGCGTTCGCTCAGAACGCCGAGCCTTCCGCCCCTCAGTTTCTTCCTATTCGACATGGCTCCTCCGGGACCTAACGGCCCTTCCTCTTCTTCCTTTTCTTCCCAGGCGCTGGCGGCTGACGCCTCTCGCTCTCCGGAATCTCATAGATCGCGGCGCCGCCGTGCTCCGGCGCCGGCGGTTCCGGGCGCCAAGCCTCCTCGCGGTATGTTCCTTCCGAGTAGATCAGGATGAGCTGGCATTGATCGTTGCTCCACTCGAGCGTGAACATCCCGGAAAGATCCGGCGGCTGGATGAGCCTGAACGCCTCCTGCAGGTTCTCGATCGTCGGGAAGACGATGTCCTCGATGATTTTGCTCGTGTCCGTCCAGACCTCGTATTCCTGGCCGTGATAGTTCTTGATCGTGGTCCCGGCCCGGTTCCTCATCTCGTCCCACGGGATGTGGAAATAGGAGGCGAACTCCTCGAGCGCGTTCGGGCGGCCGCCGCAGACGCCCAGGGTCTCGAACTGTTCCTTCCCCACGCCGGTGTCCCGGACTTGTTCCTGCCAGTAGGAACCTTGTTTCGCCTCCCGAATGGTCTGCCACATGTCGTCGATGGGCTCGAAATATGCGAGGAACGCGCGCGCCAGGTCCTCCACGCTGGGGACGACCGTGGACCGCTGCGGCATCGGCAGCTGCTTCAGCTTCCGGACCCTCACCGCTTCGGGGATGGGAATCTCCGGAGTTGCCGCTTCCGGCTGTGTCGGCGACGGCCGGAAGGGGGTGAACATCTCCGTGAGCGGCCGTTCCTCACCGGGCGCCTCGAAGACGCCGGTCCAGAGCGCGGCCTGCTCCGCCTGGCGCTCCTCGTAGGGCTTTGGAGGCGGCGATGGTTCGACGGTCTTGAAGAGTTCCTTCGCCTGCTCCACGTAGGGCGTGAGAAGGGTCGGAGTCTCCGTCCGCTCGGCAAACTCGAAGATCTGCGGCTTGTATTCCTTGACGGTGCCTTCCTTGGGCGTGAACGGTGCGAACATGCTGGGGCGCGCTTCGACCGGGGCTGGCACCGTCTCCGGACGGACAATCGGCGGTCCGGAGGGCCCGCGCGGGGGCGCGAACGATTCGAAGATGGAAGGCCCTCCGGGCCGAGGAATGATCGCGCTGAAGAACCGCGTGAGCAGGCCTTTCTTCGCCTCCGGCGGCTGCGGGACGGCTGGCAGCATGCTCGGAGCTGGTGCGGGCAGCCCGGGAGGCTGCTGAGGCGCTGGAAGCCCGGGCGGCTGCTGCCCGAAGGCCTGGAACATGCTCGGGCCTTCCCGCTTCTTCAGGAACCAGTCGAAGATGCCGCCCATCGAGGGATTGATGTGCTCGGCATAGGCCGCGTCCGAGACGTGCTCGGCGCCGAGCTCTATCATGGAGCCGTCGACGAGCTCGCCAAGATAGCGTCCGGGCTCCGCGACGTCGGAAATGCGTACCGGCACGGCCTCAATGGTATCTCCGGCCATGGCGAGGACCTCGGCGAAGTCGCCCGGACGGAGCGACATGCGGACCTCGATCGGCGGCGCGGAGGATCCCATGCGGATCCCCGCGGCGTCGACGTCGGCCAACATGACTTCCATGTACCGATTCATCTCCGGCCCAGCTGCGGATACTGCCGCCCTTCCTTGTAATTCAGCCACCAATTGCCGGTCTCTCGCTCAGGCATGATCTCGAAGTAACCGCGCATGTATTGCGGCGCAGGTCTCAGGATGTCGAGCGCCTTCTCGTAGCGCTCGATGAGCGGCAAGATCACTTCTTCCATGAAGTAATAGGATGCCTCGCGCGCATCCTCGTTCGACCGCACGTTCCCGAAGTACACGTCCAGCACCTGCTGTGGGATGCCGAACAGCTTCGCGAAGTCCTCATAGAGCGCATTTCGCCGGGCGAGCAGCTGGAGCTCTAGCGTCGCGGGCTCGCCCACGTGCGGCGACTGCTCAACCTGGGTCCTCCACCACGGAGACTGGGTCTCCGTCAGGATGTAGTCCCAGAGGTAGTTGAGATCCCAATCCTGCGGCAGCTCGTTCACGATCTCCACCGTGCTCGGCATCGACCATCTCGTGAACGACCAGGCGGGCACGCCGCGCTCGTATTCGCCAGGCCTCCACCGCGGTGCCTCTTCAACCTGCGGAGTCTCGGGAACCTGAGCGAACATCGCGGAGAGCGGCCGCTCCGCCTCAGAAGGCGGCGCATAGATCGGCTCCCAGAGGGGCCTCTGAGCTTCCGCCGCCGCCGGCGGCGGGGATGGTTGGAAAACCTCGAAGATCCTGGGCGGCTGCGGGATCAGCGGTCCCGCCTCCGGGGCCGCAAACTGAAAGATCGACGGCCGCGCGGGCACGGGCGGCGTTTCAGGACGAGGGACGAGCGTTCCTCCTGCAGGAGCCGGGAGGCCGGGTAGCGGCGTCGCCGGCGGCGTGGGGGGCTTCGCACCGAAGGCCTCGAAGATGCTGCGAGGCTTCTCCTCCGATGGGCGTCTCCTGAACCAGTCTAGGACGCCTCCCAGGCGCGCCTTTCCCTTCTTCTTTCCAGCCATCGCCACGCTCATGGACGTTCCGAATACATGAGGTCAACCCGCCTGCCCATCTGATCCGTGTCCAACCCGAACTTGCCGCGGATGTCGGATGGCTTGAGGAGGTCCATCGCCTCCGTCACGCGCCGGAACATGGGTGAAAAGATCCAGTTCCAAAGGGCTTCGAAACCTTCGCGACCCTGCGACATGAACTGCTGTACGAACCAAGTTGGGATCCCGAGGACCTGTGCTAGCTCTATTTCGACGCCGGGCCCGTTCTCGAAGCCCGCGACCTGGTCCACCTGCATGAGCCCGGATTGCCTGAAGGATGCGGAGTTCCGGTCCGCGCGGACGATGTTCCAGATTTGGTCGAGCGGCCATGTGTAGTAAATCAGCTGCGCGACCTCTTGAGCATTCGGCAACTCCGCTTCGGATGGTATGGCAATCGAAAGCTGGCCCGGAGCCACGAATCTCTGAGGAACGGCTGGAGGCCCGGACGGAGGAGCGAAGAACTGCGCAGGAGGAGACGGCGGCGGCTGAAGCGGCCGAGGCGGAGGAGCCGTCACCGGAGAAGGCGCGAAATGTCCGAAGAACGCTTCGGGAGGAGGACCTTGCTCTGCGGCCGGTCCGTACATCGTTTCCCACCATCCAGCCGATGGCCGCGTAGCCGGGGCCTGGCGGATCGGCTGCTCGGGCCGATAGCCGTAGGGAGCTGCTTCTTCGAAGGGCGTCCCGGCCGGCGGCTGGACGGGAATCATGGTGCGGCTGGTCGGCGGCCGCGGGGTGCCCTCCGGAGCGGCCGCCGGCGGAGCCTGCTGCAGGAATGCCGCGCGCGCGCGATCGTAAGCAGTCCGTTTCTCCGTGTCCTCGAGGATGCCGTAGAAGTCGGTCAGCTGCTTGAACATCCGCGCGGCCACGGGATCGTCAGGATTCAGGTCGGGATGGAACTTCCTCGCCTGCTCACGATAGGCACGGCGAATCTCCTCGAGCGAAGCCGTGGGGCTTACGCCAAAGACGCCATAGATGTCGACGTCCACGGGGATCCCCGCGGGAACCTGGAACTGGGCCGGCCGCTTTTCCGGCTTTCGGAACCAGTCGAAGACGCCGGACATCTGCCGCTTTTTAAGCACCGGGAGGACCTCCGTAGGTGAGCCGCGGCCGCTGCATCGGCGGAATCAGGGTCTCGACATAGTAGAGCCAGTATTCCCCGGTCCGCTCGTCCAGCCCGATTGTGAAAAGCCCGGGAAGAGTCGGAGGCTTCAGCATCTCGAAGGCCTCCTGCATGAGAAGGATGAGCGGAGCGATCACTTCCTTCCACATGAGGTTGAAGGCTGCCGCATCCTCCTCGGGAGTCCTGGCCTGTCCCAGATAGAGCTCGAAGACCAATGTCGGGATTCCGAAGAAGTTGGCCAGGTCGCTGTAGAGCTCCCGAAAGACGACGGCCTGGATCGGAATCATGAGCGGCTGGCCGTACTTGTAGTTCGCCTCGAGGCTCTGCCAGAATCCAGTGGTCTCGCGCATCCTCTCGAGGTCCCCGAAGACCTTCGCCATGTCGACATTCCGCGTCAGCTGCGCGGCCATGTCACCTATCGAAGGGAACGACCATATTCCCTCCCATGAAATGGAGGGTCGCGGAAGACCCACCGGAATCCACCGCGGCGGAGGGGGGGAAGGTGGAGAAACTTCCTCGGGTTCAAAAGTTCTGAAGAATTCCGCTGCAGGTCTTTCCTGTTCGCCAGGCGGTTCGAAGACTGCCCAGAGCGCCTGCTGCTGGGGCTCCTCACGCGGAATAGGAGGCCCGGGCGGAGCATACGGAGCCGGCGGCGTCGCCTCAGAGGGCGGGGCGAACGAGAACATCGAAGGCCTTTCGCCCCGCTGCGGGATCTGAGCCGGCAGTCCGGGCTCCGCGAACTGAAACATCGACGGCCGCGCGGGCGCGGGAGGCGTCTCAGGACGGGGAATGAGCCCGCTCCTCGGGGCGGGAAGCGCGGGCAGCTGAGGCTGTTCGCCGGGGCCCGTACCCGGGGGGCCGAAGGACTCGAAGATCGACGGCCTCCCCTTCTTCGGAAGGAACCAGTCGAAAATTCCGGACAGCTCCCTTCGGGAGGCCTTCTTCATCTTTTTCACCGCGGTCGCCCACCGGCCTGTCACCCCGCCTGGGGAGCTGCCGGTGCCTGTGCCCCATAGCCATATTGAGCGATGAACTGCTTCGCGTCGATCACCTGCTGCTTGAAAGCCTCGAGATCCGAGGCGAGCAGGTCCGCCTTGACCTTGTTCGAGGGATCCTGCGCGGCGAATCTCCCTGCCGCAGCTTCGAGACCGTTGACTTCCGAAATCGTGTCGTCGGCACTCTTGTAGCCGCCGTGGTAGAGGTCCCGGAGCTGGCTGAATCTCGCATCCACGGAGTCGAGGTCCACGAACCTGGAAGGCGGCGCCGTCGGAGGTAGCGGCATGACCTGGGTCTCGTCTCCCTTCCTCGGCAGGCCCGTCGGAGTCCTGAAGAGCTCCTTCGCCAGGAAATAGATCCCGACGCCGAGCACTCCGCCGCCGATGAACCAACCGGGGCTGGGGGTATAGGGCTTCTCGGCTTGTGCCATTCTTCCGACCCTCACGCAGGACAACCCGTCAGGTATCCGATGTCCGCGACCACGAACTCGACCGCCGGACCATCCGATTCGTCCACCAGGACTTGCCATGCCCTGGGTCCACGGTAGACGACGGCCGCCGCGACCCCCTGGGCCTGAATCAGGTCTCGGACCTCATCAGCCCAGCTCTCGAGCGGGAAGGATGCGACGACGATCGTTCCGTCCATGGTCTCAGGCCTTCCAGGCCACCAGGGCCGCAACCAGCGCGACCACGATTACGGGTCCCGCGATCTGCTTTCCGATGCTGACGAGCGGGATTGCCGGCGTGGTCTCCACGGCCGGGGTTGCCGGTACGGCCGGGACTGCCGGCGCGGGTGCGGGAGCGGCCGGACCCGGCGGCATCGCAGGAGTCGGCGCTGCCTGGTCGGTCGCGAAGAGGAATGCGGGCGCCATGCTGGGACCCACCTGCGGAGCGATGAACGAGGTCATCGCAATGTTCCGCTGTCCCATCCCGCGTAGTTTAACCGGTCCCATCAACATGGTCGCTCCTTCCTAGGTCACTGCGTAAACGAAAACTCCCAGGGCCGCCAGGATCCCGACGCCGGTCAGGACCTCCGTCGTGGTCACGGTAGGCTTCGGAGGCACGGTCACGGGAAGCGGCGCCGTCGTGACGGCGGCCGCAGCCGAGCCGACATAGCCCGGCCTCTGGTTCGGCGGGGCGGCGTCGAAATGCTGCTTGTAGATCGAGTAGACGCCGGCGACGCCATCGGGCCATTCCTGAAGTATGTCGTCCTCATCGGAGCTGAGGTCGGTCCAGAACTGCGGATCATCCTCGCTCATCCGCTTCAGGAGGCCGTCCATGGTCGGCCGGAGCTCCTCGCTCGATTGCCAGGCCATCCAGAAAGCGCCCTGATCGTCGCCGAGGAGATTCTTCAGGTAGGGATCGTGGTCATGGCTCCAGTCGAGCGCAGCCTGGATCTCCTTCACCTGAGCGTAGGCCGGCTTCAGCTTCGCGAGGATCGAGTCGCGCTCGTCCTGGTCGATCAGGTCTCGGCCTTCCGCGGCCGAGGCTAGACCCCACGGATTCCGCTCGTACATGGTGCCGAGACTGAAGATCGTCTTCATCGTCCTACCACTGCGTCCAGCCGTAGAAGGATTTCACGGGGAACGTCCGCTGCTGCGGTCCGACCGAGTTCATCCCTGACGGCGAGCTCGCCGGGATGCACTTCAGGACCCCGCGGTCGATCACCGGAAGATAGCCGGTCGAGCACGGAGGAGGCGTCGGCTTCTTCGAGAAGTCCTGGCCCATGCCTGCAGTCACGCCTTGAACGGCGGCCGCGCCCAGGCAGGACACATAGGCCGCATAGATCTGGTCATAGTTCGTCTTCGCGCTGTCGAAGGCCATGGCGAGCGGATCGAGCTGTTTGAAGAGGCTGTCGATGGTCCCCGGATCGTCCGTGGCCTGGATCTGCTGGTTCAAGGCCGCGATCTGCGCTGCGGCATTGTCCATGTCCGCCTTTGCCCTGTCGAGGATCGGGCCATACTGGGCGTCGCAGTTGCTCTGCGCCTGGCTGAGTCCTCGGAGGGGGACTTCGCCCAGGAACGCCCCTTCCATCTCAATAGGAGGAGGGCAGTCGGGGCCATAATTCCCCGGGCCGCAGGGAATGCTCTCGCCTTCGTTCACGCCGCGGCCGGGCACTCCTCGAAAGCCTCCGCGCGCGCCGCCGCCCCCTCCGCCTCCGCGGGCCAGGACGTACGCGGGCTGGTCCTCATCCCTTACCGGGACGGGTCCGAGCCAAGGCCCCGGCTTGTTCGGGAACCACCAGGCTGACATGGAGCCCGTCATGAGCCCGTCGGTGCCGGGCCAGTCGATGAAAGGGGGAATCATCTGGGGCTCTCCTCAAACGATGTGGGTCATCTGATACCAGAGATCGTTCTTGTCCACGGGTTCGGCAGGCTCCCAACGCCCGAACTTGTACGAGTAGAACTCGGTCGTGCCGTCGCTCTTCACCCAGTACTCTCCTTCGCCCGTGACCTTGACCATGTACGGGTAGCTGAGCGTATGGCCCGGAGGAACCGGAAGGGTCTTCAGGATGTGACCCTTGTCGGCCTCGACCTCATCGCGCGTCATGTCGTAGGTCGGGATTCCCGCAGCGGGCTCACCCATCCACGGAGCGGCCTTGTGCGCGAAGCCCATCGAGAAAAGCGACCTCTTCACTTCTTGCCTCCCGAGGTAGCCGCCCAGAAGGCGAGTCCCACGAGGGTGACGCCGGCGGCCCCGACCAGGACCCACGGCGTGTTGGACGGAGGCTCGACCGCCGCCGGCGTCGGCTCGACGGGCTTGCGGAGGACGATCGCCTCGATCCTCTTCAGGGCTTCATCAGCCTGGTTCACGGCGCCGATGAAGTCCTGCATGCTTCCCACGGTCGCCCGATCCACGGAAACGGGAGCTCCGGACGGTGCCCGGTCGATCGCGGAGGACAGCGCATCCGATGCCTGATGCATATCGTCCAGCATCCCGTCGATCGAGCGGAGACGCGACCCGAGGTCCGCCACCATGCCCTGGATCCTCGAACCCTGCCCGGGCAGCGCAAGAGCGCTCTGGATCGACGTGCTTGCCGCATTGAACCGATCGGCGATCCCGGTGTAGAGGTTGAAGGCCTTCTCCATCTGGGCGGCGAGGTCCTGCGCCTCCTTCGATCCCAGGCCGGCAGTGGACGTCGAGTTGCCGGCACCGGGCGTTACGCCGGCCTGGGCGAACTGCGCCTGAAGCGCCGCAGCATCCTTCTGGATGTCGAGAAGCCTGCTCCGGGCGTCATCGTCGCTCAGGACGTCGGACGGCAGGATGACATCGTTCGTCAGGCGCGCGTTGAGCTCGCTCACCTTCCCCGAGAGATCGGTCCCGGCGAAGGTCGCGAGGTTCGGCGCGGCCGCCATCATGTCGTCCAAGGACTTGGACAGGGCCTGGATCGAGGACTGGATGTCGGCGGGATAGTCCCTTCCCAAACTCCGCCGCACGAAGCCGATGGCGTTCTTAGGCATGGGGCTGTGCCGCCCCCGCCGGCGTCGCTCCGGGAGCGGGCGCCGGTACCGGCGCTGCGGGCTCCGGAGGGTGCGTCCCCGCCGCGCGCTGGATCAGGCTGAGCAGGTCACAGATCGCGCCCACGGTCTGCCCCACCCCGAGGAGGAGCCCGAACCACTTGAAGAAGCCGGTATCGCTTTTCCAGACGTGGAAGCCGAGGACCGCGGTCGAACCGTGGAATAGAAGACGGACCATGTCCCCGGCGGCCGGCGGCCAGCCGAAGTACTGATCGAAGGTCTGGGCAAGACCGAACCGCTGTGCCTGCCGTCTGATCGTGGGGGAGGCGACGGCCGGACGGTAGGCAGGCGGAGCATAAGTAAGCATCCGTCGCCTCCGTACTTACGGGATGATACCCTCCAGGAGGCTGCGAATCAAGCCTTCGGAGCCCTCCGACTCTCTTTACACCGAGATCCCGGCCTTCCGGAGCTCGTCTTCGCAGATCCTCAGCATCTTCGCTGGTTCATTTCCCCAGGCCGCAGGGTAGTCCAGGTGGCTATGCGGGCGCTGCGCCGGCGGGATGGCCAGGAGACGCTCCAGGAAGTCCTTGGCCCTGACGAGATCTTCGCCCGTGATCCTTTTGCTTGAGAAGATCTGAAAAGCCGCCTGGTAGAGCGGTTCCCGCCGGCGAGGATCCATCTTGGCCGCGAGCTCGTAGAACTTGAGCGCATCCTCGAGCTCGCCCAGATCTCCGTAGCACTTTCCGATATTGCAGAGAACGGCGCTCTTCTCGATGGGTTCCTCGTCGGTTTTCTCGACGTACTCCGCGAGATATGGGATCGCTTCCCGGTATTCCTTCCGGAGCATCAGTTCCTGGCCGAGGTGGCGGAATCCACGCGCGTACTCAGGGTTCTCCTTGATGCAGAGCTTCAGGAGATCGATATTCTGGCCGTGCCGCTTCGTCTTATCCGCGACGGGAAGATGCTCCATCGCCACTGCCGGCAGGTCTACCGGGAACGGGGTCTGGGTAGGCTCCAGCTGCTCGTGTACCCGGTATTTCCAGTTGTAGGCGCTCTTCCTGTAGATCTTCAGCTTGAGGATGGAAACCACCTTTCCGCCGCCGGCGGGTTGGTCTATGAAGGTGATCTTTAACGACGTGGCTTCCGGGTGCTCCTCGATCGCGTGCCGGATCTTCCGGATCGATCCCGCCCGGAGGACCTCGTCGCAGTCGATCGAGCAGATCCAGTCGTTCTGGGCGAGGGAGTTCGCCTCGTTCCTGGCGTCCGCGAAGTGGAAGGGCGATTGCGGCTGCCTCATGTAGACGGCCGCACCCTGCTTCCGGGCGATCTCGAGCGTCCGGTCGGTAGATCCCGTATCCAGGACCACGATCTCGTCGAAGCCTTTCAGACTGGAGATGCAGCGCGCGATGACCTTTTCCTCGTTCAAGGCGATCATGACGGCCGAGATCTTGTTGCTCATGCCTTCCCCTTCCTAAGGAACTCCATCCAGCGGTCCTTGAGCGCCGACCACGAGAACTTGTCTTCAACGCGTTTTCTCGCGCGATACGACAGGGCCCTGATGTCCGTGCCCATGATGCCGTCGACGACTCGGCGCAGCGCCTCGATCGACGGAAAGGCCGCGGGGATCCTGTGGTGGTTCATGATCTCGACCGTGGATTGAGACGCGGGGACCAGAAGGTCCGGAGCGAGCGTCCTCATCGGCTCCATGTCGGTCGTGATCACCGGCAACCCGCAGGCCTGCGCCTCGATTAGCGAGAGCCCTACCCCCTCGAACTTGGAGGGCAGAACCGCGACGTCCTGCATCTCGTAGAGATCATCCGTGGTCTCGAAGTTCAACAGATCGATTCCGATGACTCCCGGGAGTTCTCCCTCGATTTCCACAGGCTTCTTCTGAGCCCTGATCGTTAGTGGCGATGCCATCGGGATCCCCCGCCAGGCCTCGACGATCTCCTTGATCGAGCGCCGGTCATGCGGGCCGCCCTGGCCGTAGACCGTCACGAACCGGTGGCCATACTTCCGCTCCTTGAAATGGAGGCGGTTCAGGTCCACCGGTACCGGGAGAACCGTCGATTCGAGGCCATGGACGCGGATCCCGTCCCGGCACTGCTCGTTCGGAGCGATGAGCTCCGCCCGTATGTACTCATGGGACCTGACCGGCTCGAACCAGTCGTAGTGGACCACGCAAACCCAGCGCACGCCTTTCCGGCCCCAGATCTCCGGGAACCGCCAGTCCACAGGCGTCTCCCAGGTCAGGACGACGTCGGGCTTTACGTTGTCGATCCAGGCGTTCATGCGGACGACCGGATCCCAGCCGTTCAACGTGGTCTCGTCCGAGTCCGGCTGCGACGGCCTTCCGCGGTGGGGCATCAGGAACTTTACGCAATCCGGAAGGCTTGCCGCGGCGTCGCGGAGCTCCATCCCGACCCCGGTGTCCGAGGCCCATCCTACCAATCCGATTTTCATATCCTATTCAGGCGGCTTATATGCTGAACACGTACACGCGGGCTTTCCCCTCGACGGGTCAAATTCCCAGGAGTCCGGCTTTGACGGCCATGCACAAGGGCCCCGGCTGGACATATACGGGACCCACACGAACTTGTGATCCACCCAGCTGTGCCCGCACGTCGCGCACGGAGGAGTCCCATGTTCACGCGCCACGACTGTATTGCTTTTCGTAGTACTCGCGGTAGGCCCCGGACTTTACCCGAGCGATCCATTCCGGGTTCTTCACGTACCATTCGACCGTTTCGACGAGGCCCTCATCGAAAGAAGTCTCCGGGGACCAGCCCAAGTCCAATCCAATCTTCGTGCAGTCTATGGCGTACCGGCGGTCGTGTCCCGGCCTGTCCTTGACGCGCTTCAGGAGACTGTGTGGTTTTCCCAGGATGTCGAGGATCGCCTTCGCCACCTGGATGTTGGGGCGCTCGTTTCCGCCCCCGATGTTGTACACCTCGGCAGTGCCTTCCTTGAAGACTTCCCAGATCGCCCGGCAGTTGTCTGACACGTGCAGCCAATCCCGGATCTGCATCCCGTCCCCATAGACCGGGCATTCCTTCCCCTCCAGAGCGTTCGAGACGAAGAGGGGAATGAACTTCTCAGGATACTGGTGCGCCCCGTAGTTGTTGGAGCTCCTCGTGATCACGGCATCCAGACCATGGGTATGAACATAGGAGAGCACCAGCATGTCCGCGGCCGCTTTCGTGGCTGCGTACGGGTTGTTCGGGTGGAGCGGCGTCGTCTCCCTGAAGAATCCGTCCGGCGGCAGGGAGCCGTAGACTTCATCGGTCGAGACTTGAAGAAACCTTACAACGCCGTGCTTCCTGGCGGCCTCGAGAAGGACTGCGGTTCCCTCGATGTTGGTCCGGACGAACTCGACCGCCCCCTGGATGCTCCGATCGACGTGCGATTCCGCCGCAAAATTGATGATCCCGTCGACGTCATCCTTCAGGATCCTGTCGACCAGGGCGGCATCCGTGATGGATCCCTTCACGAACTTCAGGCGCGGATCTTTCTCGACGTCGACCAGGTTCTCCAGGTTGCCGGCGTACGTCAGGGCATCCAGGTTGATGATCTCCCAGTCGTCCTCCGCCTCCATGAGGATGCGGCGGATGAAGTGCGAGCCGATGAATCCGCAGCCGCCGGTGACGAGGATCTTCAAGGCGTGTTCCCCTTCCCTTCAGTCTTAAACCAAGTCTACGCATTGGCCTCCCGCTGGTCAATACTTGGTAATTCGCTGCTCCGTGCGTATAATTCCGGCTGTAAGGGCTGGAGAGAGAACCATGCCGGATGTCGATGGCGCCATTTTCGTGGACGGCGCGAACTGGGCCTACCCTCTCATGGGAGGCCGCATCAACTACGACTGGCTCATCTCCCGGATCCAGAAGATCACCGGCATCAAGCTCATCGGGTTCTATTACTACACGGCCTTCCGGAAGAAAGAGGACCTCGACCGAAGGTGGGCATTCTTGAACTACCTCAAGGACCTGGGGTGGCAGGTCCAGGCGATGCCGGCAGTGCTCGGTGCGGATGGCGTGTGGCGCGACAAGGAGGTGGACGTCGCGATCGCGCTCGACGCCTATGAGGAGGCGCGTTCCGGGCGGGCTAAAGCGATCATCATCGGCTCCGGGGACCAGGACTTCGCCGCACTATTCCGCCGGCTTCCTGATGAGATCGACCGCTGGTCCGTCGGCTTCAGGGACCACATGTCCCCGGCTCTGGGAGCGGTCTCGCGCGTGATCTTCCTCGAGGACCTCGGGGTGGTGCAGCAGAGGCCTCCCTCGATGGGCGAAGACTGACGGTTACTCCCTGACGTTCTCGGCGAGTCCCTTCGAGATCTCGCTCGCCCAAGTCCCCTGCAGGTTCTTCGAATGCGTCCGCTTGACCACGGCATAGGCGTCCATCGGGTAGAAGACGAAGCCCGTGCGGGCGACGGCGTTGAAATAGGCCGCATCCGGCGTGCCGGGATCGTGAGCGCCTTCCGGCCAGCGCACCGGGATCTTCATCCGCTCGTGGATGACCTGGTTGTGATCCAGGACGCAGCCGGGACGCTCGATCGGCTTCCCGGGCCAGCGCTGCGGCTGGCTCGGATAGACCATGTCCATCGAGCCGGAATAGACGAGACGGCCGTATCCCACCTGGGCATAGGGATGGTGGCTTTTCTTGGTCTTGAACCAATGGACCGCCATCTCGAACCAGTTGGGGAAGTAGTAATCGTCGTCGCAGAGGAAACAGACGAGATCGCCCGTCGCGATCGAGAGCCCGCGGTTGCAGTTGATCCCGAGCCGGTTCGTGGTCGCGCGTTCGTGCGGCGTGACATCGGTATGGAAGACCTTGACTCGCCCAAACTTGAATGAATCGACTACGGGCTTGATGTCGAAGACCGAGCTGTCATCCATGACGAGCAGCTCGAAGTGCTGATATGTCTGCGCCTTCAGGCTCTGCAGGGACTGTCGGACAAGGTTCGGGCGGTTGAAACTCGTGAGGATGCAGGTGATCAGCATCTGCTACGCAGTATATACCGGTAAACCAGACGAGTCTAGATCAGGAAAGTCTATCGGCCAGTTTCCAGGCTTGGGCGATCACCTCGCACATGTCGAAATAGCGGTAGCTGCCCAGCCTGCCGGCGAAGACCGTCCGCGTGGGAATCATCGCGTACTTCTCGTAGATCCCCATGTTCTGGACATCGTTCACCGGATAGAGGGGCGTCCCTCCACGACCGCACTCTTCCGGGTACTCGCGCGTGACGAGCGTCCTCTTGGCTGCCGGGTTCGTGAAGTGCTTGTGCTCGACGATTCTCGTCCATGGTGTTTTCCTGTCGCAGTAGTTCACGACCGGGTTTCCCTGGAAGTCGCCATCCTGGATCTCCGTCTCGAAGCGGCAGGTCCTGAAGGCGAGCTCGCCGAATCTGTAGTCGAAGTACTCGTCGATCCTCCCAGAGTAGACCACCTGTCCCAGGCGCTCCAGTGTCCCCAGTTCTGAGGAGAAGTCGCATCCCAGCCGGACCTCGATCCCATCGAACATCCTTTCGAACATCGGCCCGTATCCGCCCGACGGGATTCCCTCGAACCGGTCGGTGAAGTACGAGTCGTCGAAGGTCAGCTTGATCGGGAGCCTCCTGGCGATCGAGGCCGGCAGCTTCGCCGGATCCCGGCCCCACTGCTTGATGGTGTAGCCCTCATAGAAGGTCTCGTAGATCTCCTTGCCGTAGATCGAAAGCACCCAGTTTTCGAGCCCGGACACGTCCTTCGCGTCGACGCGGACCTCCCTGAGCCGTGCCTCCGCCTCCGCCGGCGTCCGGACGCCCCAAAGCTGATGGAGCGTCATCAGATTGACCGGAAAGGACCAGAGCCGATTCCTGGCCACGGCCTTCGTCCTGGTGGTGAACTGATCCATCCGGGCGAACCGGTTGACGAATGCCCAGATCTTTTCATCATTCGTATGGAAGACATGGGGCCCGTAACGGTGGAAGACAAGCCCCTCCCGGAGCTCGGTATGGCACATCCCGCCGACGTGGTCCCTCTTCTCGACGACCAGGACCTTCTTCCCCCGGTCCGCCATCGTGCGCGCGAAGGAGGCCCCGAACATCCCGGCCCCCACGACCACGAAATCGTACGCCATCAGCCCTCGATCTGCGCCACCTTCGCCCGGACGTAGTGCCAGAGCGGACCGCATTCTGGAAGGTTCCAGAACTTGTGCCTCCAGAAGGCATGGAGGATCCTCGCCTGGCGGCCGCAGTTCCAGCCGGCCCAGTCGACGATCCAGTTCTCGTCCTCGTTCCTCGGGACCGGCTTCGTCCCGATCATGACGCGGATCTCCGAGTCGTCAGCCCGGATGACCCGGCAGTTCCTCGCCCAGGCGTTATATTCCACGCCGATCCGGGGATGCGACCAGTCGTATCCGATCCGCCGAAAATAGGCGTTCAGGAGGCCCTGGTCGCCCAGGCTGATCGCGATCCTGTTCCCGTCGGCCTCGTACTGCTCCATCATCTTCCTGTAGGTGACGAAGCCCTCCTTGGAGTTGTAGCTGTAGGTGCCGGCGTTGAAGAAGTCCGCTCCATGGAAATTGTGCTGTTCGATGACCGAGATGTAAGGCTTCTGATCGGCCGTGTGCCACCAGTCCTCGAGGGATCCCAGGATCCAGGCATCGGCCTCCGCGAAGAGGAACTTCCCGAGGCCCATCTCCTCGACGCGTACCCAGGCCCCGATCGTCATGTCCTGGGAGGGCGGCGCATGCCCTACGAACTGCGTGTGCGGCATGATCTTCCCGACGTCGATCCTCTCGAACTCGACGTCGCCCAGGCGCTTCCCGAACTCCTTCACCTGGCCGATCTTGTCGTGGTGGAACACGATGAGCTTTGCATGGGGATTGAAGCGCCTGGCGAGGTAGAGCCACCCCTTGCACATGGCGACGCCTGCGGGATCATCGTAGTTCATGACCGTGGCGATGATCACCTGAAAGATTCCGAGGGAAGCGCCCCGGTCTCCTTCCAGAGTCGGAGCTTCTCCGGCCAAGGCGCAGCAGGAATTTCCCGGCCTTTGTCGGGCCAGCCTTCGATCGTGCTGACTGCGCTCTCTTCTTCGTTCGCCTTGGATCCCACGGCGTAATGGACATGATGGTGGAAGTGACCATAGACCCGGATCGTTTGGAGTCCGTTCAGCGCCACGGGGACCGGATGGTGTTCCGGATTTCCATTGTAGAGTGGATGGCTTCGCCAGGCTGTATTCTCCGCGATCGCAATGTCGTTCCCGTTCGGCCAAACGCGCGGGTGCCATTCCGACTGGCCGAAGACATACGGCTTGCCGTTCTTCCTCCAGTGGACGCACTCCACCTCGACCATCGCCTCCGTTGCCCATGGGAACAGTCGCTCAGCCGAATCCTTAGTGAAGAACTCGTCTGAGTCAAGATAGACGAGGACATCCGCGGCAAATGCCTTAGTCTTCCTCATCGCGCGCTCAACGGCACTCCGGAGGCGAAATTCCTTCCAGCCCCGGCCATACAGCGGTTCGTGAAGCCAGATCACGCTGTCTGGAAGCTTCGAGAAGGTGATGGAGCTGTGCGCCGGCGTGGTGTCAAGGATCAGGTGACTTCCCATTTCTGCATGGTGCTCGATGGCTCCCAGCAGAAACTCGTAATCCTCCCCGCCCCCGGTCACGGTGAAGAAGGCGACTTTGGGTTTCAAAAGCCGTCTCCGTTCCGGATCCTCGTCCTATCTGTCTTCGAAGGAGCCGTTCTTGAGGATCTCCTTGCCGTCGATCTTCATCGAGGCATCATCGATCCAGAGGCTTCCTTTCTTGGAATTCAATACGCTGGAGAATTGCGCCCGCACTGCATTATTGGGCACCGTCCCCTTCAAGGACACGCGGTTCCAGAAAGGAGTGTCCACCGGCATGTACGCGGAGACCGTTCCGATCTGGCTTCCGGCGTTGTCGAAGAACTGGCCGTACAGAGAGTCGGTCCCGTTCTCGGTTCCATCGGCAAGAACGTAAGCAGAGACCTCAAACGGCTTCCCTTGGGCGGATGCGGGAATGGGAATCAGCTCGCTCTTCAGCGAACTGTAGGAATTCTTGACCTTCTCATCCGCTGCCGGAATCCTGATGGAATACGATCCTGTGCGGGCGACAGCGCCATCGATCACGATCGGACGTCCGGCATTCCCCGGGTCGACCACCCAGCCTGATGGAGGGGCTTTTTTTGCCCCTCCTGGAGGTCTCGATGCCGCGAGTTTTCGCCCTTGTGTTCTCGTCCTATCCTTCCACGTGGCATCGAGATCGGGCCAGGCCGCAGAATACCAGTGCGCGGCGCGGTCATAGAAGATTCGGAATAGGGCGGGAAAAGTCTTGGAAGCCGCTACCCACTCGTCTCCCATTCCGACCTTTTGAGGCGCGGTATCGGTGTACAGAGGAGCGCGTTCATGTTCCGCCAAGGTCCTCAGAGTCTTGTCATTGGACTTCGCAAGATACGCCATGCCGTTGTCGTAGTCCCCGGTCACGAAGGCGATATATTTCCCGGCGACCAAATTCGCATCCGGATCCTCAGGAGTGGTTTTCAGCGTATCCTGAGCCTTCTTGAAATCGGCATCGCTGGGGAGAGGTTTGGATTGCGTCAAGAGCGCCGCGAGGCCAGCCGCTCCGGCCGCGGCAAGGAGCAGGATCTCCATGATGTTCCTCCGCCTCTGAAGCGACGGTTCCAAATCAATAGGATCCGGATCAGTATAAGACACCATTCGTCTAAAGACAAATCCTTCATTCACAAGCCCTCGCTTCCCATGCGTCTGCGATCGCATCTTCAAAGATCCTTCTCGGGCTCCAGTTCAATAGATCCGAAGCCTTTTTCCCAGAAGCGACGGCCACTGGCACGTCTCCAACCCTGGCTGGCTTATGGTCGATTCTTGCCTTAGCTCCCGTCACCTTTTCCACGCTGGCGACGACTTCCAGGACAGAAAGCCCTAATCCCGTTCCAAGATTGATCGCCTCTCCCACGATCGATTGATCTCCTTCCAACAAGCGTATGGCAGCGTTTATGTGAGCCTCGGCCAAGTCCAGAACATGAACATAATCGCGCACGCATGTTCCGTCTTTGGTTGGATGAGATCTTCCGTTAACCCAGAAAGTGCGACCTTCCTTGACGGCATCCAGAATGCATGGGACGATTCTCTCTTCGCGTTTCCGGCGCTCGACGATTCCGTAGGCGGTTCCTACTGCATTGAAATACCTGAACAGGACGGACCTGAAACCGCTCATCTCTGATGCCTTGGACAAGATCTGCTCAGCCATGAGCTTCGTGCGGCCGTACCAGGAGATCGGAATAGTCGGGTGGTCTTCCTGAATTGGCACAGTCTTGGGGATTCCGTATACCGCGCAACTCCCGCTGTGGATTATCCCGATTCCCGGAAGATGCTTCTCCAGGAACATCAGAAACCGAGAAAAGTTGCCGATGTTGTTTTCACAGTATTCCAGGGGACGCTGCTCTCCATCGCCCACGGCCGAGCAGGCGGCGAAATGAAAGACTACGTTAGGGCGCCACGTCCGAACGGCATCCTCGGCATCAGCAGATTCGATCGAGCACTTGGCAACCTGGCTGCTATCAAACAACTTCTCTGAAACGCTATCGCGCCCATCGTCCAGGATCAGCACCTCATGGCCCTTCAATGCCAAGGTCCTGCCGACGACTCCCCCTATGAAGCCAAGGCCTCCGGTGACAAGCGCCCTCACGGTTTCCTCCGATGACTACATCTGGCCTATGCCATTCCTTTTCCTCGTGATGAGCAGGCTGTTCACCAGCTTTTCTTTCTGGATCGCGCCCGCGGTCAAGCGCTCCTCGACCAGCCTCATCACATCGGGCCACATGGGGTTGTAATCGTGGAATGCGATGAAGCCGTTTTCCGGAACCCAGGAGGCGAACTGGGCGTAGTCGGTGGCGACGTTCGCGTAGTCATGGAGACCGTCGATGAATAGGAATCCGATGGGTTCCGACCATTCCACCTCGGACGACTTTTTGCAAACGGCCTGCACCGTGGTCAGGAGCCCCGCCAACTTCATGTTCGAGAGGAATTTGTCCAGCGTCGGCTCCATCTTTGTGGTCTGTCCGCCGGGCTGCGTCACGATGCCCTGGTGCGGATCGACGGCATAGACCTTTCCGCCGTCATTCTTGGCGGCCCATCCAAGCAGGACGGTGGACTTCCCTTTGTAGCTTCCGACCTCCAGCACGTTCTTGGAGGGAGCCTGCTTCATGGCCTGTTCTGCCGAGCTCAGCAGAAGTTCCCCTTCATCTCCGTAAAACCAGCCATCGATGGAATTGAACAGGCGCAGAATTTCATCCCGATTCATCGTGCTCTGCCTAAAACGAGAAAAGAAAGTCCTTCACCGCCTCATGAATTCCCCAGGTCTCAAGATGGGTCTTCATCAACCTCGCGCAATTCTCCCTGATCTGCTCTCCCCATCGCTCATTCTCGTTTGGTTCCATCAGCGAATACGAGCGCTCGATGGGCACATGGCGACCCAGCCATCCTTCCACCCCATACAGGTGAGGATGAACCGGCCTCCAGTCTTTGGAAAAAACAGAGCTATTCCTGAACCAGAAATAAGTTCCGCTGTAGTGCCAATTCGAACCGCCATGATTCCAGTCCTGGCGTTGAAAGCATCCCAGAGCATCGTAAGACTCGAAGATACGTTCCACCAATGCCTTCGACGACAGGTTCAAGAAGTACATCAATCCCGACCACAGGCGAGCGTTTGGGATGGCCCACGGAGGGCGCCGGACACCCTTCGCGTGGGCGTAGAACGTGAATTCGTCGGCATTCCTGTTTTCAACGAGGGCGATCATGTCCGGGAATGCCGCGGTCTCCCACAGGACTGGATCGTTCTGGACGACCCTCCATTCTATGTCTTTTCTATTGACGAGATTCTTCACCTCGTCGGCCGATACAGAGCGCGCATCCTGCGCGATCGTAAAGATTTTCCTTCCATTGAAGATGCTCAGATACCTCTGGAGCTGCTCGACGTGAAACGTCCAGATCGAATCCTTGATCGGATACATGAAGTAGCAGAGGTTCTTCCTGAACTTGTCCTTCACCGGAACCGGGATGTTCGTTCCTTTCAGGGCCCAATACTTTCTGTGCTCTGCAGTCATGTGCGCGATATTGGCCTCGAGCAGCTGCTGATGGAGGGACTGATAAATCACTCTATATCGCCTATCGCGCTCTGGATCGTTGATGCTCACGAGGTCGCTTTCCTCGTTTGGTGAATAGGCACGGTATCCGAAACCAGGCGTGGAGTGTCCTCAAAGCCACGATAAACAACTGCTTTCCCGAATCCGCCTGGATTGATGACCTGTCCTGGTTTTCTTTCCTGGAACACCCTTGTCTGCTTTCCGTGCGCCTCCGATACTGTGCTCCATTCCGGCATGTACTGGATCCGCTCCTTGTCGTCGTGACCGATGGCTCGATCGTCCGGCTGCCATAGAGGAACGAGCCTCAGGCCGGAGGACACGGCACGCCGCTTGAAATCGTCGTCCTCCCATCCCCATCCGAAGGACAACTTTTCGTCATATCCCCTGAGCTTCAGGAAATCGGGCATTCGGAGGGCGATCCTTCCCCCAAAACCCCCTCCGTGGATGTGGGTGACGATGGTGGGCGTACCTTCGCTGAAACACTCGGCAAGACGAGCAGCGTAGGAGTTTCCGGTCAAGTTGTCTGCGTCTACGTTGCAGACGATGTCGCCGGTGGCCAACAGATGCGAGAGGTTCTTGGCGTGCGGCATTCTCCAGCGCTTGGTGGACCGCTCTCTCCAATAGGTGACCAGCCCGTCCTTCATCAGGCCGGCCATTTCCTTTTTCATCCAGGATTCCAGACCATCCGGCGAGTTGTAGTCCAGCACCAAGAACTCGATATCGTGATAGTTTTCGTTGTCCTTAATATTCTTCGGAAGAGTTTCCATCAGGTGATGGAGACGACCCATGCAGGTGGTGCAGAAGGAAATCTTCATGCCAGCGCTTCCAGCACGGTTTGAGCTCGATGAACCGAAAGATGACGATCCATACAGGCCTTCCTGCCCGCTTTCGCGATCTCGAACGTCATCTCCGGATTGTCCAGCATAGCCTTGAGCTTCCGCTTGAAGTCGTCGACTCCTTCGAAAAAGACAGCCTCTTGTCCTTCCTTGAAATCGTCGGGAATGACGATGTCAAGCCGCTGCGATAGGAGAGCTGCGCCGAAATATGGCGTTTCCCAATAGCGATAGGTGTCCCAGCCGTTTCCACGAACCGAGACGCCCACGAGGGAACTGATCAGATCCTTGTTGTAGTCCGCTTTTTCTACACGCTCCCTGGGGATCTTGAATCCCATGCTTTCAAGCGCCTTGACTATTTCTCCTCGGAAATGATGGGTTTCGTGGCCCCGGTAGAATACTTCCTGCGTGATGTCCATGGCGTCCGGAAGCTTCTCCGGGATCGCACCGAAGGGAAGAGGCTTTACATTCGATGGATGCGTTACACCCTTCAAGTACTCCCTTTTGAAATAGACCTTCACTGACGAATGGATGTCGTGAAGCATCGGATAGTCTTCACCGTCCACGATCGCGACATTCTTCTTCCCTGTCCGCTTCATCCATTCAGTTGCTGCATCGATGCTTCGGACCGAAGCGATGAGGACGTCCGATTCGTTGATGTCGTAAGGCTCTGGTCCTTCGAATCCCTGGAGCAGGATGATGTACTGGCCGCCCCAGCCGCCCCGGTTGTTATAGTCGAGGCTGATCCCCTGCCTTCCGAAGAGCCTGATCAAGCCATCCGTGACGATGTCGATCAGGTAGTCCGGACTTCCCCGAGAGATCACTCCGATTTTCACCGGAGTCTCCTCAAGTATTCCAGACGTCGTTCTTCTTGCGCATCTCGGGATCGAGCTCCCACCAGGTCATGGGGACGTCCTTGTTGAAGGGCGTCTTGAAGGTCTCCTTGCCGGGGAGCCCTCCCCATTTCTTCACGTAATAGCCCTGGTTGCTCTGATAGGTGATCCCGTTCTTCTTGTTGTAGTTCGCGTCGGACTTCACCGTGCTCGAGCCCCAGTTCGGGGCCTCTCCATGGATGATCTGGAATCCCGGCACGCCGACGGCTTTCGTCCCCGAGAGGGCCACTCTCCTGAAGTGATCGCAATCCTCGAAATAGGCCGGATAGAAGTTCTCGTCCAGGTAGCCTGCCGTCTTGAGTCCCGACTCCGTCATGAGGAAGGCGTTGTAGCCGTTCCCGCAGATGATCCCGGCATCCGGGTTCTTCTCAAGCGTCGCGTCCAGGAGTCCGAGCGATCCCGGCAGCAGCTTGACGTCGCTCCCCACGAGCAGCCACGGGCCCGGGGAGTTCTTCATGATGTAGTTCCAGGATGGCCCGCAGCCCAGGTTCCGATGCTTCTCGACCCGGATGTTCTCGAAGCAGGCTTCGTTTTCGATCTGGCGTTCCATGATCTGCTGGGCGGTCCGGATCACCCCTTCGTCATTCCCATTGTTGATGATGAGGAGGTGCTCGACGGGATGGTCGACGCTCAGGACGCAGCGCATGAGGAGATCGCCCCGGTTCAGCACCGGGATCCCGAGGGTTCCGATCATAGGCAGATGGCCTTGATGCGATCCGAAACGTTCTTGGCCGCGATCCCCCAGCTGTAGCGGGATCGCACGACGTTCATGTACCGCCGGCCCATGACCGTGAGGCTGCTGTACTCGCTCTTCGCCTTCCGGAGAAGATCGACCAGCTGCTTGTGGGAGTTCGCGCCGTAGTCGGGAAACTCGATGCCGTCGAACCATGGGGAAATGGCCTTCGAGCCTGGGAACTGCTTCATCCCGGTGGCATCGAAGAAGAGTCCGCAACCTTCGGGCACCAGCTCCGGATGGACGGAGGTCCTGGGGACAATGACTGGGAGCCCGCAGGCGGCCGCCTCCATCATGGGAAGGTTCCAGCCTTCGCCGCGGGAGGTGCAGACGTAGACGTGGCACGCGCGATACATCGCGGCCATGTCCCGCTCCGAGAGGTTGCCGTAGACGGCCCAGACCTTGATCGGAAGGTCCGGCCTTGGAAGGACGCCGCTGTTCTCGAGGGAATGCGCCGTCGTCCCGAGGACCAGGCCCACCGTCTGGTCCCCGTAGAAGGCCTCGTGGAAGGCGCTGATCAGGACATCGAGACCCTTCCGGAAGGAAGGCTGGAAGACATAGATGAAGAGGAATCCCTTCGGGGTTTCCACCTTTCCGGCCTGGACGGTCGTCATGAGCGTCGCCTGAGGCATCCGGACGTCGTTCCCCGGGGCGTAGATCGCGGGATCGACCCCAAGCGGCATCGTGTAGATCGGCATCTTGAGACCGCTACGGCGGAAGGTCTCGGCATTCCAGCGGGTAGGCACCCAGCACTCGTCGAAGTTCTCGTTCATGACCTTGATCATGTCCTGGTGGACGATTTCGGTCTCCATCATCGTATAGATCACCCGGACCCGGGCCGAGGGCTGGGGCGTCGGCGGGAGAAAGGTGATCCTGGGCGCGCGGGAAGACACCGTCACGTTCTGGTGGTGCGTCCAGAGCTCGATGATCGAAGGATCGGTCTCCGCGCCGCTCCACGGCATATCCGCAGCAATCCCGATTTTGATGAAGGGCGAGAGCCTCCTCAGGATCTCGCGGTTCGCCTTGGCGTAGCCCGAGTAGCCGTGGATGATGCCGTTCCAGAGCGCCTCGTTCTCCTTGATCTCGTTCACCGGATTCGGAGCGAAGGCTCTCTGGGGCCGGTAATTGTTGTCCGAAAGGATACGAGGTCCGCCGCCGCGGAAGTACTGCGGCGTCTGCGTGGGCGAGGCCTGGGGCTGAGAGCCGACCGGCTGCTGGCCCTGCATGGGCGGGGGAAGGACGCGCGGACCCTGACCGCCGCCCTCGGGCTGTCCTGCTGGCGCGGACGTGTTGGGGAGGATCCTGGGCCCGGCGCCGCGCGCCCAGGAGGGATCTTTCGGCTGGACGTGGATCGGTCCGGCGGGCTTGTCGCCGTCCTTCTTTTTTTTGTTCCCCTTGTGCGGGAAATTCCCTCGGAAGCCTCCGCCGATCATTGCACGCCTCCCGACATGACCTGACGACACCAGTCGACCGTCTGAGCTATCCCCTCCTTCAAGGGCGTTTCCGGATGCCACGAGAGGAGCGTGCTGGCCTTCTGGCCGCTCAGAATCTTGTGGATGCCGTTTTTCTTGAACTCCCCTTCCAGCTCGACCTTGCCCTTGTATCCCGCGGCGCCGGCGACCTCTTTCGCCAGGTCGTTGAAGGAGATCGCCTCACCCGGGAGCGTGACGGGTTCCGCGTCCTCGAGCGTCGAGCAGGCCGAAACCACGGCTTTCGCGATGTCGATCGCGTGCGTGAGCGCGAGCATGCCGGAGACCTTGTTTGCCGCGAGCGACACGCCCGGGGCATCTTGGAAGGCTGCATCGAGGAAGAGCCTGGCGAGACCGGAGACGAGCGCGTCGCCGGCGCCATACGCGCGCTGCGCGACCAGCACCGCATAGGGGATGCTGTACTGGGCTTTGTAGGCCCTGAGGGCCGAGAGCAGCGTCCTTGAGGCCGCTCCTTTCTCGCCATCCTCGACGGCATATTCGTTGCAGAGGACGACCAGTTTGGCCTTGGCGATCGAGGACGCGTTCACGACGTTGAGCCCCATGAGCACGTCGTCCTTGAAGGCGAAGGCCGGCTTGTCGGCCCTCGAGGCCGCAAGATGCACCACGATGTTCGGTTTTGCGAGGAGCGCGGCGGTGAGGACCTCGGCCTCGTTCCGGAGATCGAAGCCCAGGCTCTTCGAGACGCCTACCACGCTTGCCCCGGCAGCCGAAAGGGCAGGCGTCACGTACTGCCCGAGGAATCCGGTGGATCCCGTGACTAGGATCCGTGCGCCGCCGAGCGTCTGGTGCATTTACGCCCCCATCAGAGATCGAGAGCTTTCGCCGGGTCGGAACCCAGGCGCTCCGCCTTGAGGTGGAGAAGCCACACGGCGCCGAGGGCCGCGAAGCCGTCGACCAGCATCGCCGCCCACCACTTCCCGCACCACGCCGACGCCGGCGAGAGCAGGTACTTCGAGCACGCCATGCCGGTCCAGAACGCGATGCACGGCGGGCACTTGATCAGGTCCTTCAGGATCCATATCCTGCCGAAGAGGGCTTCGAAGACCAGGCGCGTCTTCAGGACGGCGACTGCATTCGCCACTCCGAAGACCGCCAGAAGGAAGAGGATGATCGCTGCCACTTCCTTCATGGTCAGCACCCACCCTTGCAGTGCGCACAGGCCGGGATCCTCCACTTCCGCCATGGAATTCCATAAGAGGTCATGCCATCGCGGCGAAAAACGCCGCCTCCTTGATCGGCCGGCGAAGGGGCGGATCGCGGACAACGCCGACCAAGGACAGAAATCGGACAACGACTACTTGGGGGCTCTTCCCTCCTTCTTCGCCTTCTGGATGGCTTCGCTGAACTCCTCCGACGTGGGGGTGATGAGGGGGAGCGTGCGCCATCCGGCGGTCTTGGGATCGGCCGGCTTGTTCCCTATGCCGGTCTTCTCAGCCAGCTGTCCGATGAACGCCATCGCCGGCACGCTGGCCAGGAGCTTTCCTTCCCGGTCGAACAGGTTCCATCCTGCGATCCTGGGGATCCGGTCGCAGGTCACCTGGGTGAGCAACGAGATCGCGGACTCCTTGTTGAGAGCCGTGATGGGGGTCTTCTCAACCACGCCATCGACCACGATTTCCAGGTTGAACGTCTGGGCTTCGGGCATAGGATTCTCCGGTTTCACCTGCGCGAGATCCCAGGAGGGAAGCGTCGCCGGCTTCTCCACCTTCTGGGGCTCCCCGCGCAGGGACGTGTTCGCGACGACCGACGCGACGTACTGCGAGGCCGGGACCGCCACGATGAGCTCGTCGGCCTTCGTCGAGAGGATGTAACCCTTGACCTGGGGCTTCTCGGCGAACGCGAAGATGTCCATCAGCGCGATCGCCGACTCCCGGTTCACGGCCGGGATCATGCCCGGAAGCATCCCGTTCCCCGTGTCGATGTTCACCTTGAAGAATTCCGGGTCCTTGAGCAGCTGGGCATGGGCTGCTTCGACAGGAAAGGGTGACTTGGTGTCCATCATGCCCTCAGTGTTTCGGATCCAGGAGCGTCGCCTTCCCGAGCTTCGGTTCCGCAGCGGGCATGAGCGGTACGAAAGGTCCCGTGCCCACCGGCCCCAACGCGATCGGGGAAGGCACCCCGGGGCGTTCCGCGGCTTCTCTGCTGTCGGACGGCGGCGCCACGTGGCCGTTCGACTTCGAGATCTTGAGGACCGCGATCTCCTCCCGGAGCGTGTCGTTCTCCTGCCGGAGCCGGCCGAGGGCCGTGATCAGGGCGTCGTTCTCCCTTTCGGCTCTCTTCACCTTTTCGGTGAGCTCGTTCCGGACCTTCTCGACCTCGTAACGACCGCGCTCCCTCTCCTCCTCCACGCGGCGCTGCGTGTGCCGGCGCTCCTCGAAGAGCTCGCGCCTGGCCTGCGCGTTGTCCTGCATCAGGAGCTGGATGTCCGGCTTCTTGATGTCGGGAATCTCTGCTCCCGACGATGAAGGAATGCCTCCAGGCGCGCTTCCCGGTCCCATTGGTCCCACGGTCTCCTCCTCCCTTTGTTGTTATTGCAATCCGCATCCCTATGCGAGGGATGAACTCAAAGGATCTTGCTGTCTTCGGCGATCTTCTTGAAGAAATTGGCGAGCGGACCCGTGGTCTGGAATTTCTGCCCGACCAGGTTGAGCGTCAACCTCGGATCGTGTTCGTCCTCCTCGTAGTGTATCCCGGCCACTTCGAACGGGAGGAACGGCAGGTGCACGGACGAGGCCTTGTCCCCCTTCCTTGGGATCCGCGTGTGGTCCGCCTTCTCGAAATACATCGCGGGATGGCCCTGGCACCGCGGCTTGTTGTTGTCGGCCCGGTCGACGAAGCCTTCGTGCGGCTTGATAGTGCAGCAGGGATAGAGCGTCAGGCACTGCCCGTGTTCCTCGTGCTCGAACGTGGCCAGGACGAGGAACTTGTTCGGGTGGCCCAGCGCGTAGAGGACCCGGGGCATGAAGCCCTCGATCCTGCCGTTGGAGATCCTGTCCTCCGAGGACTCGATCTTGCCGTTCCGGATCCTGAGGAGGCGGCCGGTCCGGAGAGCGGACTGCGTCAGGGCGACCACGTCGCCTTCCTGGAACATCTCGTGGTTCTCCGGCTCCTCGTGCTTCACGTTCTCGCTCCGCTTCGAGCTCATGATTTTGCCCTCACGTTGCCGTCGTCCTGGGCGATGCCGAGCAGGCGGCTCAGCGTTTCGTCCCTGGATTCCTTCGGCTTTGCCTTCTGCTGGATGTGATTCATGACCACCTTGGATACCTTGATGGTCGTGTTGGGAGGAGGAACCCCTCCTGGCTTCTCGGTGCCGTCGGACAAGCCCAGCAACCTTCTCAACGTCTCGTCCACCGATTCATCGACTGAAGCCGCCGCGTCGATGTGCCTCATCACCTTCCTTGAGATCTTGATCGTCGTCGTCGTCGTGCGCTTCGTTTGTTGCTGCATCCATCTCCCCCAATGGACCTTTTCCCTAATGAGTTATAAACCCAGTCTAACGGTCCCGTAGTGGCGAGTCAAGCATCGCCGGGGAAAAGAAAAGGCCCGGAGGCGTTGTTAGCGCCCCCGGGCCTTCAAGGCGGTATTCGCTTATCGGTTCTTGCGCTTCTTGCTCAGGCTCCGGTGCTGAGGCGGCTGCTGCACCTGCGGCACCTGGTTCTGCTGGTTCTGCTGCACGTTCGGGTTCCATCCATGGACGCCCGGCACCGGATGCTGCGGCGCGAAGACGGTGGGGACCGAGGCTCCCCCGAGAGGACCGACACCGACCGCCCCGGGAGGCACGCCTCCGCCGAACTGCTTCTCCATGTCCGACTGCGAGGACGTGTTGTACATCTTCGACGCCCCCAGCGTCTGGCCGCGGCCGCGCTTGTAGGACGAGGCGTTCGAATGGAGGTAGTGCGCGCCTCCCGCCTGGAATGCGTCCTGGCTCAGGTAGCACTGGACGTTGTCTTCCAGGTCGTGCGCCGCGAGCGACGCCATGTGCGTCCCGACGCCCTGGAGACTCAGCGAGGCGCTCCGGATCACGCTCTTCGCCTGCGCGAACTGCCCTGCCTGGGCGAGCTTGATCGCTTCCTCCTGGGCCTTGGCGGCCTTGATGAGGGCGATCTTCTCGGCGACCTCCTTGTCGGCCGCCTTGTCCTCATCGGCCTCCTTCACGTACTCCACCTCGAGGGCGATCTCGTGGGAGCGAGGCTCCTTCGCCAGGAGGTCCTGATACTCGATGGTCGCGGTGCCCAGCTTGAAGGGACGTCCGCTCTTGTCCATCTCGGGAAGATCGAGTTCCATGAGGACGCCGCGCTTCTCCTCGCTGTAGACGTCGTCCACCGTGACGATCGCCTCGGTCTGGTCGTCGCTCCCCTTGACGTCGAAGTCGTTCAGGACCTCGACGATCTTGACGTCGGGCTTCGTCTTGACCGTCAGCTTGACCTTCTGGGCCACGCAGGAGACGAGGCCCCCCAGCACCCGGCCGAGGGTCGGGCCGAACTCGTCGGGGGTCTTGATGTGATAGGCATCGCCGCCGGCCGCCCGGGACATCGCCTTCATGAGCTCGGCGTTGTAGTCGTCGCCGTAGCCGAAGCAGATGAGGCTCGTGTCCTCCGGGTGCTTCTTTGCGATGGTGACGAGCTCCTGGTGATCCGTGATCCCGGAGGTCGGGCAGCCATCGGTGAAAAGGAGCGCGCGGCTCACGGCATCCTTCAGCTTCGCCTTCGCGGCCGCCTTCACCTGCTCGTAGGTCTCGAAGGTGGCGCCGGAAATGTTGGTGCTGTTGACCACGCGCATGGCGCGGATCTCTCCCTTGATCCTGTCCTTCACGTCGGAGGTCATCTTCGTGGGCTCGAGGACGACCCAGACGCTGTCCGAGAAGGCGACGATGGCGAGGACGTCCTCGTCCGTCATCTGATCGACCAGCTTGACGAGGCCGCTCTTCGCATCCTCGACCTTCCTGCCCGACATGCTGGTCGAGAGGTCGATCGCGACGCCCAGGCAGAGAGGCTTGCGCTTGCCCTCGAGCTTCTTGCCTTCGAGGTTGACCAGAAGGTGGAGCTTGTGTTTGCGGCCGAGCGCGATCTTCGATTTTTCGAGACGCGCCGATAAAGTGATGCTCGACATGGTTTTCTCCCACGTTCGTTTTGGCGTCCGACGTTCGGAACCCTGCGGGAGCCATGCCGGGAAACAAAAGGCTCCCCAAAGGGATCCGGGCCGTCGCCGGTACCCGGCGTTCATTCGGCTGCGGGCTTTCGCCCCAAAGCCAAACTGATCGTGGACTCTCCGGCTCCTTCCTGCGGCTTGCGCCCAAAGGATCTCGCCGGGTCATCCGTAATCGCTTATTGCGAAAGAACTGTTGACTCTTATAGCCGGTTTACCTGTCGATGTCAAGGACTCGTCGATTTGTGCAGATCGGCTCTCATCAACATGGGGGTGACGAAAAAACTTTCCTGGCATTTTTCCATCATCCGAAAGCCTGAACCCTCATAAAACGAGATAAGATCTTGCTGCCAGTCCGGATCACCACTGGCGTGAAGAAAGACGTACCGGATTCCAGCCTTGCTTAGACGCCGCAAAGCTGCTTCAAGAATCGTGCGGCCGGCACCGCGACCGCGATCTTCCTTGGTGACATTGAGATAGTTGATATAAGCGGCCGGCCATCCACCGCGCTTTATACAACTAGCCAAACGCGGGAAACCGCGCTCTTCAAAATCACGCGCCAATACCTGGCGTTCTGCTACCCAACCGTGAAGACAACCAGCATCCGTTTCGACAGTGATATGGCCGACGGCAGCAGCTTCAGTCCAATCCAGATTCACTTCCATATGTCGAGATCAGAGCATCTCCGACGCTTCTTGAAGCACGTCAATCAGGCCGGGAATCTTCTCCAATGGAAGGGCGATGCGTTCCGAGCGGAGCTTCCCGCCGCGATCGACCCAGTATTCACGAATCTCGAGCCAGCGGATTCCACGAGATCCCTCGAGAATGCGAATCCTGGTGGGATGAACCCTATCGTCATGGGTGACTTGCCATTCTTTCAGGATGCGCTCGTCAGCCATTCTTTCTCATCCTACGTAGATCTGCTTCTCGTCCGTGGTGAGGACCTCCGCGCGGAGGAGCTCGTCGATTGCGGAGGCGACCTTTTTCGGGCTGATGGAAGGCTCTTTCTTCACGATCCTCTGGACGGTCTCCGTGCGGCCGCGCGGGCGGTCCGTGAGCTCGCCCAGGATCTCGATATAGACTGGATCATTCCGGATGCCTACCGTCTCCTGCCAGAGCTTTTCCCAGCCAGCGTTGATCTGTTCGCCGCTCCTGGGACTGCCGGCGAACACGGGTTCGCCTCCCCGCCATCCGACTTCCACCAGGTGTTCCGTGAAGATCGCGCGCATCTCGAACCACAGCTGAATGCCCAGCTGCGTGAGCCCGATCCTTTCGACGGCCCCGAGAATCATTGGGCGTAGTCCAACACCATCGATGATCTTGGATGACGAAGACACTTGGGAGGACGTTTCTGTCCGCGGTCCTTTGCCCAGCCGTGATGCCCTTGACGGTCAGCCTCAGGACCCAGATCCTCGCAGGTCCAGCGCTGCTGCTTGCATTCCGGACAGATCCACATCCTCCGCCTCATTGCGGCCCCTGGAAGCCCTGCGGTCCCTGGAAGCCCTGAACACCCTGGGCGCCGTCGCAGGCCGCCTTGCTGCAGCTGCCGCTCAGCAGGCTCATGATGAGGAGGATCGGCCAGAGGATCGCCGCGACAATCTTGCCCAAGCCGTTCTTGCGGAAACAGAAGGCCGACAGCAGGATGCCGATGACCAGGTAGGCGGCCACCGACGGCAACAAGATCTTCAGCATGATTCCCTCCTTGAATAGCCGAAAACCGGACGGTTCTCGGCGCTGTTTGACGAATCCTCGACGAGGCTCAGGTCCCGGGGATCCTCGGCATCTCCGGATAGAGGTTCGTGACCGGATAGGATTCCCGCTCCGGCCTCGGCTCCTCTCCCTCTTCTTCCGGCGCCACCAGGGTGATGGTGACGACCGGGCGGTGCTTTCTCTTCTGCTTCCAGTAGCACTTGTCGCAGCCCATGGCGGCCGCCTGTTCTTCCTGGCCGGGAGTATGAGGACAGCCCATGGAATAGACGTTTTCCAGCGCAAAGAAGCGGCCGAACATGCGCCCTCCGGACTAGACCCAGTACCACCGGACCGGGAAGCTGCTGGCGTACTTCGGGGCCACGACGCCGGCGAGCCCGGCGAGGGCCGCGAGTCCGGCGGCGACGCCGCCCACCCAGCCGGCCGCCGACTTCCAGCCCTTCTCGCGCGTGGCCGTCAGGATGCCGGCATAGGCTGCCGTTCCTGCGACCGCGGTCCAGAAGAGGCCTTCGGGCACCGGAGCTCCTGCCGTCACCGACGATGCGGGAGCCGGAGCGGGGGCCGTGACGACGGGCGCTGGGGCGACGATCGCCTGCGCCATGCGGGGGTACTGTGCGGGCCTGTACGCGATCATGGAATGCTCCTATCGTACAGCCGCCCAAGGGGGTGTTGGTGCGACCCATGAATGATATGCCAAAGGTCGCACCAGGTCAATGCCATTTTGGCATTCTATTCGTCGTCTGGACCCTTGTGAGGCAGGAGCCACCGCGCTACAAGCGTCGCGGCACCGGCCCCCGCGAGCTGCGCCCCGATGAACCCCGGCACGTCCGCCGGCCGGATCCCTGTGAAGGTGTCGCTCATCATCCTGGCCACCGTGACGGCTGGATTCGCGAACGACGTCGACGAGGTGAACCAATAGGCCGCGGTGATGTAGGCCCCGACCGAAAGCGTGCTGCCGCTGCCGCGCGAGGGGGCCCAGATGATCAGGAGGAGTCCGAACGTGGCGATCGCCTCGGAAAGGACCTGCGGGGCCCCTCCCCGTGCATGGTGCGACCAGAAAATCGCCGGCGCGCCGAACATGCCGTGCGCGCCCACGATCCCGAGCGTGGCGCCGGCGAACTGGGCCAGGATGTAGAAGGGTACTTCCTTCCAGCCGAAACGATAGCGCGAGGCGAAGGCGAGGGTGATGACGGGATTGAAGTGGGCTCCCGAGATCGACGCGAAGCTGCTGATGAGGGCGACCAGCATCGCTCCCGTCGCGAGCGTGTTCACGAGCAGCGCGACGGCTTCGTTCCCGGCAGCCAACTTCTCGCCCATGATGCCCGATCCCACCACGGCCGCGAGCAGGAATGCCGTGCCCAGGAACTCGGTCATGAGTCTCCGCCTCAGGCTGATCATTTCTCCTCCCCTTCCTTCGCTGGCTTCCTGAAGAACGACTTCAGGATCATAAGCGTGCCGTTCGGAATCTTCGCCTTGGCCCCTCCTTCCCTCGAGGGCCCCCACCGCACCGGATGGATCGTTCCGCTGGGCTTGTCGTCGAACCAGTACCCGCACTTCTTGTCCGGCATGACGATGTCGCGTTCCTTGAGATCGGCCTTGTCCAGCGGGAATAGTCCGCAGACGCCGGGACGATCGTTGTAGATGAGGCACTTGGGTTCGCCGTTCGATTCGTCGTAGGCCGGGCACTTGAAGAGGATCTTGCAGCAGGCGCCGCATCTCGTGCATCCGCCGCGGCGGTAGGACAGCTTCTCCTCGACGGTCTTCTTCTGGAAGGCGATCAGCCAGGCGCGGCGGATCTTGCCGACCACCATCAGGACTGCTTCCCCCACCTTCATCGGTTTACCAGTTTACCGTCTAGGCGGCGCCGGGTAAATAAAAAAGCCGAGCCTCTTCGGCCCGGCTTTATCCCGGGGGATCTTGTGTGTCGTCGTCCTACGGTTCGAGCTCGATCTCCCAGTACGCCTTGGACAGGAACTGCTCCCAGGACTCCCGGCGATCGCGCGGCGCGACCTGTGCCAGGGTCTTCCAGGAGGGCTTCTTCGGGACCCTCCGGAGCTTCATCCCCGCCTCGTCCGGCGTACGGTTCGCCTTCCGCTTGTTGCACTCCACGCACGCGAGCGCGCAGTTCTCCCACGAGGAGATCCCGCCGCGGCTCTTCGGCATGATGTGGTCGACCGTGAGCTCCTCCGGCCCGGGCTGGACACCGCAGTACATGCAGGTGTACTTGTCCCGCTTGAACAGGTTCCGACGGGAGAAGACGACGGACTTCTCGCCTTCCCCTTCGTACTTGTTCAGGACGATCACCTCCGGAGGGATGATCGAAAGCTTCGTCGACCGGATCATGAGGTCGCCGTGCTTCGCCCTGGACTTCGAGACGTCCGCCCAGGTCATGAAGTCGACCTGGGAGAAGTCCGCCGGGTCGATGATCTTGGCGGATCCCTTGGCCACGAGGCCGATGGCTTCCCTCACGGAGCAGACCTGGATCGGTCTCCATCTCTTGTTGAGGACCAGCGTAGGTCTCTCCAGGACGTGCGCGGCGGTCATCTCTCCTCCGATCTAACGGGCTGATTCAAGCTAGAGCGAAGACCGCGCCGGGGGCGATCCCCCAACGGGCAAGATTTCCGGCCTTCGCCTCGTATGCAACGGTCGTGCCTGCCGGGCACTGAACCATGTCGCGCGGAGGCGTCATCATGTAGGCCTCGAGGATATTGCCGCGGTCGTCGGCGAAGGCGATGTCGAAAGGCTCCGGGACGTTCCTGGAATGGAACCAGTCGCCGGCGCCGACGAGCGGGAAGACGAACAGGAAGTCGTTCTCGATGTAGGGACGGTGCTGAAGGCCCATGGCCTGTTCTGAAGGAGTCCGGAAGACCATGATCCTCATGGACGGATTGTACGACGCCCGTTTACCCGGTTCAAGGGTGAGGGAGAATCCTCGGCTTCAGGATGATTTTCGGCCTTTCGACCGAGCTCAAGAATTTCCCGGTCCTGGGATTCTCCCTGGGCTTTTCGAGCTTCTCGACCTTGACGACGTGCTCCGGGGGCCGCGCCGTGCTGCCCCTGCAGCAGCTCACTTGAACACCAGGTATCCGAGACCGGCGATCGCGGCGAGCGTGACGCCGCCCACCACGTAGGTGTTCAAGGGCGTCGACGGCGGCGCGGCCGCCGGGGCCATGGACGGCGGAGGCGTCGTCGTCGCGGACGCCTGGGTTGCCTGGGTTGCCTGGGTTGCCTGGGATGGTGCCGGAGCGGCTCCTCCTCCGCTGAAGGAACTCTGGATGGCCGCCAGCAGGTCCTGCGCGCTCATGTCCCCGGAGATCTGGTTCACGGGCTTCCCGTTCATCAGGAAGACTGTGGTCGGGATGCTTGTGAATCCGTACTTCTGGGCGCTGAAGTTGGCCTCGTCGACGTTCGCTTCGACCATGAGGACGTCGCTCGGCGCCTGAGCCGCGGCCGCCTCGAAGACCGGCTTGTACCGCTGGCAGACCGGGCATGACGGGCTCCAGAAGTCCACGACGGCCTTCGGAGCGCTCAGGGCCTGCTGGAACGTCGCATCGGTCACCGAGATCGGGGCGGCGCCGAGGGATTTCCTGCGCAGGGGGACCTGGCCGAGCCAGGGACGATCTCCGAAAATCATGATTTGCTCCGATCAGAGGATCGAAAGAAGAAGAGCTCCCACACCCACGGCTCCGGCGCCGGCGACCACTGCGGTCGTCGGAAAGCTGGATGGCGCTGGTGTTCCCGCTGCTGCCGCAGCCTCCGGCGAACCCGTGATGTGCTTCTGGACCATGGCGTTCAGCGGATCCGTGACATACTTCCACTGGTTGACCGTGTCGAAGTCGGCCTGGGTGATGGTCGACCAGACCGATGGGTCGTCGAAAGAGGTCTTTGCGATCACCTTCTCGACTCTCTTGAAGACGTCCATCTCGACGTAGAAGCCGTTCACGAAGGAGTCGTAATCAGGACCCAGCAGCGCCTTCAGCCTGCTGTCCCCGAGGCCGCCCAGGCTGTTTACGGTATCCTGGGTCTTCGACCAGGCTTCCAGCACTGCCGTATAGGCGTCGTCGAGCTTATCCCTCCGCATGTCCGGAGGCAAAGAGGAGACATCATCCGCACCGAGGCGAGGCGTCCAGAAGATGTTGTTGGAGAAGATCGTCTTCATTTCTTCTTGCCGTTCTTGGCCGGCTCCTCGGAAGCGCCTCTTCGCGTCGCCGCGAAGGCCACGACCAGGATGCCGACTCCTAGAAGCCCGGCACCGATGTAGATGGCCGAGTTCGAGACGCCGGGAACGATCTGGTTCGCGGCGGTTCCCCCGCCACCGACCGGGGTTGCGGCCGCCTGCTGCATGGCTTCGGCTGCCTGCTGCTTCGCCTGGGCCGCAGCCGCCGCGGCCTGGGCCGCTTGGGCCTGTGCCGCGGCCGCCTGTTGAGTCTTCTTCGCCGCGTCAGAGGCCTGCTTCGCGCCATACCAGTCGACGCCGCCCTTGATGCCGGCGGCGATCAGGGTGGAGATGAGCGACGTGAAGTCCTGGCCCAGATGAGGCCGCTGCAGGCCGTTCAACCAGATTGTTCTCATCGTCAGCTCAGAACCGTGACGAGCAGTAGGGTACCGAGCACCGCCCCTCCGCCGATCAGGGCGGTCTTCTGCGGGATCCCGAGGATCGTGGGCTCTGCGGGGGCCGGCGGCGGCGTCGCGGCTGCCATCGTGGGCTGGTCCGGCAGCCTCGTGCCGCCCTGCCAGTGCCCGACCGTGAGGTTCTTGGGGTCGTCCTTGAACGCGGCGTAGACCTGGTCGAGCACCGCCACCCATCCGAACGTGGGATGCTCGTCCTGCGTGAGGGATGTCCAGGTCGACGGATCCGTGTTCGCCAACCGGTCATGCAGCTTCTGCATGTCCGGCCGCACGGTCGTGAAGTTGAAGTACTTGGTGTAGTACGGCGAGACGCTGATCGTCTTGTCCGGGTTGTCGGCCGGAAGGTTCAGCTTGACGTCGGGATTCGCCTTCAGCCAGGCGTCGATCTCGTCGGCCTCGTTCAGGCCGCGCGTCAGGGCCGAGAGGTAGTGGTTCCGGTCCGAATCGGAGAGGAGCTGGCCGAGGAAAAAGGCTCTCCTCGCTGGCTGGAACCCCATCGCGAACATGGTCCTCATGGCGGACGCGCCTTCCTTCCAGAACGCGACATCAGAGCGGAAGGGCGCAGAGGGGGGAGGATGCGCCTTGACCTTGAAATTCTACCCCTCCTCGGCCCTCAATGCAAGCCTGGAACCCCCGCCCGGGGTCGCGCCGGGCCTTTCACGTTCGAAGCGTGACGTGCATCTGCTACACCACGGGGGCGTTTGCGTTCGCCGCTCTCAATCGATAGAATCTGCGATCGATAAGACTAGAGAGGAATGCACATGTCGGATCACAAGTCCGGACAGAATGCGGGATCCCGGGCACTCAAGAAGGCTTGGAAGAGATTCTTGAAGGATCCCTCTGAAGCCGAATCGCTGTTCTCCAAGGAGAGCATTCAGGCCCTTGCGCAGATCGATTATGTCGACAAGTCCGATGTATGGAAGAAGGGTTTCGAACAGGGCTATGCCGCCGAAGCCAAGAACCAGGCCAAGAAATTCATCCCGAAGGAAGCGCTGAAATACGCCCCTCAATTCTGCCTTCTTGTCGACATCATGTACTCGACCGCCGAGGGAGGCCCAGAATTGTACCTGCGGAAACTCAAGGAGCAGGTCAACGAGGCCATCCCCTACGACCCTTCCAATCCATTCACCCGGAAAGGGGTGAAGGCCGGATGGACGAATGCTGAGCACCGCTGGATCGAATTCCTGGACTCAGGAAAGGTCGAAGTCCTGGATTTGGCTGCCGATATCCTGAAGGACGCCGGACGAGACGCGCTGAGCCTCGTCAAACTCGACCATGTTCCTTCTGAAGAAGACGCTATCGCCTTCGTCTCCGGATATGCCTACGGCTTTTTGGAAAGGATCGCCCAGATCCTCATGAAGTTCCTCGGAAAGAAGCGCGCGAAACATATCTGCGCCCTTTTCAAGGCTCTCGATCTCAAGATATCTTCTCCCATCTACCGTTGGACCAGAGGAACCCCGAAACTCTAGTTCATAGTTGGTGTCCCGGGAGAGAATCGAACTCTCACTTCCACCTTCGCAGAGTGGCGGGCGATCCGTTACCCCACCGGGACGTTTGACTGCTTGGCCTTGAGGCGGGCCTCGTGCCAGGCGATGATCTTCTTCGCCTGCGCGAGACGCTCGACTTTCTTCGGGGCCGTCTTGTCGGCGTATTTCCAGAGCAGCTCCCGACAGAAGGCAATGAACTCGTCGTAGAGCATGCCGCTCTTCATGCTGTTGCAGAGGGCGCAGGCCGACACGAGATTCGACCGTCGGTTGCTGCCGAGCCTCGAGAGCGGTACGAGATGATCGATCGTCGTGGGATTCGGGTCTCCGCAAAAGTAGCAGGGGATCCGCATGAGCGATGGTCTCGCCCCCTTGGAAACCCTGCCCTTCCTCTTTTTGTGAAGACTACGCGTATCCACGGCGCAGAGGCCCGTGCTCTTCTCGATCAGCTCCCCGTTCGTCCCGCGTTCCCATCCGCACGAGCAATCGCCCGAATAGCAGCAGCCGTTCCTGCGATGGACGACCATCGAGTGAGGACAGTTGGGACAGCGCCGCGAGGCGTGCTCGGCGCGTTCGTCGGGATCGTCGAGCATGGCGTTCGCCTTTCCTGAAATGTCCGGCCACAGTTGATGCATGGGAAGTACTCCAATTCTGGTACCCCGGCCAGGGTTCGCACCTGGATCTAGACCTTCGGAGGGTCTCGTGATATCTGGTTTCACTACCGGGGCGTTTGTGTCGCGGGAGGTTTGGGAGGCGGAAGAGGACCATCCAGGTACTCGACGATCACGTCGCCATGGCAGCCGAGCGGGGTGCAGTGGCATCCGAGCGTCTTTCCGCGGAGGGCTTCGACCTGGCCCTTGAACTTCTTGTCTATCTGCAGCTTTTCCTGGAAGTGGATCCGATACTTCCGGATGACCTCATCGCGATCGCCGTCCTGGCCGATGGCGTACGGGTTTCCGAATGGCGTGCCGCGGCCGATGTAGACGTCGCAGCGCTGGCCGCGGTTCACGTTCGAAAGCGATGTCCTCACCTTCTCTCCAAAACTTGGTACCCCCGGCAGGATTTGAACCTGCATTTTGTCGCTTTAGGAAAGCGCTGCCATATCCAGTTAGGCGACGGGGGCGAATGTTTCTATCGAACGGCTGCCTGGCCGGCGCAGATCGCGCGCATCTCGGACGAATCGACCAGGCGCTTCTTCACGACCTCCCAGTCCACGTTCTTGAAGAAGGCCTCGAGGTAGGCCTCCTTGTCGGTCCCGTACTCCCTCATGTAGGCGTGCTCGTAACAGTCCACGACGACGACGGGCCACGCGCCGGCGACGAACCCCTGGGAGTGCTCCTTCATCGTGAAGACGAATGTCTGGTCCTCGTAGAGGTCGGCCGCGAGGATCGCCCAGCCGGTCGATCCCATGGCCGTGAGCGCCAGGTGCTCCATGAGGTCGTTCGTCACGCACGCGAAGACGTCCTCCGCAGATCCGGAGCCCCCCGGCGTCAGCTGCTCGAAGTAGAGCTCGTGAAGCGCGATCGCGTTCCGGAGGAATCCCTCGTCGGCCTTGAGCCGCTGGAACGCGTTCTTATCTCCCTTCGGGGAGAAGGCTTCGATCTCGGGCTCCAGCTTGTTGATCCGGTCGACGTATCCGTGGTAGAGCTTGAAGTGATCCCCGAGGAGCTTTTTCGAGAACCCGGGCAGTTCCTTGTACGGGAACTCGACCGCGCGCCACATGCCGGAATCATACTCCGCCGGCTGCGCGCGCGCAATGCTGGAAGATTGTGGAGCGTCCGCCGACCTTGGCTGAGCCTCTCAACTCGCGTGCTGGGAGCTTTCGCCGGCAACCCGCTTGGTATGGCTCCTCTCGCGCCCGGAGGCGCGGCACGGCTGACACAAAGGGATTCGGGACTCTTCGCCCCGCCGGCACGGCCATGATCCCCTCCAACGGGCATGAGGTCGAATAGCGGACCTTGTTCAAGGGCCCTGCCTCTCCCGCGTCCCTACGAGGCGGGTCCGGGACCTGGAGGGTTACTGAGAGCGTTTTGCGCCGTCCTCGCTTCGCCTTACACCAACGGACCGGACGCTCCTAAGATTGGTCAGGAACCCGAGAATTGCACTCGGCCTACGCGTGCTTCCGACGCACGTGGGGCGCTATCTCCCCATGTTCCTGTGGTCGGAGTGGCGGGGATCGAACCCGCGGCCTCCTGCTCCCAAGGCAGGCGCTCATACCCCTGAGCTACACTCCGATACGAATTTTTCTCCGACCAAGACCACCTCCCCGATTGTCCTGCTTGTGGGCGGTGCCGATTCCTGTAACCTCTGGGACGCCCCGACAATCTAAGGCAGGGCGGTGTCGATTTTCTGATCCAAGAGGCCATGATCGGCATTATTTCGATGGGCGGTATCGATTTGTTCGTGGAAATGCCCTGGATCCGGCATGTACCTACGGGGCGGTGTCGATTTCATGATTCCGTGTCGATTTCATGAAAAAGGACCCCCTCCGGACCTCCTATAGGGTGGGCCGTGTCGAAATTTAAAACCAAGGCCCCAAAACCACGCTCTTTATAAGGGGCAGTGTCGATTTCACATAATTCGCGGCCGCGAACCGCACATTACTAGAGGCGGTGTCGATTTCTGTCCGTTTCTGGCTTTCACGCGGGAATTTAACAAGGCGGTATCGATTCCTTCGTAAAAACGGACCCCTGCGGCAAGTAATAATGGGGCGGTGTCATGAGGATCACCCGGGAGTACTTCTTCGACCTCTGCGAGCTCGTCGGCAAGGCCATCACCACGGCCAGGAAGAAGCAGGCGGGGCCGCAGTGGAACATGGACGAGCAGCTGGCGATCTTCTTCCGGAAGTGGGAGATCGACATGGACGAGGTCGATCGAGCCATCCAGGAGTCGGCCGAGGCAGAGGAGGACCATTTTGGCCTGTTCGAGGGGTCCGGCTGGAAGGACAGCGCTGAGGACGGCCGGAAAGGGCCCGTGGACGAACCGGAGAAGCGCGAGACGTACTCCAGGTGGGGATCCGAGAAATTCGAGCAGCGGAAGGCCCAAAGGTACTACGACGCGTACGGAGATCAGGTCTCCTGCAGGCTATGGCAGCTCATGCGAGAGGTCCGGTTCAACGAGACCAAGGTGACCGACGCCATGAAGGACCTCCAGCACCTCTGCAACCGCCTTTCTGGCTACATTTCCACCGGCTGGGGAAACCGCCTGGCGCAGATCATCGACCACTACTCGGCGTGAAGCGTCTGTGGTAGGCCGTGTCGGAGTCGAACCGATCGTCTGGCGCTTATAAAGCGCACGCTCTGCCGTTGAGCTAACGGCCCCCGTTCTAGACGAGGTTGGAGGGCCCTTCAGCCGTTATTTCCGTGCCCCTCGGGGCCGGTGAGGGCCCCGGAGTCGGGGTCGCCGGCGCTGCTGCCGGCATGTTCGGGAGCGAGATGATTCCGACGATGGTGAGGATGCCGACGAGCGCGGAGATCGCGCCCAGGGCGCCCAGGGCGTATCCCAGGAACGAGGGAAGGCCCTCGTCCTTCGATCCCAGGCGGAAACCCACGAACGACGTCAGCGCGGCGAGCGCGGTCGGGACTAGGACGACACCGGCAGCCGCGGCCTTGATGCTGCCGCCCTGGCCGAGGGAGTTTACGATCTCCTGGGGGATGTTTACGCCCATGAAGTTCTGGTTGCCCGGGCCGACGGGGAGCGGCGCGGGGCGCCAGCCGCCGCGAAGGCCGACCGACTTCGGAGAAAGGGTGGGCCTCCAGCCCATGGGCTGGACCGGCGAGATGGCGATGCCGTTCATGATCTCCCCCTTTTACGCCGCCTTCATGACAGGCCGGCTCACGAGAAGTTCCCGGATCAGGAGCGCGAGCGAGACCGCTACGAGGCCGCCGCCGGCGACCAGGAGCGTCTGCCCGATCGGCGTCTCCTTGTAGGGGAACGCGACCAGCCCAAGGACCAGGCCGCCTCCCATGATGCCGAGATCGACCGTGGTGGGGGAGATACCGCCGGTCTTTTTCGACATCTCGCCCAGGCCATAATGTCCGATCAGGAGGTTCCTGGGCTTGGAGCGCTTGGTCACGTCGAAATCATACCCCGGAGGGACTCCGGAATCAAGCCCGCTGATTGTCCTGTTTGGGCCTGCAGGACTTGCATTCCTGGGGCCCGGGATCACACGACGGACACATGAGATCGAGGCCTTCCGGGCACTTCGACGGCAGATGCTTCCCGTACTCCGGCACCGCGGCGAGCTCCGCATCGGTCACCCAGAACTGGGCGCCGCATGCTTCGCAGTACCTCTTCTCCGGCATATAATCCTCCTCGAGAGGATCCTATCAAAATTGGTCGGGCTGGTGGGATTCGAACCCACGATTTCCAAGTCCCGAACTTGGCGGGTTAGCCGCTACCCTACAGCCCGATTTTGGGGGCGATTGGCGAACAACGAGATGCCGACCTGTTCGGCGTTGCCCATCAGGCAACTTGGAGTTGAACCAAGAAGTAACGTCGTCCTGCAGCCCCCGAATATTTCTATCGAACCACGTAGAAAACGTGCTCGAAGTTGTACTGCGTCGCGGTCCGGAGCGACTGCTCGGAGTAGGCTAGGTCGCCCAGTTCCTCGAGGAGGTCCTGCTTCCGGAAGCCGATGTCCGGCACGTCGTGGTAGTCCTTGTTGAGCGCGAGGACCTTAGTCGTCTCCTGGAAGGGCGTGAAGATCACGAGCGCGAGCTTCTTCGTGAACGACTTGATGGCGTTCCTGAGGATGGGCCTCCAGTCGTGATTGTGCTCCAGGACGTGCCTGAGCAGGATCCCGTCCGCCTTGGACGTGTATTCCCGGAGATCCGCGACGACGTCGGCGAACTTGCTCCAGCTGCCGTCCACGCCGACGTACTTCGTCGTGCAGAACTTCCTGGCGTATCCCATCCCGCAGCCCCAGTCCTCGACCACGTCGCAGTCGGTCATGAAGGTCATGGCCTTCCGGTACGTGACATCGTCGTTCCCATAGGGCCGGGGCGTCTCGACCTTGGAGTAGTCCCAAAGGCCTTTCATACTTCGTCGCGGAACTTGATGATCGCCGCCCTGAGCATCGGAGATTTTTCCACCCGCTCGAGGACGTCCATCATCTGAAGGACGTAGTTGAGGGTTTTCCGCTGCTCTTCTTCCATGAGCTGCACCACCTGTTCCGCCTGGATGGCCAAGTACTTCCGATATTGCTGCTGGGCCTCTAAAGGGAGCTTGTCGAAGACCTCGCGCGTGGCATCGACGGCTTTCTGGACCATCGCTTCAAGGTCCAGAGGATCGATCCCGATCTGGTGACCCATGGCATCCTCCGTCACTGGTAAACGGAGACTACCAGATGCCATTCCGGGATGTCAAACCCTGTGGCTCTTCTTCCAGTGCTTCTTCGAGGTCCTCCGCTCCCTTCTCGAGCCGAGCGGTGCCGCATTGGCTTTCCGCGACAGCTGATGGTTCGCGGTGAACTGACTCCAGCCATTGGGATCTTCCGTGATGGGGAGTTCCCCGAGGTACCCATCGGGCAGGATCTGGAACGGCGCGGTGATCTTCTTCTGGAAGTCGTACTGGCTTCCTGAGGCTGAATTCTGCTGGAAGAAGGCAGGGTAGACGAAGTCGCTCACGAGGATGTCGACCTGCTTCGAATCGGCGCCGGTGACGGTGATCTTGTAGCCGTACTGGTCGCCCTCGCAGGAATCGCAGACCTCCTTGGGGTACAGGATGCCCGTCCCGTCGCCCTTGTCGTAGAGGACGATGTCATCGATCCAGGGATCCACCAGCATCTCGAGGAGCTCGTGCGAAAGGGTCACGGTCCAGGAATCTCCGGCCTCGATGTCGGTCCGGAGCGCCGCGTATCCGATCGGCTGTCCTGCGGCCGTCATCTCGTGATACCCGAGTGCGCCGGCGACATTCGAATCGTCGCAGGCGATCATCTGCCAAGCATCCGGAGGAGGAGTTCCGCCTTTCGGGACGAAGACGAGCTGGGCGTCCCGCTTCCAGATCGGCGCGAAGTCCCGGGAGACCTGGATCTGGAGCGCCGCGACGGCGTTCTGCAGATCCTGATCGGAGACTACCGTGGTCTCGTTGATGATCGCGATCTTGACGTCCGCCATGGCTTCCTCCTCCGCTTCGAGGATGATAGCCGCCCGCAGCCGCCGAATGAAGGATTTTGGTGGGCGCGAGAGGAGTCGAACCTCCATGCGGTTGCCCGCACCAGTACCTCAAACTGGCGTGTCTGCCGTTTCACCACGCGCCCGAATATTTTGGTGGTCCGTGAGGGGCTCGCACCCCCAGCCTTCGGTGTGTAGGACCGACGCTCTGCTATTGAGCTAACGGACCTCATCTTCGGCGCCTCGCTCGAGGCACCGGATGTAGTTGTCCATGAAGTGGTCCTTGATCCCCTCGCCGTCGAGATCGGCTTTCAAGATGCCGAGGAACTGGAGCAGATGCTTCCAGAACGTCCTGGGCGACGGTACTTCGCGCCCCATATCATCGATGTGGTGGAACACGTCGACGTGCTGATAGCCGAACCCTTTTGGGACCCCCGGGACGAGATCCCTCAGGTGCACGATCCGCCAGGATTCCCCCACGACCTCGTTGAAAAGCCTCATGAAGGAAGCGTCCCCGGGCCTCGGGCTTCCGAACGTCCAAACGTCGGGTCGGAGGTCCCGCGTGCCGAGATCCGTCGCCAGACCGGAGGCGATCGCGCCGCCCAGGCTGTGGCCGGTGACCAGGACCTTGGGATCCTTCAAGCGGCTGGCTAGGATCCTGACCTCCTCGACGATCCTGTCCCTGAGGGCCTCGTAGTCTTCGTAGAAGCCCTTTTCCATCCTGACCTTCCGGTCCCCGAACTTCACCTCCACGAGCTCGAACTTGGCGTCCTGGAGGACGTCCTTCCAGCTCTTGGTTCCCTTGGTGGAGACCACGATCCTGTTCCCGTCGACGGCGATGAAGGCCTGCGCGTCGGTCTTCTCGTTCCTGAAGGACTTCACGTGCGTCCACCCCTCCGGCATCCCGGCGAAATGCTTCGGAGTGTATGCATGGTCCGCCAGGCGGGCGAACGCGAGGGCCTTCCTGCAGCTGAACTTCATGCTGCAGGATCTTACCCCATTTTGGTGCCCACGGAGGGAATCGAACCCCCCCCACCTTCTCCATGTGACGGAGACGTTCTGCCATTAGACTACGCGGGCATCCTGAGCTTCATCTTCTCGCTGCAATCCCGGCACTTCGGGAACTTGTCACCGAAGTTTCGGGAGAGCGCCGTCCACTTCGATTCGCCGAACCAGACCATGATGCGGCCGAGGAAGTACCCGCACCTGCACCTGACCTTCTCCACGACGGGTTTGCGGAGGCGCAGGCGCTTGCGGAGGCGCTTGTTGGTTCCGTAGCTTTCCCGTTCCACCTCGAGGCGCTGCTCGTCCTTGTACTCGTTGATGCGGTCCCCATCCGTCCCGTTGCAGACGCGCTGCCGGTGGTTTCCGGAGGGCGTGTCCTTGAATCGGAGCGCCTGCTTATTCCGGAGATCGAAGCAGCCGCAGAGCGAGTCCCGCCAGCCGATGATGGTGCGGTTCTCGACGCCCTTGGAGTAGTCGTACACGGGATAGATGCTCGACTGCCTCCCGTGTTCGGCCCAGTCCTCCTTCAGCCTCCGCATCCAGACGTGGAATGACCGCCAGCGCCGCTCCGCGCGGCGCATGTCCTTGTGGAGCATGGCCTGTCCCTTTCCGGACAGGCGGAGTGATAGCCTATTCCAGCACTCGCCTGTCCTAACGCGTCTTAGGTCGACGCGTTGGATCAGACAGGCTTGACGTGGCGCTGTTCATCGCTGGGTCCTCACCGGAACTTCTTCATGACGTCGAGCATAATCATACGCTCTTCGCCGGGTGTTTGTGGCGGATCCTTCTTGAATTCGTCCTCGAGGGTGCCGACGATGTCGACCACCTTCTGGTGCCGCTCCTTGGAGCCGCCGACCACCATGGAGCCCTGGGTCCGGCTCACGCGCTGTTCGTCCTCTGGATGCGTCCTGACGACGCCGAAGAAGAAGTAGGACTTCCCCATCGCTAATCCCTCGGCCACACGATCCGGTTCGTCTTCTCGGCCATCCTGGCCATCGGAGGAGCAGGTACCGGCGCAGGGGCCGGAGCAACTCCCGACTGGGAGGCGAGGAACTTCTCGGCCCCCGTGCTGATCCCGGTGAAGGCCGCCAGGATCGCGCCCTTGGTCCGGGCATCCAGCTTGTCGGTCGGATTCTTCGGAAGGTTCACGGTCACCTTGATCGCAAGGATAGCCGCCTGAATCGCATCCGAGACCTGCGGACTCAGCTTGTTGTCGAACTTCGAGAGCGCCAGGTCCACGGCCGAGGTGAAGATGTCCCCCGTGTTTTTGTTGAAGTCATCGATGATCGCCTTGTCGATCTGGTCGGCCAGCTTGGTGTCGGCGATGATCGTCGGCAACTCGTTCGGGTACTTCTTGGCGGCGAGCTTGAGGCCGTAGGACGCGGCCGCGTCGGTCGCCTTCTGGACGTAGGAGGCGAGCTCGGCGTCGCTCAGCTTGTCGAGTTCCTGCTGGATCGGGCCGCAGCCGGCCAGGACGGACACGCAGATCATGCCCAGAAGCGCGATCATCTTTCTCATCGACTCTCTCCAATCAAGGATTATCGGCGACGTGCCGGAGACATTCCGCGTAAGTTCCCTGCATCCGCTCGGCGTGCTCGAGGAGCCGGTCCTTCCCGATGAAGCCCATCCGGAAGGCCACTTCCTCAGGAGAGCCGACGAGCAGGCCCTGGCGCTCCTCGACCGCCTGGATGAAGTTCGAGGCCTGTAAGAGCGATTCGTGCGTCCCTGCGTCAAGCCATGCCATTCCGCGGCCGAACCGGTGCACGATGAGCTTCTTCTTCTCGAGGTAGACCTTGTTCACGTCGGTGATCTCGATTTCTCCCCGAGCCGAGGGCTTGAGACTGGCCGCGATCTCGATGACGTTCTTGTCGTAGAAGTAAAGCCCCGGCACCGCCAGGCGCGACTTCGGCGATTTCGGCTTCTCCTCGATCGAGATGGGGAGCCCCAAGGGGGTGGTCTCGATGATGCCGTAGCGCTCGGGATCGGACACGGGGTATCCGAAGATCATGGCTCCGCCGTACTTCCGCAGGGTGCTGTGGACGCTACTCATCGTCCGGGAAAGGTCCTGGCCGAAGAAGATATTGTCGCCGAGCACCAGGGCGCAGAAGTCGGCATCCTCGAGAAAACGACGCCCTACGATGAAGGCGTCAGCTAGGCCGCGCGGGGAGGGCTGTTCGGCGTACTGGAACTTCATGCCCCACTGGCTGCCGTCGCCCAGGAGCCGCTGGTACTGCGGCAGGTCCTCCGTGCTCGAGATTACGAGCACCTCTGAGATCCCCGCCAGCATGAGCGTGGTCAGGGGGTAGTAGACCATCGGCTTGTTGTAGACCGGGAGGAGCTGCTTCGAGATGCCGATCGTCACGGGATGAAGCCGGGTACCCTTTCCTCCCGCGAGGATGATGCCTTTCACGAAGTCAGTTTACCCGTTTACCTCAGCCAGTCAAGCCTTGATCACTTTGGGCATGACGACGTAGGGTGTCACGAAGAACCGGAAGTCTATCTTCCTGTTCTTGTGCCGCCTGCAGACCACCCGGATGCCGTTGCCGAGGTCCACGGCCTTCCGCCGGCAGAAGGCGCACGTTTCGACCGTGATCATCAATGGTCCTTTTTCTTCTTCCGGAAGACCAGGACTCCAAGGCCGAAGCCGATCACCAAGGCGGCCAGGATGGAGATGATGGGATAGGCCGCCACCCAGGGGCTCAGGATGTCGTGGATCTTGTCCATACGTTCTCCTTCGTGCCCTGATTATACAAGCTTGGTGCGCGAGAGAGGAATCGAACCTCCAAGGGAGTTACCCCACCAGCTCCTGAAGCTGGCGCGTCTGCCAGTTTCGCCACTCGCGCGTTTCAATGTTTCTTCTGCGGAAAGGATTTCTCGGCAAGCTCCCGGAGGATGGGAGCCACCCTCATCCGGTCCGCCGGCGTCATCTTCTCGATGAAGAGAAGGCCTTCGATGTGATCCATCTCGTGCTGGACCGCCTGGGCGGCGACGCCCACGAAGACTTCGTCGAGCAGGCCTTCCGGCGTCCGGCCCCGGAGCCTTGCTCTCGTCCACCGCGGCACTGATGCCCGGATCCCGGGGAACGAGAGGCATCCCTCCGGCATGGGTACCAGATCTCCGGACGTTTCGACTTCCGGATTCCACACCACCCGGGTTACGACCTCGCCGTCGTTCGGAGCCGGAATGCCGAGGATGAAGAGCTGGACATTCCAGCCGACCTGAGGAGCGGCGATCCCGATCCCGTCGGACTTCTCCATCACCTTTCGCATCTCGGCCACGCGCGCTGCGATGTCCGGCGTCCAGGCGTCGATCTTCTGGTTCTTCGCCACCAGGTGGTTGCTCGGGTAGACGACAAGTTCCATGGGCATCATGCCTATCATACACGAACCGATCCTCCGCAGCGCACCGGAGGCATGCGTTCCTGTTTCATCCCCCCGCCTTTCGCCGTGGAGGGCTATCGAGCGGCGATGTTTGAGGTTCTTCACCTCCGGTGCGCTCCGTGGATCTTCCATGGTGCCCCCGGCAGGAATCGAACCTGCACTCGCTCGCGCGAGCCTGCGGTGTTTAGGACCGCGGTGTCTACCGTTGCACCACGAGGGCGAATTTTGGTGGGCCCGGGGGGATTTGAACCCCCAAAATCCAGATCCTAAATCTGGCGCGTATACCAGTTTCGCCACAGGCCCGTACCCGGGAGAGGAGTTGAACCTCCATGCCTTTCGGCGTCCGCTCTTGAGGCGGATGTGTCTGCCAGTTCCACCACCCGGGCGTCTAAGACTTCCGGCTCTTTGCGGGTTTCCGCTTGGACATGATGTCCATCCGGGCCCGGTCGTAGTGGCCCCTCTCCTCGCTGAAAGAGGGATAGTGCTGCTCGACGAGCTCCGGCGACATCGGCACCAGGTCATGCAGGAGCCCGCAGGTGCAGATCCAGATCGAGAAGAAATCGCAGTCGCCGTGGTGGCAGACCGCTCCGTCCGGATGGGCGATCGTCTTCCGAAAGTACCGCTGGAGGAGCTTCGTTTCTGCGTTTTCCATGCCGGGATTGTATCCGATCCCAGTCCGCAGTTCAATTTTGGTGCCCCGGGCGGGAGTTGCACCCGCATCCCCCGGTTAAGAGCCGGGTCGTCTGCTGTTGACCTACCGAGGCGAATTTTTCTGGTGCCGCCGGCGGGGGTCGAACCCGCATCCCAGGATTAAAAATCCCGTCGTCTACCGTTGACCTACGGCGGCTTGTCGCGTTTACCATCCCGTTTCATGCGGGACCTCCTTTCTTTTCTTTGGGGGCATGCCAGATGTGATGGCGTAGGATGCCGTGCTTTTCATCCTGGATGAAGAGGAGCCTTCGTTCCTTGAAAGCCCCGCAATGACAGCACATGGTGTCGCGAGTATTGTTCTCGCGGATCAAGGGCCTCTTCCTGCCCTTCTCGTCCACCTCGACCCCTCCCGTGTGCGTCTCGGATAGGCATACCGGGAAGCAGTAGCAGTGGACGTGGTCCGTCATTTTGGCACGGTCACTCTCCTTTCGTCAGTCGTTCCCCTTGATACACGCGACGGGTTTCAGGCGGTGGGCGACTTTCGCGAGACCCGCCATCTCGATCGTCTCGAGGACCTTGTCCAGATCCTTGTAGCACGGGCCGCTCTCGTCGAGCGGGGTATTCCGTGTGTTGATCAGGATGTCCTTCGCCTTCATGTCGCTGTCGACTGCTGCCTGATCGAGCGTCCGTTTCGCTGCGTTCCGGCCCATGACGCGTCCCGATCCGTGGTTGACCGAGTAGCAGGATTTGGACGCCTCCGGGAGCGCATAAAGGATCGCCGAGCCGGTGGCCATGGAGCCCGGGATCAGGATCGGATGGCCCGACTTTTCCCACCGCTTCCCCTTCAGGGAATGGTGGCCCGGAGGAAACGCCCGGGTCGAGCCTTTCCGGTGGACGAGGAAGCCGTCCTCCTCCTGGATCAGGTTGTGCGAGATCTCGTAGAAGACCTCGGCCTTTCCTCCGAAGATCTCCTCGAGGGCCATGCAGACGGCCTCGCCGATCATGACCCGGTTGGCGATCGCGAAGTTCGCCGCCTGGTTGTGAAGCGACCAGTATTCGCGGCCGAGCCTGGATCCGCGATCGAACCAGGCGAGCTCGCGCTGCGCGCGGGAGAGCTTGAGGACCTCCGCACCGCGGTCGAAGTACTCGTCGGCGATCCCGTGGCCGTAGCCGCGGCTCCCCGTGTGAATCATCACCCAGACCTTGTTCGAGGCCTGCTCGACCTGCATCTCGCAGAAATGGTTGCCTCCGCCGAGGGATCCGAGCTGGACGCGGCCGCGTTTCGCCTTTTCCGGAAGTTCGACGCTATCTTCGACCGGGATGTATTCCCGTTCGGTTGATCCCGGAAGCCGTCCCAGGGCCTTCGCGCCGAACTTGACGATCTCGTCGAAGGCCGCCTTCGGCTTCAGCTTTCCGGAATCGCCCTTCCCGAACCCGATCAGTTCCGTCACCCGATCGATCCAGGCCCGGCGTTTCTCCTTGTCCTGGACCTTGTCGGCGTCGATGTCGCTCCGGAGCTGCACCATGCCGCACCCGATATCGAAGCCGGCGGCCGTCGGCAGGATGGTCTCCTTCGTCTTGATGACGATCCCGATCGGGACGCCGTATCCCACGTGCGTGTCCGGCATGACCGCGACCTCGACGACGCCCGGCATGTTCGCCGCGGCCGCCATCTGGGCCCACGCCTCCTCCTCGCTCGCGTTGTAGAGCTCCTCGGAGAGGAAGACGTTGACCGGTATCTTGACGCTCTTCGACTCCGGAAGGACGTAATGGCCAGGGCCGACCGCGACGGCGCAGTGCTTGAATGACATGGGCGCTCCTTCCTTCCGGACCAAGTATACCGGTTTACCTGTGGATGTAACGATCTTTCATTCCGGGATGTCTTATAGAGGTCGTGAGGATTTGAATATGGGAGAGACGACCACCACCTATACGAGACTCTCGAAGATCGTCCCCGAATCCGAGACGCACTGGCGCGCGATCGCGGCCAGGACCCATCGCCTGCGCGGGGTCCCTGGAGATGAATCCGCGGCGCTCACCCACGAGAACATGATCCACGAGATCCGGAACAGCCTCTCCTTCGGGAGTTCGAGGGATATCCGGTTCTGCCCAAGGTGCCTTGCGCGCGGAGTGAAGTACATTCTGCTCTACATGGGAGGAATGGACCGCTGCGGCACCTGCACGTGGCCGGATCCTCCGGCCTGAAGTTTGGTAGCCCGCTCCGGACTCGCACCGGAATCTTCGGTTTGAAGGACCGAGATCCTACTCTTAGACGAGCGGGCCATGTGGGAATCCCATCGGAGGGTGGTCCGATCCTCGCCTCAGGCGAGGGCTTCGTCACCCTTGCTCCGCCGACAGCGCCTAGGATGCCGGCGTTCCGGGGGCGCTTATTCTGGAACTGCGCCCGGCCCGCGGTAGAGAGGCGAAGCCCCTCCAACCGGACGCCCAGGATTCGATCCCCGCACTCCAGACCACCCTCTGATGGGATTCCCAAGATTGGTACCCGGTACGGGATTCGAACCCGTGATTTCCGGCTTGAGAGGCCAGCGTCCTAAGCCACTAGACGAACCGGGCATGAATGGTCACATCATGAACGTGGCGACGAGAGGTCCGAGCCTGGTGTCGATGCTCAGCCTCCATCCCCGCTTCTTCGCAGTCGCGAGCAGCGTCTCGATGATCGGCTGCTCGAACGTGAGACCCCGGGAGACGAGCCGGATGTAGACGCCGACGCCGTAGTTGCCGACCTCCGGATCCTCGAAGCTTTCGAGAACCTTCTTGAGATCCTGGAGGACCGGCGCCGCGGCATCGATCAACTCGTTCCGATGCTCTTCCCAGTGAGGATCGATCTTCACCATGGCCGCACCTCCATGGTGCAATTATACCTCCGGCGTCCGGCCTGGAGGTGTATGATGAAACCCATTGAGATGAGGGAAAATATGAAGCTTTTCGCCGTGCTCCCGCTGCTGGTTGTCCTTTCCTGCTGCTCACACCAGCCTTGCATCACCCCGCCGCCGATGACGACCGAGGAACAGAACAACGTGGCGGCGTCGATCGCCGCCCAGCTCGCCGGCGCGCCCGCCACCGGCAGCCTCTCGGCATCCTACAGCAACATCGTGAAGGACACCTACGACAAGCTCCAGGACAACGACAAGGCCCTCTACCTATTCCTCCTGGCGATCGAGTGCTATCTCAACGAGGGCAAGGTCGGCGAGGACATCGCCAAGAACATGGCCCAGATGGTCCAGATCAAGTGGGGATCGAAGCAGGGCCCGGTCACAGCGCGGAAGGAGCCGCTCGACAAGCGTTCGCCCGACATCGCTCCTCGGATCCACGCCATCCTGAATAGAGTCGGCCTCGAGATCAAATAGCTGGAACCCCCGCCCGGAGTCGCACCGGGACCCGCGAGGTAGAAGCTCGCGATGCGTTCTGCTACACCACGGGGGCGTGAGAGATCTACTTGCGGATGATGAGTCCCGGCCGCGGGATCATGTACCGGATGTTGGCGTCGATGTAGAACGGGCCGCGGAGTCCCCAGAGATTTCCGTTTCCGACCAGGCGCACCCGGCCGTAAGGATTCACGCCGGCAGGGATCCGGATGCTGATCAGCGTCGTTTCGCGATCCTTCCCCGTCCCCCAGCAGCGGGCGCAGCTCTGCTTACCTGACCAGTTGCAGGGCTGACATCCGGAGCCCATGCAGATCTGGCAGCTACCCCAGTGCTGTCCCATGCCGTGGCAGTCCGGGCAGGTCCTTGGCCTTGAGACCGTGACCGTCTTGTCGTTTCCGTTCCTGAGGTCGTAGGCATTGACCTCGACCTCGACGCTGACGTTCGCGACCGGATAGTTCGGCGGAGGAGGGGGGGGCGGCGGAGGAGAAGCCCTGTCGCGATCGTACTTCTTCCTCTTGTCCACGTCCGAGAGGACGTCGTAGGCCTCGCCGATGATCTTGAACTTTCGTTCCGCTTCCGCATCGCCTGGATTCCGATCCGGGTGGTGCTTGAGCGCCGCCTTCCGGTACGCCCTGCGGATCTCCTCGGCCGGAGCGTCCGGCTTGACGCCGAGGAGGACGTAGAAGTCCATCGGAAGGAATGATAGCACAACCTGGTTTACGACTGAACAAAGTTTGGCTCCGGGGATAGGAGTCGAACCTACGAGGCCCTTTTGGGGCGACGGATTAACAATCCGTTGCGACCAACCGACAGTCGCCTCCCCGGAATGGAGCTGGTGATCGGACTCGAACCGACATCTGAGACTTACGAAGTCCCTGTTCTGCCTTTGAACTACACCAGCAACTGGATAGAATATTTCGATGGCCGCTCGCATCACCGTCGTCGACCTCTTCGGGCTCCTGGAGCACCGTAGGCCGGTCATCGAGGTGATGGACATCCTGGCCGGAAGAAAACCCCTCATCCCCGGGCAATCCATCTGGGGATTCCCATGGTTCCATCCCACGCAGGGCCCGAGCTCCGGCCCGGGCAGTGTCGGAGGCGGCGGCAGATTCTTCAGCGGGATCGCCGGCGGATCATTCCCAAGGGTTCCGCCCGGAACCTTCATCCGCCCTTCCTGAACCTGGAGCCCACGGTGAGACTCGAACTCACACATTGCGCTTTTGCAGAGCGCTGCCTTACCCTTTGGCTACGTGGGCGCGCCTGACGTGAAGATTTCGGGGAAGGAAGGGAGGGCCGGATTGCCCGGCCCTCCCCCCTTCCAAGAGTGGGGGACTTGTTAGTCCTCGGCGACGGCCTCGGCCGTCTCTTCGACGGCTTCCTTCTTGCCGTAGGTCCGGAGGTCGATGTTCCTGACGTCCTCGACCTGGCCGACTCCGCCCTCCAGCATGAGCGGGATGTACCGCAGGATCGACTCGCTCCATCCCATGATGAAGTAGACGTCCGGGTAACCCGCGGGGGCCACGTAGTCGCGGTAAGGCGCCAGGGTCACGAGGAAGGCCTTCGCCTTCGGGTTGATCTCCCGCTTGTACTGCTCGAAGTACGTCAGGAATCCTCTGCCCGCCCAGTCCTCGTTGTCCGTGAAGCCGATGAGGACGTCGACGGCGATCTTCTTCTTGAGCAGGTACTCGATGGGAGCCCCGAGGTTCGTTCCGCCCCGGGTGATGCCGATCTGCTTCACGATCGACATCATGCTGTCGCGCCTGGAGACCTTTCCCAGCTCCGGATGGGCCACGTCGTCGAACGGCACGAGCAGGACCTCGTCCTCGCACCGCTTCAGCGTCGCCGCCGCGAACATGGCCGCGATCTCCGACAGGGTCGTGTCGCTCTTGTCGGACACCTTCGAGTCCATCGAGCTCGAGATGTCGTTGAAGAGGCACACCCTGCCCTTGATGAGCGGCATGTTGACGAAGGACGCCTCGAGGGCATCGGAGAGGGCGTCCCGGAGCTCCTGGGGCGCCTCGGCCTTCAGGGCCTTGAACGCGTTCCAGAACCGGAACGGGAACTGCTTGGACTTCTGCACGTTCTCCGGATCGGCGAGGTGCTTCGCGACCTTCTTGACCGTCTCCTTGACTTCGAAGACGCCGTGCCGGAGCATCGTGTTGAGGTTCCTGAGGAGCGCCATGTACGGCAGGTTCTTCAGGAGTGCCGCCCAGTGGGCCTCGGTCATCTTCTTGACCGACGGCTCCACGACCTCGCGCGGCAGCTTGTACTTCTCGATGAGCGCGACCGACTCGACGACGCTGTCGGTCCTCTTCAGCTTCTCGAGGGCCCACACCATCGGGTTCGTGGGCGACGGCTCCGTGCCGATCTCGCTCCAGCCCTTGACGAGCCAGCCGAAGAGCTCGGCCTGGGCGCCGTTCCTGAGGCGCTCATAGTCGAGGCCCTTGTTGGGCTTGGTCGTCTTCGGACGCGGGTGGGCCAGCCGGAGGATGTCCCGGAGCGTGATCCCCTCGGAGTTCGCCGAGCCGTACTTCACCGCGTGGTACTCCGACATGTGCCGGAGCCAGTTCTGGACCATGGTCTTGGGGATCCCGACCAGGCCCTTGGTGAACTGCTTGGTCTTGAGGAGCGTGACGAACTCCCGGAGGTCGTCCGGGATCTTCACGACCTGGCGGAAGGCCAGGCGGAAGGCCTCCTTCTTGTTCGAGGTCTTCTTGCTGGCGAGGACCGCGAGCCCGACCGTCGGGGCGAGCTTCATCAGGCCCTTCGTCCTGGCGTAGGCCAGGGCCTTCGCGAGGAACTCCGGGTCCTTGTCCGCCATCGCGCGCAGGACGTCCACCGTCTCCTTCGCCAGCTCCTTCTGGGAGCAGTAGAAGGTGTTCGACAGCGTCTGCGTCAGGAGGACCGACAGGACGTCCTCCTCGAGCGTGCGGGTGAAGGCCGGGAAGCCTTCGCGGTTCTGCTTGTCCGCCTTCTGGTAGGTCGGCGACATGGGCGGATTCCCGGATCCGACCGGGCCGACAGGACCGAAGATGTAGCCGGAACGCGTCATGGATAGACCCTCCAACGGGGGAGTTGGAGTCCAGGCGAAAGGCCCGGACAAATTTTTGCGGGAGCATTCGGCGGCCAACGAGTTTGGGCCTTTCGGCCCGATCGTTTAGAAGACGAAGAACCGTCGACCTAGCAGCTCCCTAATTTTTTGAGGGCGATAGGGCCAAGAAGATGCCAGGGCGTCACTGGCGTGCCTCATGCTGGCGTCCGGCCTTTCGGCCGACCTTCCAGCTCCAAAGAAGTAACCTCGGCTAGCAGCCCTCGAATATTTAATCCGACGTCGGAGACCGACTCGCGCCGTCGCGCGGCCGGGCAACGTCGGAGGGGATAATTTTGGTAGCGGGGGCCGGATTCGCACCGGCGACCTCCAGGTTATGAGCCTGGCGAGCTACTGGGCTGCTCCACCCCGCGTCGATAAAGGGAATCTTGGTAGCGGATCCCGGAGTTGCACCGGCTTTCCAGGCTTATGAGACCCGGCAAGGTCCTGCGCCTAAGACCCGCAAGCTTTCTGTCCGGTGAACGGGGCCGTCGTGCTGGGCACGCTATCCTGACCCTTCTGCCGGGAATTTTTTGGAGGCGATCGTCGGACACGGCACGTAAGTATGCTGCTGTTGCACCACGCCCGCCTTTCGGCCGGCGCCAGGAGTTGCACCTGGATCTCTCGCTTGATAAGCGAAGTAACCGCGACCTGCAGCCTCCGAATATTTCGGGGACGGAGATTCCCTCTCCGTCCCAAAGATTTTGCGGGCTATTTTTGGCCAAGGGGGCGTATCAGAAGAGCTTTCGCTCTGGTTCGCTCCAGGACGATCAACCTCCATCTTTTCGGAGAAAGCTGATACGCCCAGCGATTCCGTCCTTTACACCCGGAATCGATTACTGCGTTTGCTTGCCTTCGCACGAGGCTATGGACAAGCTTGCCTGTTCAGACAGGCATCGGCCCCGAACAGGGGTCACGTTCATCAAGTAGAAGTACCCTCGGACCGGCAGCCCGCGAATTTTGGGCTATGGACCTGATTGTAAGAGAGCTCCCTGGCTTACTTCATCGCGGACATCTGTGGCCACCCGCGACTGGCCTCGTCACAGCCCTATATTACCCGGAACGGAACCGAGAGTTGCGGGAAAAAATAAAAAATCTTGGCGGAGAGGGCGAGACTCGAACTCGCAAGCCTGTTAGAGCGCCGCGTTAGCAACGCGGTGGCTTACCGATTAGCCTACCTCTCCGAGAGGATTTACCAGAGGGGCCGCGCCTTGCCGATGATCGGAGGCGCGTTCTGCAGGAAGGGCTGCATCGACTGGACGACCTCCGGGAGCTTCGCTGGCGCCGAGGGGTCGAGCTCCACGATGATCGGCGCGTGCGACGGCCTGTAGGCCTCGTCGCAGACCGAGGCGTTCACGAACAGCGTCCGGCCGGCCGCGGCGATCCCGTATCCGCCGTGAATGTGCCCGAAGACATGAAGTCTCGGCTTCACGCGCTTCACGATGACGTCGTGGAGATCTCCGCAACCGACGTGCTCGCCGTCCGGGTTCAGGTCGCAGTACCGCAGCGGCGGCCCGTGAGTGATCAGGACGTCGACCCTCGAAGGGATCAGGTTCCACTTCTCCCGGAGCCGATGGCCTCTGGGAAGGTTGAATGCCCAGTTCATGAATTCCGGCTGCCAGGGCGCGCCATAAACCTTCAGGCCTTCGATCTCAGCCATAGAATCCTGAAGATAGGTCACGTTCTTCGGCACGAGCTGCCGGGCGAGCTCCGGATTCTTCTGGAAGAGCCAATCATGGTTCCCGGCCACGAAGACCTTGTGCTTGTGCGGCAGGGCCGAGAACCAGTCGAAGAAGGCCTGGATCTCCCTGGGCGACCCCTCGAACGTCGCGTCGCCCGCGTGGACGAGGAGGTCTCCAATCGGCACGTTGATCGGGAACTTCAGATGCCTGAGATGCGTGTCGGAGATGCAGATGATCCTCACGGCACCTCCAATCCTAAGAGTTTTTCTGGCGGAGGCAGCGGGAGTCGAACCCGCACGCCAGTTTCCCGACGCTTCGCTTCCAACGAAGTGGGCCTGCCAATGCCCAATGCCTCCTGGCGTGAGGAGAAGAATTCTGGCGGAGACGGAGGGACTCGAACCCATCGCCCCGGTTTCCCGGGTCCGCTGCTTTCAAGGCAGGGTGGCACGCCTTCTGCCTTCGTCTCCGGGATGGTCCTTAGGCCGCGAGCTTCGCGCCCTTCTGGAAGAAGACCGTCAGGCCGACGCCGGCGAGCACCAGGTCGAGCAGCAGCCCGATCGCGTTGAAGGTGCCGGTCATCTGCCCGATCAGGCCGTTGATGCCGGCCCCGCCCACGATCGCGCCGCCCAGGAGAAGGAGCCAGTCCCAGACGTTCATCGAGGAGGCGGCACCGAGCTCGGGGCCGCGCGCCATCGTAAACCTGGGAGCCGGTGCGGGACGGAAGGCCACTGGCTGGTATGCGATCATCGTAAGTTCTCCTCTACAGGAACACCCATCAGATGATCCAATATATCCCGCCAGCGGCTGCGGATCAAGACTGGAGGAGGGTGGCGGAGTCGAACCGCCAAGGCGGAGTGGTTACCGTCTGCTCGCTTTCGAAACGAGTGGGCTTGCCTATGCCCAAACCCTCCATGGTACCTGCCCGCGGAACTGCCCCGCGACATCCCGCTTATGAGACGGGCGCACTTCTCATTGTGCTAGGCAGGCATGGTGTACAATTTTCCTATGCCCGGCTGGAGATGTTTCATGATCGAGCCGACGGCGTTCTGCCGTCGATCCCTGAGGCGCTATTCCGACCAGGCGTGCTCTCGTAATGCTTCGATCCACGACGTCACAGTAGTCATCGATCCCCAGGTCGAGGGCGTCGAGGAGATCGCGCTCATCAGGGGCGAGTTCGGAAGCGATCTCCGCTGGCCAAAGGAATGCCCCTGCGGATACGCATTCAAGGAGTCCGATCACTGGCAGGTCCATGCCGACCGGCTCTACCAAGGTGCTCCTGACGGGAAACTATACGCCCTCCGAGATCCGGAGCTTCCGATCGGCGCGATGTGGCACGCCGAGTGGCTGAAGTCGATGGGCGCCGGGTCCGACGGGCTTTGTCTCGTCCTCAAGCTCCCCGGCGGCGCCGAGTGGCCCATGGACGTCGATACTGCGGGCCACAGATGGACGAGGTTCGGCATCCCTCCGGTCATCACCGCGGCGCCATCCATCAACCACGTGGGCGTTTACCACGGGTATGTCCACGGCGGCATCCTGAGCGAGGATGTCGAAGGACGGACGTTCCAGGGCGTCCCCAGGACCGCCTAAAGTTTGGAGCCGGGGACCCGATTCGAACGGGCATCCTCTCGCTACAAGGGAGAGAGATTGCCATTATCCTACCCCGGCAGGAATTTCTGGAGCCGGCGGCGGGTGTCGATCCCGCACCTCAGCATTACCAATGCCGTGTACAGAGCCGCTATACTACGCCGGCGTGAAGTTTTCTTAGGCTAAGGCCGGGTCCAGACGCCGGTAGTCCGGCAGTCCGGACCCGACCTCGGGAGAGGGAAAGCTAAGTGGAGCGGGGCTTGAACCAGCACCCCTCAAGGCGCACACCTAAAGTTTTGTCGGCCCAAGCCCCGCCACCAGAGTTAGGGGCGATTCTTCCAAGAACAGTATACCCCATCAGTGGAAGATCTTGATGACGCCGGCGAGACTCAGGATGATGACGACGATGATGCCCAGGATGACCCAACATCCGAACGGCATCCTCTCGACGTTCATGTTCGAAGGATCATAGGGCTTCGTCGTGGAGCGCTGGATCACGCGCTCCCTCTTTTTCATCTCCTCGATGCGTCTGAGGTAGCTGCCGCGTGTCTCCATCTTTCCATCCCGTCAATTCTTGGTGGGCACTGCAGGTAATGCTCCTGCGTCTCCTCCATGTCACGGAGGTGTTCTGCTATTGAACTAAGCGCCCAGATGGTCGGGGCGGGCGGATTCGAACCGCCGATTTCCTGCACCCCAAGCAGGCGGGTTGGCCGCTACCCTACGCCCCGATTCAGAATCTTTCCGTTTTGCCATGGTCCTTGGATCCTTCCACCCTCTGCTTGTATTTCCAGTACTCCGGCGTCCTCTTGCAGCAGACGGCGCAGACGATGTTGGCATTCATCGTCCTGCTTCTCATCCAGTGATGATTCCCGACGCGGCAAAGCATCCGCGACAGCCATCGCCACTGCGGGTACATGCGCCAGGAAGGCTCCACATACGGCATGACCCCATTCTACCACGCCGTTTAGTTGAGAATGAACCCTTGAATTTTTGGGGTGACCGACGGGACTCGCACCCGCTAAGCCCTGGGCCACAACCAGGGGGCTCGACTACTTTGCCTTCGGCCACCATATGGTCGGCGCTGAGGGAGTCGCACCCACTTCTTCCGGTTATCAACCGGATGCTCTACTGTTGAGCTAAGCGCCGTCGGAATTCTGGAGCGACGGACGGGAATCGAACCCGCGTGATCCATCTTGGCAAGATGGCGCCTGGCCTCTAGGCTACCGTCGCATGAAGTTTTCTGGTTGGGGCGAGAGGACTCGAACCTCTACAGGCGGCTTCAAAGACCGCCGTCCTACCCTTAGACGACGCCCCAATCTGGTGGGAGTGGTGGGATTCGAACCCACATCCCCGAAGGTTGGCCGCTTTACAGGCGGTTGAGCACATTGTCCCAGACCTGCTCAGCACTCCCGGATGCCGGATCTACGAGGCCGACCCGGCTAGGCCGTGCCGCGGCCGCAGCCGCGAACAAAAGCTTGGTGGACCGGAAGGGAGTCGCACCCTCCACACGCTGCTTGCAAGGCAGCATCGCCTCTACGGTACATGCCGGCCCTTGGTCGGGCATCCTCGGCGCAGTCAGTAACCCGGTTGTCATTATTTAAGCCGGGGCCTATCTTCCCGAAGGAAGCCCGCCGATCCGTGCCCGATATCGAGATGTCTACGCCATGTCGCTGCTGCCGAAGTAGGCCGTCGACGGCCGTCTCCGGATCCACCGGACCCACTTCTGCATCTCCGGCGTCGCCCGGAGCTTCTCGAGGGTGAAGAGCTCGCGCGCCAGGACCTTGTTGTCCCAGGTGGCGTGGATCTTCCGATGGCAGTCGCGGCAGAGATCGGCGGTCGGACCGTAAGCGTCTTCCTCATGCCGCTTGCGCGACTGAGGAACGAGATGATGACGGGTGGTCCTCGCCGATCGGCCGCAGAGCGCGCAGATCCCGTTGATCATGGGCTCCTCCTGGAGCCCATGGCCCCGGAACTAGGCGACGATCTGGTTGCCGTTGTTCGAGCCGTTCGAGCTCGGCGTCCCGGGGAATACCCCGGCGCCCACGCTCGCGCCCTGGTTGAGCGGCGTGACGAAGAACTGGTACTGGACTGGACCGGCACCGTTGATCTGCTGGCTGCCCGAGGCAGGATTGCCCAGGACGCCGACGCCACCGAAGAAAGAGTTCATGTCGTTTCCCCTTCAGCTTTTGTTCAGAAACCGCCGTTCGGCGAGCCGTTCGAGCTCGGGTTCCCGACGGCGCCGAAGCCCGTCGTGCCCACGTTGATCCCGGACGGCACGATGATGGGCTGAACGCACACGTTGATCGGGAAGTTGATGAAGGAGCTGGCCTCGGTCATCGGGATGGTGGCGCAAGGCCCCAGAACGCCCACGGGTCCGAAGATGGAGTCCATGTCGACCTCCAGAACTGACCCAGGAATGATACACGGAGAGGGGTTCAATTGCAAACGAAGCTTGGTGGACCCAGCCGGATTCGAACCGGCGCCTCCTGGGTGCGATCCAGGCGGTCTCCCGCTGATCCTATGGGCCCTTGTTGGAGGCGATGGATGGACAGGCTACCGATTGTGCTTCTGCTACACCACATCGGCCGCAGGGGCCGAAGCCAGGATTTGCACCTGGGCCTTCAGATACTAATCTGACGAAGTAGGCCCGCCCGACAGCCTCCGAATTTTTCTTTGGGCAATGAACGCCCAAGGGGTTTTCTTCTCCTCATGAAGTACCCTCGAGCAAGCAGCCCCGAATATTTTGAGGGCGATTGACGACCAGGATCACTGGTAGGTCGGAATCGAACCGATATCTCCGAGGATAGCTTCCTCGGCGTGTTACCAAACACCACCCGCTTAGTTGTTGGCAAGCGAAGAAACCCCGATCTGCAGCCCTCGAATCTTACTATCTCATCGGCGTTGCCATCGCCGGAGTCCTCTGGTACCATCATGGGAGAACGCGATGAAGACGATCTTCCAGATGGGCTTCCGTCCTGCCAGCCCGTTCGCTCCCTCCCGCAACCCTTTCGTCCTGGGCCAGGACGAAGGTTGGGAGCCGACCGAAATGCCCCCAGAAGAGCAGATTTCGCCCGAAGGGGGCTGGGAGCCGACCACGATGCCCCCGGCGTCGGAGATCTCCCCCGGCACGACCACCGTCTCGACCCCGCCGACCCAGACGACTACGACTCCCACCACTCCGAGCCAGCAAGCCCAGCAGGGCCAGCAGGGCCAACAGCAGCCTACCACCGGCGGAAAACAGACCGACGTTGCCCAGGGCATCACCCAGGGCATCACCCAGGGCGTCCAGGCCGGCGCCAAGGACTATGCCCAGCAGCAGGCCGCGAAAGCCGCAGCCGCGAAGGCTGCCGCCACCAGGCTCCCCGGAGGTGCCGCGGCCCCCGCGGCCGGCGGCATCGATTCCAGCACGCTCATGATCGGAGCCGGCGCCGTCGCTCTCGTGGCGATCATCGCCATCGTCGCCAGGTGATGAATTCTTGGTGGACCCACGGGGAATCGCACCCCGGACTCGACAATGCCATTGTCGCGTGATCCTGCTTCACCATGGGCCCTTGTGGTGCCGTCCTCCGGAATCGCACCGGATCCTTCGGCTTTTCAGACCAACGTGCAACTGACCTACACCAGGACGGCATTCTGACAGGAGTTTTCTATGTCGGAAGGAAAGTCTTCGTTCAGCGTCCTGAAGCTCCTGGCGGGCTTCGGATCGACCGCCTTCACGGCGGTCCTCGCGTGGCTCTGCGTCACGCTGATCGGCACCCAGACCAGGCTGGACAAGCTCGAGAACGACATGTCGAGTTGGGGCACGCTCGTCGAGCTCAAGAACAAGCAGGTCCAGCTCGAGATCCAGCTGGAGACCATGCGCCGGGTCTGGGAATACGAGTACGGGCGTCACATCCCGGACGGCAAGCCCAAGGTCGGCGATCCAAAGGTCGAAGCGCCCCCTCTGCTTCCGCCTCCGCTCGATCCGGATCAGTTCCGCCGGGAGCAGATGCAGAAGTACCAGCAAAAGAAGTAATTTTGGTTCCCCCGCAGGGATTCGAACCCCGACACCCAGATCCAGAGTCTGGTGTCCTACCAGTTAGACGACGGGGGAGTATAGAGCCAGGTCACATGGCGAGCTCCTTCCGGACGCCCGCCAGCATCTTCTCGTAGTAGTACCGGGACTGCTCGTCGATCCCGTGCCGGTGCTCCGATCCGCGCAGCTCGTGGTAGAGGTTCAGGCAGGCGGTGATTTCGACCCGCCGGTCCTCCACGAGCACCCAGGCCCGGTAGGGGATCGCGCCCTTATCCTTCCAGGTCTCCGCCATGCCCGTCTCGGCGAGAAGCGCCGTGCGGCGGTCCTCGGGCAGCAGCGTCTTCCGGAGCAGCTTGAGCGGCCGCTGCTTGGAGGATAGGTTCTTGATCCTCTCCTTCAGGTTCTTGATCGCCTGCGCGTTCGGTCTATTCGTGATTTCCATGGCTTTCTCCTTCATTCTTCGATCTTCGACACATCGACACGATGGATCGTCGAAGAAGGAGGGCCGCGGTTTGCGTTCTACGTGAATCCCATCTCAGGCTCCTTTCCAGAGGGGATACCGAGACAGGAACTTCCGGGAGTCGCCGTTCAGAGGTTCCGTCGCCAGGGCGGTCGCCCTGTTTCCGAGGTCCGGCTCCCTGAAGATCACCGAACGGATCCCGCGCCTCTTCAGGTCGAAATCCGCCTTGAGGAGATCGTCTTCCCGGGGGACCGAACAGACGACGACGGAGGAGATGTCTTCTTTCTTTTCAGCGAGGTGGATGCCGGATTCGTGGGCCGCGTGCACGGCCTGGCAGAGCTGCTGGGGCAGCGACAGGTCGCCGCACACCAGCACGTAGAAATGTGTCCCCTAGGTCATCTTGTCCTCCATTCTAGCGGGAGCTCCCGCGAAGTCAACGATCTTGGCGCCCCGGACGGGACTCGAACCCGCATGCGGGATTTTAGAGATCCCTGCCTGAACCAGTTAGGCTACCGGAGCGAGCTCGACCATTATACCCGGTAACCGCTGATTTTCAATGGCCCCCCCGATGGGACTCGCACCCACTTCTTCCTGCGTGACAGGCAGGCGTCTCGTCGACTTCGACCTCAAGGGGATGGCGGTCCTGACGGGATTTGAACCCGCGGTCTTCTGCGTGACAAGCAGACGGGGACTCCACTCCCCTACAGGACCGGATGAATTTCTGGCAGGCCGTGAAGGACTCGCACCCTCGACTCCGGACTTGGAAACCGGCGTGATACTAGTTTCACCAACGGCCTATGGACCGGGCGACCGGAGTTGAACCGGCACTTCAACCTTGGGAAGGTCGCGGGCTGCCGCTACCCCACGCCCGGAAGGAATGCTACGGATAGCCTCTGGCTTCCCATTCCCCGACGGCGCCGTCGACGATCGCGACGAGCTCGGGATTGACGGGATCCCCCCAGACGTCGTCGCCGACGTCGAGCAGGCGAATTTTGTGGCGTTCGGATGCCGGCACGACGTCCGGCTTGAAGTTGTACATGAGGACGATCCTGTCGGCCCAGCGCGAAAGCGTCCCGATCGGCTCGGGCGCATTCACGCGCCAGCCCGTGGGCACCGCATTCTGACCGCGCCCCTTGAGCGCGTTCGCGCAGGCCACGCTCCTGGTCATGCCGGCCCGGCAGATGCAGAGGAATTTCACTCCTGTTTCCTCCAGCCGACCAGACGTCCTTCGTCGGTCGTGAAACACCCTTTCACGCGGCACCAGAAGTTGCGGGCGAGTTCCCCTCCATGGTTGACGTCGCGCGCCGAGATCAATGAGATCCCTCCGCATGCAGGGCACGACAGCAGGACTTTCTTCCTGCCCGTCTTCCACAGGTACCAAGACCCCGGCGTCAGCGCCGTGTCCTCCCGGAACTCCAGCACGCTTGGCCCTCCCCATTCCCCGAGAGAGCCCCGGTCGCGAAGATCATTCTAAACGGGAATGAACCCCATTATCTACTTCTAAAAATATTGGAGCGCCCACGGAGAGTTGCACTCCGATCGCCTGCTTGGAAGGCAGGCACACTACTCTTGTGCTATGGGCGCATGGTGGAGGCGAGCGGATTTGCACCGCTGTCTCGGGTCAGTCGTCCGGGGCGTCTACGTGCGTAGGCGACGTTTTAATGTCGGGCCTTCGACGGGCATCGCCGCCCTTCTTGGCCCCTATGCCGTAGTGAGTTTCGGAGACGCTACGACGGCCACCTCGCATCTCCTACTCCGATTATTAGCGTCCCGACTTCACGTCTATCGGCGTCGACGCATGGGACGGCGCGGCTTAGGCCGCGACGGCGACCCGGGCCGGAGCCCGGAACGCAAGGACGTTGTCCTTGGCAGTTAGTTGTTTGGTCTCGTTTTATCGCAGCCACGAGACCGACTGCGGCACGCAGCTTGCCTTCTTCCTGATCCGATCGAAAACTGGTTCGCCCCCACGGGCCTTGAAGTTTTCTCCGGACGAAGTAGAATAATGGGCCTGGAGGGCGGCCCCTTCCCGGAGCCGCCCTCCATCCCTTCGCTCTTTGTTTGAACCAGCCCGATTGTCAAAACGCCACGTCTAACACACGTGGCACGCTTCTCGGTGTGCCGCCGGCCAAGGCCGTTGCATCACGCCGAGGACTTCACCAACGGCCCGTCAGCCCTTCACCGGGTTGACGGGCAAAATTTTTCCCGCCGCTCCAACAAAAAAACCCCGCGTCCTTTCGGGCGCAGGGTTTTGATTTTTCGGTCTTTTTTTACGCCACCGTCGCACCCTGCGCCCAACCCGCCTGTTCGGTGGCTCGAATCTCGGCGGGCTTCGTCCAGTTCGTACCGAGATACGAGCACACAAACTGGCGATCCACGGACAGACTGTGGGCTCCTGGCAAGGATCTTCCTTGCGGTCGCCTCGAATCTGTCCGGCGCATGGTCACGGAAGGTTAGCTCCTTCTAAGGCCGTCAAACATTGAACAGATTAGCGGACGAAAGGTTCGGTGTCAAGCGGAAAAATATTTTCAGTCCCGGCCGTGCGGGCTCCATCGGAAAAAGCTCTCCGAGAAATGGCTTCTCTTGATCCCGAACTTCCACACGAGAAAATCGAAGCTGAGCTGGTCCCTCCTGCTCCCCGCGCTGATCTCCGACCACCAGGCCTCGTTGAACGAGGCGATCTCCGGCGTGTTCTTCCTCAGCACCGCCGATGTCTCGGAGAGGCCGTTGCCCTTCGGATATCCCATCTCGAGGTAGCGGTTGACCTGGTTCCAGATCTTTTCCGGAACGTCCTTGTGGTATTGCGCGCAGACTGCCGCTTCGTCATAGATGCAGGACCTCTCCGGATGCTTGTTCGCCACGATGTCCGAATCCGCCAGGTATCGTGCAGCGATCGCCGCCGGATCCTCGAGCAAATCCAGCGTCCCGTCCAGCCAGAGGGTGACCTCGTGGTCCGGGATGAAAAGCTGCGGGGAAGTTTTCACGAACCTGGCGCTGCGGATGGGATCTCCAGGGACCGGAGGCGGCATGACCACCACCTGGGTGCGGGCGCTTGCGAGCGGTTTGTCCGTGAAGAGGAATGAATCGAAGTCGCCTTTCGGCCGCTCCTTGAACTCGTCGCGGCTGCCGAAGATCGCCGTGTAGACCGCGATTCCAGGCATCCCAGGATTACATGTGGCCCCTGATCACGCACTTCGACCATTCCACAACCGGCAGGGACCAGGTCGGACATGGAGTCGGCGGAGGAGGCGGAGGCGCGACAGGCGCAGCCGGAGCTGCAGGACCTGCAGGAGCGGGTGCCGCTGGCGGTGGCGGGGCGATGTTCTGGACCGGCATGGGCCCCATCCCTCCGGGACCCGAGAACGGCGATCCTCCCGGCATTCCCGTGGGCTGCGCCGGGTAGGTCTGCGACATCGGGGCTGGAAGGCCGGCTTGATTCTGGATCGCCTGGTCCTGGACTGATTGGGCTGGAGCCGGACTGGGCTGCGGGGCCGCTGGTGGCGTCGTCGTCTGTTGTCCCCCTCCACCAGGGCCAGTTGACACTGGCGTTGCTCCGCCCCCTCCAGGACCAGGATTCGCTGCGGTTGACGGTGTGGGCGCCGGCGCGGCTACGGGCGTGCCCCCGCCGCAACTTGGATAGCCCGGGTAGCTTCCAGGTGGGCTGACCCAATCAGGATTGGTGCAATGAAGCTGCTGGGAGCCGTCCGGATTCGTGACCACGCAGCAGTTGGGCGTCCCAAGCGGCTTCACCCAGGCGCCGAGCGACGGCCGCATCCTGAGAGGCACTTGTCCCAACCACGCGCGCATGAACGCTCCTTAGACCTGAGTCGCGGTCGCCTGCGCCGGCGCGGGCGCCGGGAGCACCGGATTGGCGGCTGCCTGCTTCTCCATCGACGGAATCGTCTCGGGCGGCTGGGAGTTGACGGCCCAGACGCCGATGCCGAAGAGCGCGACCGCAGTCGCTTCCGCCACGATCGCCGGCAGCCACTTGTCGAAGACGAAGTAAAGGCCGAGGGATGCGACCGACGAGATCCCGAGCGAGATCCAGAGCCCTTCCATCGCGCGGCTCTTCGCCTCGGGCTGCGAGGCGAACGTCTTCATGGTGAAGTAGCTCGGACAGACGGCGGAGTGCAGGCCCGCGATCGAGAGCGCCGACAGGATGGCGATGCCCATCATCTGACGCTGCTCGGCCGTCATCCCGAAGGACTGACCCAGCCTGGGGCCGGCCATCTTCGCCGCTCCGGGCTGCCAACGGGACATGCCCATGGCTCCCGCCATGAACGGTTCCCATCCAGCCTTCGTGGTCTTCTGGATTGTCTTCGCCATCTCGCGTTCTCCCTGCTATCTCACGACAAAGGACCTCTGGTCGAGAAGCTGCGCGTCCTCGCCCGGCGCGCGACGCTTCTTCGCGGTCAGGGCGACGTCGATGTATACCACGAGCCAGCCCCACGTCGCCAGGGGCATGTCGACGTCCACATCTTTCGTCTCGCCGGGATTCAGGTCCACGTGGACCGTCTGCGACGCGCTCCCTTCGCTTCCGACCGGGCTCGGGTTCTCGTCCGACGAGAGCTCGAGCTCGAACGACGCCGGGGAGTTTGCGCTCGGATTGTAGAGCTGGACTCGGACCGGGTATGAGTTGCTCCAGTGGTGGACGCTGACCGTGGAGAAGTCCTCCGGCTGCGAGATCCTTCCGGTGATGTTGGCGAAGACGTCCTCTGTCGCCGGCTGGTAGGCCGCGGCGCTCGATGCGCCGCCTCCCGGCGCGCTCGGAGCTGCCGAAGGAGGAAGGGGAGGGGGAGCTCCCGGCGTTGGAGCCGCCGGCGCGGGCGCCGCCGCCTTTCTGGGCACGATCAGGTTGACGATCCCGCCCACGGCGAGCCCGACACCGGTGAACAACGCAACCGTCTTCGGCCATCCGTCCGGCACGCCGCCCCTCACAATGAAGGCCAGCCCAGCTCCGGCGAAGAGGCCGATCGAGAGCGGAAGCCCCCCCAGTTCGAGATTGATGGGCGCGGATACCGCCACGTTCGGATTGATGCTGACGTTCGGCTTGACCTCGACGAACGGAGAAGACTGCGCCATCCGCGGCCGCCAGGTGGGAGGGCTATAGCGCGAACGGACCGTGACCGGTCTCAGACGCGCTCCACCCAACGGGTTGAACATCAAGCCCCTTCTATTTCCTCGGGAGTTCCGAGACTGGCCCTTCGATCGGGCTCGCCGGCGTGAAGAAGAGAACGCCGGCGATCGTCGCGAGCGCGAGAGCCCCGAGCGCCACTGTCCCAAGAGACCACTGGAATCCTTGCCCCTGCGGCTGTACCGTCGCCTGCGCCACGGGCGACGGTGCAGAGGACTGGGAACCCCGCGACTGGGCGTACTTCGCCTCGGCCGCAGAGACCTGGTTGCCGAAGTCGGCGATCATCTGCTCGCTCAGTGCGACACGCGAAAGGACCGACTGAGACGCAGGTGCGGTCCATGCCTCTGAATCCGGATTGGCATCGTGAGGCACCACGACGTCCTTCCAGATCGCGTCGGCATAGTCCGCCACGTTCGAGTAGATGCTGCCGGGAACGCGGAACTGCACCGGAAGGTTGGCGTTCCGGTCGTAGTAGCCTCCCAGGACGCCGACATCGGCCTTGATCCGGTCGACGATGTCGTTCATGCTCGGCGTAGCCTGCCCCAGGAATCGCGGGCCCCGAGGACGCGGTGCCGGGGCGGTCTTTGCCGGGGCCTTCGCAGGCGCCGGAGCCGGCGCCTGTGGCCGCGCCATTCCAATGGAGCCGTTCATCGAGGCTCCGAACATCCTGTTGTCGACGAAGAATTTCATGCCTTCCTTCTATTTCACCGTGAAGTTCACGAAGGCCATCTTGTCCTTGCCGACGCCGCCCACCCTGATCTTGTAGGCGTTCAATGTCACCTGATAGACCGGCCGGAAATTCGTGGACGACAAGATCTCCGGATCGAAATGGATCGACCGCTGGTCGCCCGGATTGAGGGTGATCTGCTGGCTTCCGACGACGCCGCTCGTCTTCTCCCCAGAATTTCCGAACATGTAGTATGGCGTCTCGGCGGCCTCGAGCTGCACGATCATCGTGACAGGCTTCTGCTGGCTCCTGCCGACCTCCGTGTCCGCCAGCCCATAGGAGACCAAGAGGTCGACCGGGTATTTGTTCATCCAGAAGCTCGACGACACCGTGCTGTACATCTTCGGCGTCGTGAAGCTGGCCGTGATCATGTCGAAGTCTTCCTGGCGGGCAATCGGAGTCGCAGGACCGACCTGCGCGCCCGTCGGCAGCGCAGCTCCCTCCGGAGCCGGTGCCGAGAACACCTTGTAGAGCGCGTATCCGATGGCCATCGCGGAAACGCCCTTGGTCACGATGTCCCACGGCGTGGGAAGAAGACCACTGACGTAGAAAACCCCGGCCCCGATGCCGGCGATCACGATCGAGGACGGTACCTCGTCCATGGAGAAGGCCCCGAGCTGGCGGCGGGGCTTGGTCCCCCCAAGCAACGGTCTCGGGCGCACCGGTGCAGGCGCGTACGGCAACGGCCTCGCGGCCGGCCTATACGGCGCGTAGCGTGGGATTGCCCCGAGATTGGTGACCATCATCGGCATCGATTTTCCCCTGGAGAGCGCCCCGATTCTACGCCTGCGGCTGGGCCACCGAGTAGAAGTTGAGCGCCGCGCCCACGAGGAGGCCGCCGCCCAGGAGCCCGAGGGCGACCTTGTTGGTCTTCCGGGCCTCCGGGATGTTGAGCATGGCGTACGCGCCGCCGCCCGCCATGGCGATCCCGATGGCCGCCTTCTGCAGCCTCTGCCCCCAGGGAGACGGGGCCGAAGGCGTCATGGGCACCGCGGGAGCCGCCGGCGTCGCCTGCGCGAGCGTCCGGGGCATCCAGGGCCTCTCGCCGTTCTGATTCCATCCCACCAGATGGACCGGGGTGATTCCGATTCCGCTCATGGAAACCTCCTATGCTGCCTTCTTGCCGCCCATCACGATGGCCAGTCCTACGAGACCGAGAACCCCGACCGTCGCGATCGCGAAGGTCGTCGGAGTCATCCCGAGGATCGTCGGATTCTGCGCCGAGGCGACCGCCGAGGCGGCCTTCGCCTGAGCTGCGGCGGCCTGGGCCTGGGATGCGGCCGTCGCCGCCTGCTCCTTCGCCGCCTGCGCCTGCTCGTATGAGGTCGCCGCCGTACCCGCGCCTGTCGCGACGGACTTCAGGATGTCCTCGATGCTCGCCTGGCCGAGCGACAGGGGACCTCCGGCGTTCGGGGACCAGGCGTCCCGCCGCGCGCTCAAATCGAACAGCGTCCTCATCTCTGTCTCCGTCTAGAAAAAGGTCGGGAAATACACCGGGAAACGGTACGTGGGAGGCGGCGGATTCTTCGGCTGGCAGTCGAACGTCTCCTCGCCCGTGTTCTCGTCCACATGCCGCTTGCAGACCAGCTGCTGCGGTTGAGGCGCCGGGGGATAATACCCCGGGTAGAGCGGGTAGTTCCCGAAGCCCGGATTTAAGAAATCCGGGCCGAAGAACTGGTCAGCGAACGACGGCTGCGCTGCGGCCGCGATCGCATTGCCGGCCGGTGTCCCCGCCGGCGCCGCCCCGGTGCCCGGGCTCGAGGGACCGGAAGCCTGCCCCATCCCACGGAGCGGGACCTGGCCCAGGAACGCCCTTCTTTCGAACATGGTTCCCTCGATCAATAGAACAGCGGGGTCATGAAAACCGTCGGATACCGGTACGTCGGCACCGTCTGTTGCTTTGGAACGCAGTCGTACGTGTCTTCATCCGGCCGCTTCTTGCAGGTCATGCCCGGCTGCGGTGCCGGATAGCTCGGGAGGATGTACTGCGGCGCGAAGACGTCGCTGAAGGTCTGAGGTCCCGGGCCGACGGTCATCGGAGCGACGCCCTGGTTCGCCGCCGGCGCTCCTCCGCCACCGCCGCCTCCCTTGGCCTGCCCCATGAAGGATCCACCACCCACCGGCTGGGCGTGCCGCGGAAGTCCCTTGCAGTTGGAGTAGTCCGTTGCCTCGTACCCGGCCGCCTTGTACTGGTCGGCCTGTGCGAAGGGAATCGAGACGTACGAACCATCCGGGGCCTTGTAGCAGTGGAACTCCCTGGCGATGTGAGAGCTCTCCGGGCTCGTCAGCTCCTCGGTCATGAGCGGAGAGCCGGACGGGTTGGCGATGTAGGAATACGGGGGATAGGCGTAAAACGGCGTTGTCGAAGGGCCGCTCACGAGCTGGACTTGCCCGAGGAAGGCGCGCCGTTCGCCCATGAGCCCAGGAGGAGGTCCTGCGGCGACGCGAGCTCCAGGCAGCGGCGAGACGTAGCCGCCTGGAGGGGCCGCCGGACCCCCCGCGGCGCAGCGCGGATCGCTCGGCGAAAGCGCCGAGCAGCCGCCCATGGCGCGCGCGTCATCGATCGTCATGAACCGGATACTTCCGTCGGAGCACTGGTAGCAGTGCTTCTCGGTCGCTTCGCCTCCCGGCGTCGCGATCTCCGGCGTCATCGACGGGAAGCCAGCGGGAGCGTTCGACCCATGGGGCTGCCCGATGTCGGAGTACATCCCGAAGGGGCCCTGGAAGCTCGATCCCGGGTTGATCGCCGCCTGGCCGAGGCTTCTCCGCATCCGAACCTGACCCAGATGCGGTCCATTGCCGAACAGGCCCGTCATGAGAGGAGGAGGCCCTGCGGCGACACGGGCTCCCGGCAGCGGCGAGACGTAGCCGCCTGGAGGGGCTGCGGGACCGCCCGCAGCGCAGCGCGGATCGCTCGGGGACAGCGGCGTGCAGCCCCCGCGCGCGCGGGCCTGGTCGATCGTCATGAAGCTCACGCTGCCGTCCGAGCACTGGTAGCAGTGCTTTTCGGTCGCTTCGCCTCCCGGCGTCGCGATCTCCGGCGTCATCGACGGGAAGCCGGCGGGCGCGTTCGACCCACGGGGCTGCCCGATGTCGGAGTACATCCCGAAGGGGCCTTGGAAGCTCGATCCCGGATTGATCGCTGCCTGGCCGAGGCCCTTCAGCCTCACTTGTCCCAGGAAGGGTCGCTCAAACATGGCCTATCTCCTTCCGCTCATCCAATAACCGGGAGGCCCATACGCGAAAGCCACGTTCTGGACCGGATACCTGGGCCGGCAGACGAACGTTTCGTCGCCCTCATCTGATGTCTGCTTCCTGCAGACGAGTTCCTGGTTCGCCGGCGGATAAGACGGCCAATAGTTGAGCGGCCAGAACCAGGGCGGCGCGCTCACTCCGAAGAACGATTCATCGAAAGCCACCCCGGGCGTCAGGATCGGCGGCACGGACACGGTCGGCTGAGACGGCACAGCCGGCTGCGAAGGTCCCGGAAGCCCGATCGGGGGCGCCATGGGCCCCGAAGTGCCGCCTCCGCCAGCCGGAGGCCCGACAAAGACGCCGCCGGGACCACCCGCGTGGCCGCCGCCACCGCCACCGCCGCCGCCACCTGCCGATGCGAAAGCGCCGCCCGGAGATCCACTGCCTCCGCCGCCTGCGGGATCATCCTCGTTGTCGTCGTCATCCCAGGGCTGACCGAGCGACTTCGACTGGAAGCTGGCATCGTAAAGCGCCGCTCCCGTCGCGCCGAGCGCGAGTCCTCCCAGGAAAGCCACAAAGTCCAAGGATTTCTCCTCAAGCGCCTCGAGGCGCGGCGCCCGCGGCCGCCGCCGCTCGGGCTCTGGCGTCGTCGATCGACTTCTGGATCTCCGAGGACGGCTTCATCAGGATGTTCGCCGTCCCGATGAGCTCGAACAGCCCGGAAAGAACGCCCGCCACCCCGACGACCCACGCGGTGACCCCGAAGAAGCTTCCCTTCTCCTTCATTCCGGTCCGGATGCCCACCCAGGCGGTCGCGGCCGAAAGAGTCACCAGCGCAGCACCCATGACGCCGGACACGGTCTTCACCGTCGCGGCCGTCACGTTCGGGGCCACCGCCGCCGGTGGCGGAGTCTGCTGCCCGAGCACCGGCCTGTGATACATCGAATAGGCCGGGCGGAAGACCACGGGCTGGTACGTGATCATGTTGGGTTCCTCTCGTTACGCCGGGGAAACCCGGACTGCCGGGAGGCCGACCTTCTGGCCCATGCCGGTCTTCTGCCCGAGGTACAGGAGGCCGATCAGCGCCGAGCCGATCCCGCCGACATAGCCGGCGACCTTCAGGGTCTTGTTGGTCTCCTTCCGACCGGTGCGGACGCCGACCCAGGCGGCCGCGCCGACGATGCCGAGGACCGCCACGGTCTCGAGGACTCCGGGCGCGCCCGTGTAGGCCGCCACCATCGGAGCCGGGGCGGCAGGCATCGGGGCCGCGGGAGCGCTGGGCGCCGGAGCAGCCGCCTGCGCCATACGACGCTGGAAAGGAACCGCACGATAGCCGATCATGACTCTCTCCTCACATCTCGAAAAACAAACATGAAGACGGAAACACGCTACTTGATCTTGATCACCCCGGTGATGAAGAGCGCCGCGAGCGCCGCGCCGCCCACGAGGACGTAGGGAAGCGCGCTCGTCGCCGGGCCCTGCTCGGTGACCACGCGCTCGATGACCACGGGTTCCGGCAGGATCCCGTACTGGTCCTCCGCGCTCTTGACCGCCCCCTCGAAGTCGGAGTCGAAGTTCTGGAGCTTCGTCACGCGGCCCCGAGCCGGGCCGTGGGACGGGAACCCCTGCTCGTAGGCGATCGGGGTGTACTTCTGCGCGTTCGCCACGTCGCTCGCCAGGGCGTTCCGCATGTACAGCGCCTTGTCCGTGTTCGTCGGGTCGTTCAGGCCGTAATCCGAGATCACCTGATCCCGCGCGGCCTTGTTCGCGATCTTCTGGGTCCGGGTGACCAGCTGGTCGAACTTCTGGATCAGCGGAATCGCCTGGTTGTAGTAGTCCTGGGCGGTCTGGCCCATCCGCGGACCGGCCATTCCGGCGCCGAAGATCTCGTTCGATCCCGGACCGAACGTGGAACGGTGACCGTTCAGCGCTCCGATCGCCGCCCGTCTCAGCCGGTTCGTGTAGTCGTACATGTTCTTCTCCAGATTCCTCAGACCTTGATCACTCCGGTGATGAAGAGCGCCGCGAGCGCCGCGCCGCCCACGAGGACGTATGGCAGCACGTCTTCCGCCGCCGGCCCTGGCGTCGTCACGACCCTTTCGATCACGACCGGCTCCGGCAGGATCCCGTACTGGGTTTCGGCGGCCGTCACGTCCGCGTCGAAGTCGCGATTGAAGTTGTGGAGCTTCGTCACGCGGCCGCGCGCCGGTCCGTGGGTCGGAAAACCTTCCTCGTAGGCGATGGGCGTGAACTTCTGAGCGTTCGCCACATCGCTCGCCAAGGCCCCCCGCATGTACATCGCCTTGTCCTTGTTCGAGGGGTCGTTCAGCCCGTAGGTGTCGATGATCTGGTCCCGGGCCGTCTTGTTGGCGATCTTCGCCGCCCGCGCCTGGATGGAGTCGAACTTCTGGATCTCCTGGATGGCATTGTTGTAGAAGTCCTGCGCCGTCGTCTGGGCGAGGATCCGGCGCCGCGGCGGGGCCGGCGCGTAACCGCGGAGATTGTATCCGCCGCCCAGGCCGAAGATTTCCTTCGCCGCCACACCGAAGAGCGGCGCCCGTGGCGAGTTCGAGCCGCTGATCGCAACCCTGGCGATGGGGAGGTCGAAACCGCTCATCTGATTTTCTCCTTCACTTGATGGCGAATGCGAAATAGAAGATCGTCCCCACCAGCACGAGGCCCGCAGCCGCGCAGACCACCGACTGGGTGTCGACACCCAGGTTCGGGCTCTGCATGGTCGCGGATCCGGACACGGACTTCGAGGATCCGGAACCCGACTTCTCGGCGGCCGAAACCGCAGCTTCGAAGTCCCTGTCCAGGTTCTCCAGCTGTTCCACCTTGGATTGAACGGCCGGCTGGCCGAAGATCGCATAGTTGTGCGGCTGGAACCCCTCGGCCTCGAGGAGCCTCGCCGCAAGCGTGTTCCTGAGCGACGTCCCGCTCGTCGGAGATCCATCGCCTTGGAACTTGGAGCCGAGCGCCGCCGATGCTTCCGGAACTTTCTGCGCGCGGTCCATGAGGCCGTCGTACTTCACGACTGCCGTCTTCGCCCGGGTGTACCAGGCCTGCTCCGTCTCTCCGAGCGACTTCCGTGAGGTCCGCGGCGCGGGCGCCATCGGCATCGGTGCCGGCGCGGGACGCGAGGCCGAAAGGAACCGCTCCTGCGAGAACAAGGCCGATCCGACCTTGGTCGAGCTCCCGATCTGGACGGCCCGGAGATTCATCATCGGGACTTCTTCTTCCCCGTGTTGAGCACGATGAGGCCGAGCGCGATCACTCCGGCTCCGATCAGGATCGGGGTCGTATAGTCGGTCGGCGCCGCCGCCGGCGCCCCCGCCGGTTGCTGCGTCAGGTTTACCGGCTGCGCGAGCCTGCCGAACGAGGCCTCGGCGCTCGACACCATGGAGTCGAACTGCTTGACCGAGTCCTCGAGGGCGGCCACGCGGTCGGTGACATTCGGGTTCGAATACGGGTCCAGGGTTCCCCCCCTGGCGGCCGCCGTGGCATCCGCATTCACCGCGGCGTACCGGTATGCCGGCGTACCGCTCTTCGCGGGGTCTCCCAGGAATGCGACGATCCGGTTCCGTTCCGCGTCGTTGGCGATGTAGCCCAGTCTCGCATAGAGCTGCTGGTACTGCTGCATCGCCGTCGTGGCGCGGTTGTACCAGTCGCCAGGGCTCGCCTGGCCGAGCGAAGAGGAACGGGCGGCCGTCGGATGAAACGTGCTCGTCCGGTGCACGCTCGCGCCGAAGAGCGACGGGCGCACGCGGTTTCCGGAGATCGGCACCTGTTCGATCGTCAGCACGACATCACGCCCGCGGCCGTCGACACGACGGATGCGGAAGAGCTCCTGTGGGCGGATCCTCTGAGATCTTGCGGAAAGGCTAGGTTTTCCGCCGGTCTTTGCCGCATCCTGGGGGAGGTGGATGGATGCAGCGCAACCGCCCTAATGATAGCTTCTAGGGCCCTTAAATGGAAGAGCTTCATCATGATTTTTCGGGGGATTACCATCCTCCCCTGAGGGCTCTAGTGCCGATCCCGCGGACGAGCGGGATCCGGCTGCCGAGCGCGCCTGCAGAGATGCCTTCCGTCAGGCCCGGCGGGAGCTCCAGGCCTCCAGGAGGAAGCGCCGCCGCGCCAGAAGGACCAAGACCGGCCGCATTCATCAGGCCGCCGTAGCCTCCTCGGCCTCCCGGCGTCGCAACGGGCCCAGGCATGCATCCGCCTCCCGGAGCCGCAACCATCGGTGGAGCGCATTCAGCTTGGCCCTTGTTCCATGAATATTGGTTGTTGGGCATCGGAGGCGTCTGAATCTGCGTCTGAGCCGTGGTACCCCCTGTCGCTACAGGCGCGTACTCAGGCGGAATCCCTGCTTTCTTCATCCATTCCAGATGGTTCTTGAGCGCCTGCTCCTGGATCGAAGGAGCATTCTTTTCAGCCTCCTGCTGGGCCTTTTGAGCTGCGGCTTGCTGCTGTTGCTGCTGTTCGAACTCCTGCTGCTGCTGCTGGTACCGCTGGACTTCTTTCTCGTAGTCGCTCATGCCCGTCGGCTGGGGTGGCGGAGTATAAGTGCTTGCCACGGGCGGAGGTTGAGCCGGAGGTTGCGCGGGGGGCTGCGCCGGAGGAGGCTGCGGGGGAGGAGTCTCTTGAGGCTGATTGCCCGATTTCACTCCCTGGGGTTGATAAGGATTGGTCCCTCCTCCCGTTGGAACTCCAGGAAGCTTGGTACCGGGAGGCTGGACGCTCTTGGGTCCGTAATAGGTATTTGTAAAAGGATCTGTGTACAGTTGGGGCCTCAGATTGTGCAGGTAGGCGCTCGGGACTCCCGATTGTTTTATTGCGTCCATGAGATCCAATGGATCTTCGCCATTGCTGATCGCTTTGTTGAAAGCGTTGTTGAATTGTTGCGCCAAGACATCGGCATCGTTGTAACCGTTGTCTATCGACGACTTGAACGAGCTTGCAATGGAGTTCAAGTCGCCGTATGACGGACTGGCAGCTCCCTCTGCCGCGCTCCCCATCCGATACCTAGGCCTGAGATTCACCACCGGATATTTCATGTCGTCATCGCCTGCCTTTCCTTGTCGAGCGCCACATAAGCCCCCGCGCCCAGGAGCAGAGCTGTCCCGGAATATCCGATCGCCTTGAGCGCCTTGTTCTCGGGAGCGACCATGAACATCGTGGCCAAGAAGACGCCTAGCGACCCCACGGCGAAGGGCAGACCCGCCATGGCGGCTTGTACGGCCAGAGCCTTCTCGTCCTCGACGATCTGCCTGATCTTCGGTTCCGCCTCGTTCACGATGGCGACCGCCGTCTCGATCGCCACGCTCGAGACGACACCTCCGGAAGGAGCCGGCGGAGGTTCCGAGACCTCGGTGATGTGGTTGAAGGTCCACCAGGCGCCGATCGTGACCGCAAGCGCGGCCGTCGAATAGCCGATGGCCTTGGCGATCTTCGACTCGTCCGGCACGAAGTACCGCGTCCCGATGAAGGCGAGGGCCGAGATCCCCGCGAACGGTATTCCGCCGATCAATGCCTCGGCGAAGCGGTTCCGTTCATCCTTGATGATGCGCCTGGTTGGTGCATCGGCTGCCGCGACGATCTGCTTGGCGAGATCGCCAGTGATGGCGCTCGTCAGCGTGGATTTCGCAGACTGCGCCTGCCCGAGCCTGGACGGGGGACGGAACGCAAGCATCTGGCTCCTAAGTGAAGAGCTTCCTGAAAAGCTTCTTCACGAAGCCCTCTCCGGCCGGCCCGGCCGCCTGTTCTTCCGCCGGCGGCGGAACCTCGGCCACGACCGTGTTCTCGCCCGGCTCCGCATGGAGCATCTGCGGCTGCGTGGGCAGCGTGTCGAGGTCCTCCTTCATCTTCCGGACCTCGCGCTTGGAATATTCAGGAGCGGGTTTGTCCGCCCAGATCCCGACAAGGGCGGTCGGGTCCTTGTCCTCGGTGTCCTCCATGTGGATGTAGGTGCCGCCGCGGTCGGCGGCCACGTTCTGGACCGCGAAGGATTGCTTGAGCAGATCCATGTAGAGTCCGCCCAGGTCCTTCACCCGCTTGTTGCTCACCGTCACGACCTTGGCCATGTCTTCTCCTTCCTTCCTACGGGTGAACCACGCTCAGGCACGCCGGCTGCGTCGGGCTCGCCACGAGCTGGTACTGGTTAACCGTGCCGGGGCCGCCGTTGTTCCCGAAGATGAGCTGCGCCGTGTGCGATCCCGGAGAAAGCGGCAGAGTCAGAGTCCCCGACAGGCTGATCGAGAAGACTCTGTCCGATCCGGCCCCCTGATCTTCGGCGGTCTCAGCCAGATTGTAGGACGTGCCGTCGACCATGATGCCCAGGACCGCGTCCGTGATCGAGGCGACGGACACGGGGACGAGGACGCCGCTGATCGTGAATTGAGCGTTGCCCGGGTTCGCCACCGTGAAGGTCACGGAAGCTCCGGGGACGGGAACGACGCTCGGGCTGGTGAAATTGCCGTCCATCTTGTTCACGCCGTCGACCACGAGGATGGGCGCCGATACCGGCATGAGAGACGGACCCTGGTGGAGAACGGTAACCGCGAGCGGGATGCTCGGGTTTGCGCTCACGGTCACCGGGAAGCCGAGTCCGCTGCCGCCGCAGAACTCGCCGGCCATGATGCCCCGGAGGATGACCTCGACGGTGTGCGGTCCCGCCGCCAGGTTCATCGGGAACGAGGCGTGGACCGGGATGAAGAACTCGCCGACGCCGCCCACGAACGTGTGGAGCAACCTCGGGTTGAGTCCGAAGTCGACTCCGTCGATGCGGAGACCGATGACGCCGTTCTGGGTGTTGTTGCACCCGAGGACCGCCTGGAGCAGGAAGGTTGCCGGACCCGGTGCCGGCGTCGTGAAACTGAGGAGAGTGCCGGGAACGGGCACGAAGGCGCCCGGGCCGACGCTGAAGTCGCCGTCCGTCTTGACGACGAAGTCCGTCGCGGTGCCTGGTCCAGGAGGACCGGCAGGTCCGGCGGTGCCCGCGGGTCCGGGAGGACCGGCAGGACCGGGGCCGCCGCCGCCTCCGAAGCCACCGAAGCCGCCACCGCCGCCGCCCGGGCCTCCGAACGGTCCCTGACCGGCGCCGCCGATCTTGGCCATCCCGGTCTCGGTCTTGCAGGCCAGAGGCACCGGCTGGCCGGGCTGCAGCGTCTTGCACTGTTCCTTCTGGGCTTCCTTCACGGCGAGCTCGGCTTCCGTCAGGAACGGCACGAGCTCGCAGAGATCCTGCAGCTTGATGTAGTCCTGGGGCTCGATGATGTGGCCGTCGCTCATCTCGACCGGGCCCGGGCACCTCTTGGCCACGGCCTGGCCCTCGTTTTGCCAAGCCTGCTGTTCTGCGGGAGCCGCAGTCGGCGGCGGTACGGCCGGAGGACCTCCCGCGGGCGCCGTGACGGCCTGTCCGAGCTTTCTCTGAGGCGCGCTTGCGATCGGGACCTGCTGTCCCATGGGGCCGCTGCGGGCGGGAAGACCCATCCGTCCGGGACCTCCCAGGGCGGCCGCCACGTTCGTCTGTGGAGTCGTGGGCGCGTGGGATCCGCGCAGCGCGGCAGCTCCCGACGGCGCGACCGTCTGCTTGAGGACGAGTTCCCGGCGCTGGACGGGCTGCGCCATGGGCTGGACCTGCATGCCCTGGCCGAGCGGAGTCGAAGGCATCGCCGCGCCGCCCGCCAGCACCGGCGTCGAGGGCATGACGGGTGCCGCCGCTGGCGCCGGAGCGGCGCCCTTGAGCGGGACCGAATGCATCGCCCTGGTCTGGCCTCCGAAAGGCTGGGACGGCATCATGCCGGGCTTCTGGATCGCCATCGCCGGCCGGATCGGTTCCGGGGCGACCATGCGCGGGGCAGCCTCCATCGGGACGGCTTCGCCCATCATGCGACCCGGCTGCTCCTCCATCGGGATCGCCTCGCCCATGCCCCGGCCCGCGGTTTCGGGCGGGATCTCCCTGATCAGCTTCTCCTCCGCCTGCCCCATGTAGGACGTGTAGAGGTAGCGGCGGGTCCACCCGTCGGGCGTGATGTCGGTGACGATCACGCCGTCCGGCGGAGTCTCCGCTGGGCGCGGGGAGTTCGCCGGGAGCTCCGGCTGCGTGAGTTCCTGTCCGAGATAGAATTCACCCATGTCGCCGACCTCTCGTTTCCGTTAAAACCATTCGGCCGTGAAGGCTGCAAGGGCCAACGTGTTCGCGTGCTCTTCCTCTTCAACCGCGCGCCCAGGAGCCTTCTCCTGCCGGAGCCTGACGGTCTTCGTGAAGAGGAGAACGTGCTCCTCGAAAAGCTTCCTGAACGTCGCCTCCGGGAACGACATCATGGTCGTCGCGTATCGTTCCGCCTGCCGGATCGCATTGTCTAGCAGCTGATCGCCGATCCTCTCGATCGCACGAGCATCGCAGGGTTTCATCCGGACGGCGTCAACCAGGGCCATTTCGAGCCTTGCATGATCCAGCATGAGCCCGCGTCTCGCCGGCACGATCAAGGTCTTTTCCCATTCCACGCATCCGGCCGCGACCGTCTCCCGAACGTCCTTCTTCAGGTTGGGGGTCGCTTCGTCCGAGACGAGCAGGTAACGGCCGATCGAATGGCTGTGACGCGGCCACCACGTCGCCTTGGGAGACGCGTTGGCATTGCCCGCGATCAGCTTGCCTGCGAAGTCGTCTTTCATCTACTTCACCGCCGCCACCAGAGCCGCGGCTTTCGTCGCGGCAGAGGGCTTGACCATGAACACCGTCATCCCATCCGGCGTCGTGTCCTGCTTGAGCGTCCCGTCCGGGATCGTAAACCCGTTGTTGACGAGCTTCGATACGACATCATCGCTCTTGGTGCTCAGCTTGCCGGCCCACACCACAGAGCATGGTTTCTCTGGCTGCAGGAGCAGCGCATAGAGCGCCGCGCCCGCGACCGCACCGATCCCGATTCCCAGGTAAGGATTCATCTTCACGCTCCCGTCCCGTCATCGACCACGGTGCCGTTCTCGTCGAAGATGGCGTATCCGCCATCGACCCCCGGCTCCGTGAAGCCGGAATCCTCCATGGCATGGTCCACCGGATCCCCGGTGCATCCGAAGGGCCCCGCCCGACGCATCTGGCCGTTGCTCTTCGGTCCCACGTACTCGACCCAGTAGGAGTGCTCATGCCCGGAGTCCTGCTGGATCTCGCCCCAGCCGGTGTCCTCGGTCCTACGGTCCTCGGGCCACACGGCGATCACGATGTTCCCGTTGCAGTCGTCCGGATCGCAGAACTCCCAGTCCCCGGCCGGCACGACGACGTCGTTCGCCCATCCCTCCACGCGGACCCGGAAGCGGTCCTTCTTCAGGCAAACCGCGCTTTCCTTGGGGCCCGGCTTCGGCCTCACGATCCCCCAGTGGTGCTTCTGCACTTTCACGTTCGGGGATACCACGACCCGCTCGAGGACCTTCCGGCGTTCCGGGTTCTTCTTCTCCTCCTCCTTGAGCTTCATCGCGATGAGCTCGCAGGAGCCGCCGATGCAATGACGGTGCCTGGTTCGGCCCGACAGGACCGGCTTGTACGGTTCCTGGGGCGTCGGATCAAGCCTGGCCATCAGGGGTCTCCCGAACAGGACCGCCAAACCCGCGATGTACGTCGGAATCGTGATCCACGAGAGCTTGAACACGAAGTTCGCGATCGCCCCGACCGCGGACAGGGTAAAGGCGAGCTTCGCGCTGTCCAGCCGCGCATCCCGCGCGGCTGAAATGCATTTCTCCAGGTCGACCAGCTCGAACACCGCATCGGCTGGCACGTTCACCGTGTCCTGCCCGGCGTCGATCTGCCGCTGGATCTCGTGCGTCCATGTTCCCACCTGGGTGAGCGCCTTCTGCCACCGGTCGGGCGGACAATAGGAGTTGAACTCCACCGGGTAGCCCTGCGCGAAGGAGACGATGTTCTCCGTCACCTTCATGAGGAGCTGGCCTTCCGCCTTCGAGATGGGGACGATCCGGCTGGCCGAAGCCGCGGCCGCCGCCGGCACCCCGGGGACCACCGCCGGGGCCGCCGACGTCGGCGCCGCCTGACCGAGCCGAGGCGTCCTTCCGTTCCGGAAGGCGTTTCCCGCCCGGAGACTGTTTGGAGCGAATGCGATCACCGTTCACGTGGGCTCAGCGACCGGCCTTCGCTCCCCTCAGGTTGTAGGGAAGAGGGCCCATGAAGCCGTAGGGGGCCGGATGCGTCTCCGCGCGCGTCGGGCCCTGCAGCGGCCAGAAGGTGTTGCCGCCGCGCTTCTCGGCGCCCTTCTTACCGTGCTTCATGTCGCCCTTCTTCATGTCGTGGTCGCTCATCCTGGCCGGATAGTACGCGACCGCGCCCTTGACGCCCTGCGCCTGCTGGGCGTTGAAGGGGCCGTTCCAGTCGAAGAACGGCATGACCATCGTCGTCGCGCCGGCTCCCGCCTGGCCGAGCCGTCCCCCTCGGGCGACGCCTCCACCGAAGTTTCCGAACTGGTTCATCGTATACCTCCTAAAATCCTGTTTCACAAAAGAAGGATCGCAAGCGCTCCGGCGCTGCCCACGAGACCGGCCGTGGCACCCGTCGAGATCCCGGGGGAGATCGTCTGCGGCACCGGGACCACCTTGACCCCGAGCTTCGAGGCGCAGTCCACCACCCGGTTCGCCGCGTCGACTTCGTCCTGGGAGACGTCGACGCCGTCGCCAGCGGCTGCCGCCTTCTTCAGGCGCGCGAGCAGCCTGCTCGTGACCACGACATCGACCTTCGCATTTGCGACGCATGTATCACGGGACGGGTCGGAGCTGCGGATGGGACCCGTCGCCTGGTCGAGCGACTTTGCCAGATCCGCCGCTTCCTCGGCCGTCAGCGACGTCTTCTTCGGGATCTCTTCTCCGGGAGGGCACGCCCAGATCTCGGTTTCCTGGACGAGCCTCATTTCCGGATAGGCTCCGGAGGGAGTCTCGACCTGACGATGCCGCGGCGTTGCCGGAACCTCGACGACCGACCAGCCTTTCGATTGGTAGGGCGCGATCTTGGTCGCGACGTCCTGATTCTCGTTGTGCTTCGTCATGACCTTGACGCACTTGTCGGCGGCTTTCGGCACACCCGGGATCGACCGCAGTTTGCTGACGTCGTCGGGGCATTGAAGCGCGAGCTGGTGATAGACCTCGGCCCTCCAGGTCTCATTCTGCTTCGTCACAGGACGCAGCCGGTCAAGCGCGGAGAAGAAGTCGTCCCACTCCGCACCTTCCGCGCGGGCGGAATTCGCGGTGAGCGCCGAGCGGAGCAGGGAGCAGAGATCGGTGGCGGACGGCTCGACTTCGACGCCTTCCTTCCGACTCTGCCCCATGCCCCGACGCCCCGCGCCCGAGAGGGAGAGGTTCCTGTTCTCGACGGCGAACACGGGACGGACCGTCTCCATCGGCCGCCCGACGCGGCCTCCGAAGACCTCCGACCCCATGAATCCGCGATTCATCATTTCTTTCCCGAGCAAGTGCCCTGCTGCTGGAGCCAGAACGCATCCGACTTCGCCGCTGCGCGCGTCTTCTCGTCCTTGGCCGACATGTACGTCATGGTCAGGCTCCAGAGGACGGGACGGCAGCCGCGCTTTCCGACCGCCTTCTCCAGCTTCTTCCTCCGCTTCGACTCCGATTTCTTGGCTTCCCAGCCATGGAGGTCCTTCTTGTCGGGCTCCATCGCCTTTACGTCGGACATCTGACAGCCGCAGCCCATGGCCACGGCCTTCTTCTTCTCCTTCTTGGTGCCGAACGCGGCCCGCATGATGTCTCCGGGCCCGCACCTCGTCGGAACCTTGCTCGCCATGACCCTCTCCTATCCGCCGAAGAGCGCGATCGTCTTCGGGATGAAGTACATGAGACCCACGGCCTCGATCACGAAGGCCGGCGTCTTCGATCCCGAGAGCCACCAGGTGGTCCCGGCGACGAGCGTCGTCACGCCGAAGGCCGGAAGCACGTGCGCGACGTAGTCGTTGAACCTCTGCGACGACTGCTCGGCGCGGATCTGGTCGGCCGGCACGTTCAGCATCTTGTCGATGCCGTAGGCCGCAATGGCTCCCAGCGCCGAGAGGCCGACCGTCTGCGCGGGGAAGCCCTTGATCTTGGCGTCCCCCAGGAACGGCTTCCATCTCGGCGGCCGGCGGATCGCGAGGTTCGTCGACATCTCCGTCTCCTACTTCGTCTTCAGGTGGCAGAAGCCCTGGCCCCGGAGCCACTTGTAGTCTGCCCGGAGCTTGGTCTCAGTCGGCCGATCGGTCGTCACGTTCGCGATCACGTTCACGCGGCGGAGCGCCTCTCGGCAGCCGACGCTCTTCGTGAGCTTCGTGAGCTTCGCGTGGCGGGTCGATGCGGCCTGGTCCTTGTGCCATCCCTTCAGGGTTCCGGGGCCCATCTTCGGGATGAACCGCTTGGACGCCGGCGTCTTCCCGGGGGCTCCGGTGTCGGGCACGCAGGTCCCCTTGACGCGCGTCCCGTCGGACCGCTTGTACGGCACCCGCCAGATCTTTCCGCTCGGGCAGCGGCTGCGGCCCATCTCGATCAGGTGTTCGGACATTTCAGCGCTCCTTCAAAAAGGCCCCTACGGCGCCGAGGTCGCCACCGGCACCGGAGGTCCCAGGCTGATCGCATGCGAGTACATCACGTAGATCGCGAGCGAGCTCGCGATCCCGACGGCCCCGGGGATCCAGTTCTTGAATCCCAGGCCCAGGGCCACCGAGGTCGCGAGCGTGAGTCCCAACGAATAGTTCAGCGTGCGCTTGAGCTCGATCCTCATTCCCGGATCCGCAGACTTGTATCGGACGTCCAGATAGCTCGGGTTGATGAGCCCCTGGATGGACGTGACCGAAAGGCCGGCGAGAACCGACTCCCCGAGGGTCCCGATCTGGGATTCCCCTTTTCGAATCGGATCCCCGAGGAGATTCCCCGGTCGCCGTGCCACCGGTCCGAAGACTCCTCTCCAGTCCATCCTTCTCATCTCGCACCGCTAGCGCCGCTTCCGGCCCCTCCGTTCCAGGATGTTGCCGTCCCCGATCTGGATCACCATCTCGGGATGCCTCCGGAGGCATCCCGAGATGGTGATCCAGATCGGGGACGGCAACATCCTGGAACGGAG
>Ga0070734_10000383_pt1 | contig 99757 bp, 86 predicted proteins | sample Coa_R1_8_FD_66444 | JGI IMG/M metagenome (GOLD analysis project Ga0070734, IMG submission 66444) | Surface soil microbial communities from Centralia Pennsylvania, which are recovering from an underground coalmine fire - Coalmine... | ecosystem: Environmental > Terrestrial > Soil > Unclassified ...
AATATTCGATGCACCATAAGCTTCAAGCGCCCAAACTTCCATTTCACCGAAACGCTGACCACCGAACTGTGCTTTACCACCAAGAGGTTGTTGCGTAATCAAACTGTATGGCCCGATGCTTCTTGCATGCATCTTGTCGTCTACCATGTGGTGAAGCTTTATAATATAGATAATACCAACAGTTGCTTTCTGGTCAAAACGTTCGCCTGTTTCACCATCATACAAGTATGTGTGACCGAAACTTGGTAAACCAGCTCTTTCAATATGCTCAGCAATTTCTTCAACAGTTGCTCCATCGAAAATCGGAGTCGCAAATTTCAATCCCAATTTTTCACCAGCCCAACCAAGAACTGTTTCATAAATCTGCCCGAGGTTCATACGTGAAGGCACACCCAGCGGGTTCAATACAACATCCACCGGAGTTCCGTCTTCGAGGAAAGGCATATCTTCTGCACGAACTATTTTCGCAACAATACCTTTGTTCCCGTGACGACCTGCCATCTTATCTCCCACTTTCAACTTACGTTTCACTGCGAGATAAACTTTAGCAAGTTTCAACACACCTGCAGGCAGTTCATCGCCGATAGAAATGTTGAATTTTTCTCTTTTGTATCTTCCTAATTCTTCGTTGTACTTGATGTTGTAGTTATGAAGTAACACGTTGATAAGGTCATCTGTTTTTGCATCACCGCTCCATCCCAAAGGGTTTACATTGAGATAATCAATGCCAGCCAGATTCTTTGCAGTGAACTTAGCACCTTTGCCAATCTGCACTTCACCGAAATTATTATTAACGCCAGATGAAGTATGATCTTTCAACAACACCTGCAGCTTGCTTAATAATACATCCATCAAATCAGTCACGTTCTTTTCGTGTACTTTTTCAATCTTGTCGAGCGCAGCTTTCTCACGAACTTTTGTGTTCTTATCTTTCTTTGCGCGTTGGAACAATTTCTTTCCAATCACAACGCCTTCAGTTCCACTTGGTGCTTTTAATGAGGCATCTTTTGCATCACCTGCTTTATCACCGAAGATGGCACGCAACAATTTTTCTTCCGGAGTTGGATCGCTTTCCCCTTTCGGAGTAATCTTACCAATTAAAATATCTCCTTCTTTAATTTGCGCACCAACGCGAATGATACCGTTTTCATCCAAATCTTTCGTTGCTTCTTCAGAAACGTTTGGAATATCAGGAGTCAATTCTTCTTCACCCAATTTTGTATCACGAACTTCCAATTCATATTCTGAAATATGAACTGAAGTGAACAAATCTTCGCGCACTACTTTCTCGCTGATCACAATTGCATCTTCAAAATTGTAGCCTTTCCATGGCATGAACGCAACTTTCAAATTGCGACCGAGTGCCATTTCACCAGCTTGTACTGCATAACCTTCTGTTAAGAAATCCCCTTCCTTAACACGCTGTCCTTTTTTCACAGCAGGTTTCAAGTTGATGCAGGTTTCCTGGTTTGTTTTTATGAATTTAGTGAGCTTGTAGATTTTCAAATCTTCCTCGAAGCTTACTAATTTTTGTGTTTCATTTCTTTCGTAGCGAACATGAATTTCATTTGCATCAACATACTCAACGACACCTTCACCTTCAGAGTGAATCTGAATTCTTGCATCACGAGCTGCTTTTGCTTCGAGACCTGTGCCCACAATCGGCATCTCAGGACGAATCAACGGAACAGCCTGGCGTTGCATGTTTGAGCCCATCAATGCACGGTTCGCATCATCATGCTCAAGGAATGGGATTAATGAAGCGCTCAAACCAACAATCTGATTTGGAGCAACGTCCATATATTCCACTTCATTCTTATCAAGAATCGGGAAGTCACCTGTTTGACGCGAAACGATTTTTTCTTCAACGAAATTTCCTTTCTCGTCCATCGGAATATTTGCCTGCGCAATCTTCGCAACATCTTCTTCTTCTGCGCTGAGATAAGTCAATTTTTTCAAATCAACTTTTCCATCATGCACTTTATGATATGGAGTTTCAATGAAACCCATTTCATTAATCTTTGCATGAACACAAAGTGTAGATATCAAACCGATGTTTGGACCTTCAGGAGTTTCAATGGTGCAAAGACGACCATAGTGAGAATAATGCACGTCACGAACCTCAAAGCCTGCACGTTCCCTGCTCAATCCGCCGGGTCCGAGTGCTGATATACGACGTTTGTGAGTAATTTCACTCAAAGGATTCGTCTGGTCGAGGAACTGTGAAAGTTGGGATGTTCCGAAGAATGAATTGATCACAGAAGAAAGTGTTCTTGCATTAATCAAATCAACCGGAGTGAACACTTCATTATCACGAACGTTCATTCTTTCACGGATTGTTCTTGCCATACGGGCAAGACCAACACCAAACTGAGCATATAACTGCTCGCCCACTGTTCTAACACGTCGATTGCTCAAATGGTCAATATCATCAATTTCAGCTTTGGCGTTTGTAAGACGAACGAGATATTTAATAATCTCAATCATGTCTTCCTTCGTCAAAGTTTTTTGGTCGAGCGGTTGGTTCAAACCAAGCTTGCGATTGATTTTATAACGACCAACTTCTCCCAAATCATAACGCTTATCACTGAAGAATAATTTATCAATAATACCACGAGCAGTTTCATCATCAGGAGCATCAGCACCACGCAATTGGCGATAGATGTGCTGAACCGCTTCAAGTTCACTGTTCGAAGTATCTTTATTTAATGTGTTATAGATAATCGCATAATCACCGCCTACATTTTCTTTTTGAATGAATAGGCTTTTCACATCCATTTCAACAACCATGTCGATTGCTTCTTCATCCAAAATAGTATCACGCTCAAGAACGATTTCATTGCGCTCGATAGAAACTACTTCACCGGTATCTTCATCAACGAAATCTTCCACCCACGTTCTTAATACACGAGCGGCAAGTTTTCTGCCGATATATTTTTGTAAAGTTTTCTTATCAACTTTCACTTCATCAGCCATTCCGAACAGTTCAAGAATATCTTTATCTGTTTCATAGCCGATAGAACGAAGCAATGTTGTTACCGGGAATTTTTTCTTTCTGTCGATGTATGCATACATCACGTTGTTGATATCTGTTGCGAACTCCATCCACGCACCTTTGAAAGGAATTACTCTTGCAGAGTAAATCTTTGTTCCGTTAGGGTGAATAGACTGACCGAAGAACACACCTGGTGAACGATGCAATTGAGAAACAACCACACGCTCAGCACCATTGATAACAAAAGTGCCACGAGGAGTCATATAAGGGATATTTCCAAGGAACACATCCTGAACAATGGTTTGGAAATCCACATGCTCTTCGTCATTACAGCTCAAACGAAGTTTTGCTTTTAGCGGAACAGCGTATGTCAATCCACGCTCCATACACTCTTCAATAGTATAGCGGGGCGGGTCAATGAAGTAATCCAAAAATTCCAGCATGAAAATATTCCTCGTATCAGTGATCGGGAAATTTTCTTTGAACACCCTGAACAAGCCTTCGATGTTACGTTTGTCAGGAGTTGTTTCTAACTGAAAAAATTCTTTGAAAGATTGAATTTGGACTTCTAGCAGGTCTGGAGTTTCAGCAAGATGTTTGATCTTTCCGAAATTTACTCTGCTTTGTAATTTTGTTGAAGACATATTATTTAAACCCTGTTTTAAATTATCAACTCAAAATCTTCTTTAAAATAAATTTCCCCGGGAACTATTCAGTTCTCAAAAATCTTTTCCGAATTATGAAATGATGATAGCTATCAGGGACATACAAAAGGACAGCAAAGGTAATGAATTAACCCAAATAATCCATAAAAGATTATTTCCCAAAAAAACTTTAACCCCGGCATCAACCGGGGTTAAAAAACTAAGTATTTTGATACCAAAATTCTTATTGAATTTCTACTTCAGCACCTGTTTCTTTCAGTTTAGCCACCAACGCTTCAGCATCAGCTTTGCTTACACCTTCTTTAACAGGTTTTGGAGCGCCGTCAACCAAGTCTTTAGCCTCTTTCAAGCCAAGACCAGTCAAATCCTTAACAACTTTAACCACGTTCAGTTTGTTAGCTCCTGCTGCTTTCAAAATTACATTGAAAGAAGTTTTTTCTTCAGCGGCAGCAGCGCCACCACCTGCTGCAGGACCTGCAGCAACAGCTACTGCAGCAGCTGCTGGTTCGATACCATATTCTTCTTTCAGAATTTTTGCTAATTCGTTTACTTCTTTAACAGTCAGTCCTACTAACTGTTCTGCAACTGCTTTTAAGTCTGCCATGATGTTTAAATTTTTTCCGCCTTCATTGTTTTTAGCTCCGGCGGATGGTTTAAAAAAATTTGCCTGAATTAACCCTCAGGCTTGGGCTTTTATGTACGACTTACGATATCAGATGTACGATGTGATTAAAGTCCATCTTCATCATAAAACATATTTCAAAAATTTAAAGAACTAATTATTTTTAATGAAAGATATGAATTACAGAAATCCTACATCACATAATCTATCATCGTATATTAATTCGCTGCTGCTCTGTCTTCCAATGCTTTCACCAATCCTGCTAATTTGCCTCCAGCGTTCAAGCCGCTAACAACATTCTTAATCGGGGATTGCAACAACCCGATGATTTCACCAATAAGGTCGTTCTTGCTTTTTAATGTAGTCAGCGCTTTTAATTGGTCATTGCCGGCAAACACATCACCATCAATAAAAGCTGCTTTCAACACAGGTTTTTCAGTGTTGCTTTCTTTTCTGAAAGAGCTGATGATAAGAGCAGGTTCTTTTGCATTTTCAGAAAAAAGCAAAGCTGTTACTCCATGCAAAGAATCAAAAACATCATTAAATCTTTTGTTATCGATTCCTTCAAGCGCTTTTTTGATGAGCGTGTTCTTTGCCACTTTCATTTCAACATTTTTATTGAAACAAATGCGGCGCAATTTGCCGACCTGCTCAACCGTGAGTGACTCTGTATTGGTAACATAAAAGTTATTGTATTGAGAGAATTTCTCTTTCAACACATCAATCACTTCGTTTTTTTGGTCCTTAGTCATTTTATTAAAATTTTGACTGTTCGATTTTTTGTTTTCTATCTATCTCACTGAAGAGATAATGAGCTTTGTTTAATGAGCAAATGCTTTTGTATCTACTGCAATGCTTGGGCTCATAGAACTTGCCATGAACACGCTTTTCAAATAAGTGCCTTTTGCTGTTGCAGGTTTTGCTTTGATGATTGCATTTAATAATTCAAGGCTATTCGCTGAAATTTTTTCTGGAGAAAAGCTTACTCTCCCAATTGACGCATGGATGATACCTGCTTTGTCAACTTTGAAAGCGATCTTTCCGCCTTTCACTTCATTCACAGCTGCAGCAACATCATTAGTAACTGTTCCTGTTTTTGGGTTTGGCATCAGGTTGCGCGGACCAAGAATTTTACCAAGCTTACCAATCTTAGGCATAACCGCCGGCGTTGCAACTATCACATCCACATCAACCCAACCGCCTTCAATTTTTTGAATGAACTCATCGAGCCCAACAAAATCAGCGCCTGCTGCTTTTGCGTCAGCTTCTTTGTCAGGTGAACAGAGAACAAGAACCTTTTTAGTTTTACCTGTTCCGTGAGGAAGGCTAACTGTTCCACGAATAGACTGGTCAGCCTTTTTAGGATCAACGCCTAAGCGAACGTGCAGGTCAACAGATGCATCAAATTTTGTAGTATTCACCTGTTTCACCAACGAAGATGCATCGTTCAGTGAATAGACTTTGTTTTTATCGACTTTAGCCGAAGCTAATTTTCTTTTTTTAGTGATTGCCATTTCGCAAGATTTTTTTAGTTGTCAGATTAGTTGTCCCATGGAGCTTTTCCATCAACAGTGATGCCCATGCTGCGTGCAGTTCCTGCAACCATTCGCATGGCGCTTTCAACGGTAAAGCAATTCAGGTCAGGCATTTTATCCTTCGCGATTGCTTCAACCTGAACCCAGGTAACTTTTCCAACTTTGTTACGATTTGGCTCTTTAGAACCACTTTGAATTTTAGAAGCTTCCATTAGCTGAACAGCCGCCGGAGGAGTTTTAATGATAAAATCAAATGATTTATCATTATACACAGTAATGAGGACTGGGAGTACTTTTCCGATTTTATCCTGCGTGCGAGCATTGAACTGCTTGCAGAATTCCATGATGTTAATCCCTTTAGAACCGAGCGCCGGCCCAATCGGGGGTGCAGGATTGGCTTGACCACCTTTCACTTGCAACTTGACATAACCTGTAATTTCTTTTGCCATGTTATTTCAATTTTTGGTTTTAGCGTCACGCTCAAGGCGTAACTCCCAAATTCAATAATCAAAAGAGCTTTGTTTGGGGTTGCAAAAGTAATACAAAAATATATGTTGGCAAATATTTTTTTGAGCCGATTTTAAGCTTGGGACAGCGCTGAAAAAATTGAATTATTGCATCTGCTTTTTCTTGATAAAATTTCCGGTTGCAACATTATAAAAATTCCAGGTTTAAATTCAATCTGACTCTAAAATAGCATCGTCATTCTCATCAACGCACAACTTTTTTTGTAATTCGAGTAAAATTTTTGTTGCTTTTTTTTCTATATGAATTTTTCTATCTAACTTTTCCGATAATCTCCATTAATTCTTTATAACAACTAAAAAACTCACATCAAACTATGGCAAAGTCAAAGAAAAAAGCTGCAAAGAAAAAGGCAGTGAAAAAAGCTGCTAAAAAGGCTCCTGCTAAGAAAAAAGCCGCAAAGAAGAAGGCTGCAAAAAAAGCTCCGGCTAAAAAGAAAGCTGCTCCTAAAAAAGCCGCAAAGAAAAAAGCTCCGGCTAAAAAAGCTGCGCCGAAGAAAGCCGCTCCAAAAAAAGCTGCACCAAAGAAAGCAGCGCCTAAAAAACCAGCAGCTAAAAAGCCAGCATCGGCACCTGCCCCAGCTCCTGTAGCAGCGCCAGCTCCAGTGGTTGAAGTACCGGCAATGACATCAAGCGAAACTGGCTCTGGCGAATAAATGCGAACGTTCAAAAATTAAATACACAGAAATTATCTACCTTCCCCGCGGAAGGTTTTTTATTTTTATTTCACACAAAGAACACGAAGGATACAAATAAACTACGAACTCTTCTCAAACTAATCTTTGTCTCGTTGCATTCGTTGTTTCGTTGTGTGAAATTTTCATAAAATAAAAAAAGCGCAACCGGAGTTGCGCTCTACTTCTCAGACAAGTTTTACACCATGTGAGTGTAAGATATTAATATTCGTTTGGGCTCGCAATGAAAATAGAAAATTCAGTAGAAACACGATGTTGATTTCAAAATTGGATTTGTCATTAAAATAAAAAAGCGCAACAAAATTGTTGCGCTCGATATAATAAGGAAAATTTTATTAAGCAATTTTCTCAACCTGCATGTAGTTCAATTCCACCGGAGTTGAACGACCAAAAATCTTTACAGTCACTTTCAATTTCTTTTTCTCATCATTCACTTCTTCAATCACACCATTGAAATCGTTAAAAGGGCCTTCAATAATCTTGATGGTTTCACCAACTATAAACGGTTCGCTCATGCTCATGCCACCTACTTCAGCCATCTCATCCATCTTCCCAAGCATCTTATTCACTTCGGCTTTTCTTAAAGCAATCGGGTTTTCTTTCCCTAAAAAATGAATCACGCTGGTAGTATTTTTAACAGTATCGCGCAAATCGTCACCCAACTTGCCTTCTACCACTTCTATCATTACATAACCAGGGTAATAGTTTCTTTCGCGCATTACTTTTTTCCCGTTCTGCACTTTATAGACTTTCTCGACCGGCAGGAACACTTGTTTAACCACTTCGCTCCATCCGCCACGAGTGATTTCTTTGTCAAGATATTCTTTCACCTTGCGCTCTTTACCACTAACAACGCGGAGCACATACCACTTGGTTTCCGCCGCTTGTGTTTGATTTGCAGTTTCCATTGTTAAAAGAATGAGTAAACCAATTTTAATACCGAACTCGCTGCGATGTCCATCACACCTACTACAAGTGTGATTAATAAGGTTGCTACCAGAACAATTACTGTTGATTGCTGTAACTGTGACCAGCTTGGCCAAGTCACTTTTTCCACCAGTTCTTTATAAGACTCGCGGAAATATGTTGAGATTTTATTCATAATTCAAATTTTCAAATTACTCAGCACGGGCACAAGGATTCGAACCCTGATCTAAGGTTTTGGAGACCTCTATTCTACCTTTGAACTATGCCCGTAGAAAGCTAAAAGCTATTCCGCAGACGCGAAACAGCTTTTAGTATTTATTTTATTTTGTAAAGATATTAAAAATCTTATACAAATCGCTTTCGTGCTAACAGCTAAAAGCTTGCTTACTTAATGATCTCTGTAACCTGACCAGCACCTACTGTTCTTCCACCTTCGCGTATAGCGAATTTTAAACCTTTTTCCATCGCGATTGGTTGGATGAGTTTTACGCTAAGGCTTGTATTATCACCAGGCATTACCATTTCAGTACCAGCAGGCAAAGTAACTTCACCAGTTACGTCTGTTGTGCGGAAATAGAACTGAGGGCGATATTTATTGAAGAATGGAGTATGACGTCCACCTTCTTCTTTGCTCAATACGTAAACTTCACCTTTAAATTCAGTATGCGGAGTAATTGAACCTGGTTTGCAAAGAACCATGCCACGACGGATTTGAGTCTTTTCAATACCACGCAGCAACAAACCTGCATTGTCACCAGCTTCACCACGATCCAATAATTTGCGGAACATTTCAACACCAGTAACAGTTGAAGTTAATGGAGCATCCTGCAATCCTACGATTTCAATTCCTTCTCCTACTTTAATAACACCTCTTTCGATACGACCAGTAGCAACTGTACCACGACCTGTGATTGAGAACACATCTTCCACAGACATCAGGAACGGTTGATCAACCGGGCGAGGAGGCAATGGAATGTAGCTATCAACTGCAGCCATCAGCTCGTCAATTGCTTTCACCCATTTATCATCACCAGCAAGAGCACCGGTAGCTGAACCTTTGATGATTGGTGTGTTATCACCATCAAAACCGTAGAATGTAAGCAATTCGCGGATTTCCATCTCAACGAGCTCTAACAATTCAGGGTCATCAACAAGGTCAACTTTATTCATGAACACCACCATGCGGGGAACACCTACCTGGCGTGCAAGAAGAATATGTTCTTTAGTCTGTGGCATAGGGCCGTCAGTTGCAGCAACAACGAGGATAGCTCCGTCCATTTGTGCAGCACCAGTAATCATATTTTTTACATAGTCAGCGTGACCAGGGCAATCCACGTGAGCATAGTGGCGGTTTGCTGTCTGATACTCCACGTGCGCAGTATTGATGGTAATACCTCTCTCCTTTTCTTCAGGAGCAGCATCAATTTCATCATATTTTTTTGCTTCTGCCAAACCTCTTTTTGATAAGATAGTTGTAATAGCGGCAGTCAAGGTTGTTTTACCATGGTCAATGTGACCGATAGTGCCAACGTTTACGTGGGGCTTGTCCCTCTTGAAGGTCTCTTTTGACATCGTTATCTGTTTTAAATTGTGTTTTAAATTTTAACTATCAGCAATCTGCCTTTAGTACGATTTTCTATTCTTATGTTCCGGGCGACAATGCGACTATTAAACATTCTTGCGTCGCACTCTTGTACAATTGATATTCTATTCACCTCGTGAGTGACAAATCTCCAACTGCGAAACAATTCCAAAATTTCAAGAACTATTCACCATTCACCATTTGAGCCGTTGAGGAGAATCGAACTCACGACCTCTTCCTTACCAAGGAAGTGCTCTACCACTGAGCTACAACGGCAAGTTGCAGTCCTCAGTCAGCGGTATTCAGTCCTCGGTTATCGATCCGCAGCGACAGTCTGACCACTGATAACCGACGACTGATAACTGAAAAGAGCGGAAGACGAGGCTCGAACTCGCCACCTATAGCTTGGAAGGCTATCGCTCTACCAAATGAGCTACTTCCGCAATACAATTTGCAAATTCGCGAATTAGCAAATGCAATAATTTTAATCTTGTAAAGAACTTTTATAATAAACCAATTCGCATACCCGCACATTTTCCAATTTGCAAATTAGCTTGTGGGCAAGGATGGATTCGAACCACCGAACTCCGAAGAGGACAGATTTACAGTCTGTTGCCGTTGGCCACTTGGCTACTTACCCTTCAATTGAAATTTCAGAGCCACCTGCTGGAATCGAACCTGCGACCTACTGATTACAAATCAGTTGCTCTACCAGCTGAGCTAAGGTGGCGTTTTATCTCCCTTTGCTGGTTATTAAATGCATACATCAATGCATGCATCTAACACATTTATTAAAAGAACTTTTCTCCCAAAAAACAAAACAGCCTTTTTTTTGGGAAGGCAAAGGTAAGCGAATTTGTTAAATTCAAAAATTTTGAACGTCTTTTTTAAAATCAAATTTAAAGGATGGGAAAATCGTGTGGAGAATTGAACAGAGATAAATAAAAAAGGCCCCATTAATGAGGCCTTGAAAAAGTTTTTGTTACGCTGCTAATTTATCTTTTTTTCTTTTTATTTGATTGACCACTGATTCTAGTGCGTCATCAAAAGATTCTTCGAATGATTTGGAACAACATTTTGCAAAGAACTGATGCCTGGGAACATGAACGCTCACTTCGGCAACTTTGTCTTTGATGGTGTGGATTACATTGTCAAGCTTCAGGAAAACGTCTACTTTGATAATCTGCCCATGGAAGGTGTCTAATTTCTTGATTTTCTTGCTAACGTATTCTGTCAGTTTTACGTCTGCATCAAAGTGCACTGCTTGAATTTTTACATTCATAATCAATCGCGTTTTAAAGTGAAACAATAAAAGAAAGAGCTTTTAGAAAACAGAGGGGAACATGTGTGTAGATTCTCTATTTAGCTGCACCTTGAAGTTAATATAGCAGGCTTGTTTTTCCAAATAAAATTTCGCAAAAAATTATTGTGCTGCAATGCATATTTTTTTGACAAAAGCTTAGGCTTTGGGATGTGCTTTCTTATAAACATCTTTGAGCTTCTCAATTGTGTTATGCGTGTAAACTTGCGTGGCGGCAAGGCTTGAATGACCGAGTAATTCTTTAACAGAATTCAGTTCAGCTCCGCTGTTTGTTAAATGAGTTGCAAAAGTGTGACGAAGCACGTGTGGGCTTTTTTTATTTATGGTAGTCACGTGGCCAAGATATTTTTTTACGCAGAGATAAACGTACTTCTGATAAAGCTTTTTGCCTTTGTTATTTACTAATAAATATGTTTCGTCAAACTTTTCAAACTCTTTCCTTTTTTCTTCACGATAATATTTTATCTGCGAGACCATTTGTCCGCTGATTGGAATCACTCTTTCTTTATTGCCTTTTCCTAAAACTTTAATCGAGCGACTACTAAAATCAATCTGGTTTTCTTTGATGTTCACCAGTTCGCTCAGGCGCATGCCTGTATTATAAAAAATTTCTATCAACAATTTATCTGTTTGTCCGTTCCAGGTATCAGGAAACTCAACATGTGAAAGCAATGTTCCCATATCTTTTTGCTCTACGAAAACAGGAAGTCTTTTATTCACCTTCGGGCTGGTGATATTGCTCATTGGTGTTTGCTCCAATTTCTCATTTCGGAGTTGAAATTTGAAGAAAGATTTCAGCACTGAAATTTTCCGATTGATAGAACGCGAACCAATTTTATTTGCTTTCAGAAATGCAAGCCAGCTTCTGATAAATGACGATGAAATTTCTTCAATTGAAATGTTGTTCCCGTATTGCGTTGAAAGAAATTGAAAAAAAGAAATAAGGTCATCATGATAAGAGCGAACGGTATGCTCGGAATATCTTTTTTCGAATTTGAGGTAATCAATAAAAGCCTGGATCAATGATTCCAAAGTAAATTACATTGTGGTTATTCAAAATTATTGAATTTATCTGTAGCATTGTCTGGCAATTTTACATTCTTAGCATAACTCATTTCGAATTTGAAAATTGATTGGTTAAATAATGGAACAAGGCTTGATGATCATCTTCAGGACGACAGACAGAATAATTTTGCGCTTATACGATTAATCGCTGCGTTGATTGTAGTGAAACAGCACTCATTCAGCAGCACAGCCGCAAATTTAGATGACTCGATCATGTCGACGCTCAAACTCAGCGCACTCGGATTACCCAGCTTTTTTTTCATCAGTGGATTATTAGTTTCAGAAAGTCTCAAAAAAAGCAGCTCATGGAAAAATTTTCTTTGGAAAAGGTTTCTACGATTATATCCAGCCGCATGGCTGTCTATTTTGTTTTGTGCTCTTATCCTAGGCCCGTTAGTAACAACATGGCATCTGAAAGATTATTTTTCGAGTGGTTTGTTATATCAATTCCTATCAACTTCTTTTTTAGTGCAGGTAAAATATAATCTGCCCGGTGTTTTTGAAAATTCATTAATGGGCAACTCCTCTGTCAATGCTTCGTTATGGACTGTTTGCCTGGAGCTGAAATTATATATAGGATTACTTTTGTTCTGGCTAATAAAAATTCGGGGGAAAAGATATATTCTCATCTCGCTTATCATCCTGCTTTTTACACTTGGTCAAATATTTCCTTATGAAACAGGTAAGCTTATTTATAATGCAACCGGCAAACATCTAAATAACATTGAAATTACTTGTACGCTCATTTTTTTAACGGGCGTTCTTGCAAATATTTATCAGAAAAAAATAAGCATCAAGAATTATTGGATGTTAATCATCCCATTCTTGCTCCTGATCATTATAAATTTTCAAAACATGAGATTGCTGGTTTTTTTGTTTGTTCCACTGGTTAATCTTTTTGTTGCAACAAAAGGCATCAGTAATTTGAAAAAAATTACGCCTGCAGCAGATCTATCGTACGGGATTTATGTTTTTGCCTATCCGATTCAGCAAGTCGTTGCGAATTACTTACAACCTCAAGGAACATGGATGTTCTTTCTTGAATCATTAATAATTATTATCCCTTTCGCTCTTTTTTCCTGGTATATGGTTGAAAAGAAAGCATTGAATTTTAAAAAGCTTGTGGCATAATTCAGAACACAACTGAATCTTTGAGCACAGGTAAATGCTGATCAAAAAGGGAATTGAAAATTATCCTGAACTGATTCACATTGCTCACAGAATCATAAAAAAGACTATAATTTTTCTGAGGAAGAAAAACAGCATTGAAATTATTATTAGCAGAAACTGATTTATCAGTAGACTCAAAATGCCTGTTGCCATGATCGCTCATAATAATCACTGCCGAATTTTTTTTTCCTTTTTCAAAAATCAGATTCACAAGATCTTTTATTTTATTATTCGTGTAAACCAAATATTGCAGGTAACAACTGTCATCTTTTTTTCTTGGGAGATTGGGGTTAAAATAAGAATACTCAAACTGTTCTTTTCCTGTGCTGTCATATATGTATGGATAATGGGGCATTAATAGATGTCCATAAATAAACCGAGGTTTCTCTATTTTATCGATCGCAATTTCTTTATCCATTAGATCAATAACTTTTGTATTTCCGTCTTTATATTCTTTGTTGAACATTTGCGCAAACCAGGTGCTTTTTTCAGGTGCTTTTACTATCAGATTCCATGATAGGTCTTTCACAACCCTGCTCCAAAGAGTTTTCGCGGTGATCAATCGCAATTTTATCGGCAAATCGCTTACATCAAAAACCGCATTTTTCCCATCCATATCAAATATTGAATAGTTTTTATTTCATATCCTTCCGATTTCAGAAACCTGACAACATTATTGTTCCTTATGATTTTTGCTCCTAAAGCATAGTCAACCACATCAGGGTCTTTGTGGCCGTTTAACCAGTCCATGTATTTCATGCTCATCATTGATGCCATTGAAACCGGTGTGCAGGCATAATTGCTGGAAGGATCAGTTGCAACAAAAAAGCCTTTCTGTTTAAGAAAAGTGGTGAATCTGTTATTATCGTAATGAAAATAATTTTTTAAAGATCTGTTGCCCCAATATTCGTCAAGAACAATCAGATAAATATCAGGCTTGCTACAGGTATCGCATTTTGACAAACTGTTCGATATTGCTTCAGCATTTTTGTCATCAAGGGTTTTATTACCAAAAAATTGTTTTGTGATAGATGTAAAATCAAAAAGAAGCAGAGCTAAGAGAAGAGCGTTAGCATAATTATTGATTTTCGAAAAGTCTTTCGAGGATTTCTTTATCAAAAAATAAACTATAATAGTCAAAACAAGGAACACCGGAATCAAAATGCTATACTTTGATAAACTAAAAAGCGTGTTTGAATGCTTCAACCGGTCTTGTATTGCTCCAAAAAAAAGATAAAAAGACAGAATGATAGTTGTTACCAAACCTGCTTTTATAACCGAGCGCATTTTTTTTGTAAGAAAAAGCAACAACAGAATTGATACAACCGAGGCACCTAAAAAGAAAACAAGCATCTCTGAAAAAGGGATCAGCCCAACATTCTCGCTGTAGCCATGAGCCAGGAAAAAAAGTGAAATGCCAAAAACATGATAAGGAAAAGAACCGGGCTTTGAGGTTGATTGCTTCATGAAGCTTAAAGATAGAACAACAAATTAAAATCGTTATTAGCACGACGTTACATAAAACAAAAAGCCACACCTGAGGAGTGGCTTCAAAAAGAATTAATTTTTATTCAATCAGGCGTCTATTTGTCCGCTGGAAATTTTTTGCTTATAGATTGCTTTCAGCACTTCGCCTCTGCGCTTAACAGAAGGTTTTGTGTAAGATTGACGTGCTCTCAACTGCACAAGAACTTTAGCTTTTTCAAACTTTTTCTTGTATTTCTTCAGCGCCTTGTCAATGTTTTCGCAATCTTTTGAATCGATAATCAGCATGGTTGTTACCTCCTTAAATAATTTATTGGGCTGCAAAGATAATCGGAATAATTCAAAATCTGAAATCCTATGTTCAAAAACCCGAAATTTGCAGTATTATGTTCACAGGCATTATTGAAAATACCGGCATTGTCAGTAAAGTTATTTCTAAAGGAACTAATAAAACGTTTTGGATCGAATCACCCGTCTCTGCAGAACTAAAAATCGACCAAAGCCTTTCCCATAACGGGGTTTGCCTTACTGTGGAGGAAATAAACGAAGGCACATATCGCGTGACTGCCATCAAAGAAACGCTTAAAAAAGCCAATCTCGGCTCCTGGAAAAAAGGCGACATTATTAACTTGGAAAGGTGCGTTCAAATGAATGGACGGATAGACGGACATATCGTTCAGGGGCATGTTGACACTACAGCTGTTTGCACTTCAATAAAAGATCTCAAGGGCAGTTGGGAGCTTACATTTGAGTTCCCAAAAAAATTCAGCCATCTTGTTATTGAAAAAGGCTCTATCGCGCTGAACGGCATCAGTCTCACTATTTTCAATGTCAGGAAAAAATCTTTCAGCGTTGCCATAATCCCTTATACATTTGAACATACAAACATCAAATCATTAACCAAAGGCAATCAAGTGAATCTGGAATTTGATATGATAGGAAAATATGTGGCGAGACTTGCAGAAGTAAAATGATTGATGTGTTTGATGAATCAAACTAATGTCAAATCCCAAAACCAGTCATATCCCACAATTAGATGGATTAAGAGGCATTGCTATTTTGCTTGTCATCAGTTATCATTATTTCAATTCTTTTAAAATATTTTCTTTTGGCTGGAGCGGCGTTGATTTGTTCTTCGTGCTTTCAGGATTTCTTATTACCGGCAAATTATTGTCTTCGGTTAACCATCAAGGTTATTTCATCAATTTTTACAGGAACAGGATATTGAGGATATTCCCGCTTTATTATACAGTCCTGATAATATTCTATGTAGGGGTTTTATTTTTTGTCAGGCAGGAACATCTAACAAACGTTGCTTTTTATAAAGGGCATTGGAAAAGCTTTTTTCTTTTCATGCAAAACTGGACTTTCCTGAATGATGGTTTTCCAAAAGATAAATATCTCCTCCATTTCTGGTCATTGGCACTGGAAGAACAGTTTTACCTTGTTTGGCCCTTCATTATTTATTTTCTGGCGAACAGAAAAATATTCTCAATGGTTTTGATAATACTCGTGTTGACGGCACTTGCGCTCAGGTGCCTGTTTTTTTTCAGCAATCCATCTTCATCCACTCAGCAATACTTCAGTCTAAACACTTTTTGCAGAATGGATTCATTTGTTGCTGGTGCGCTTGTCTGTTATTTATATTATTCAAAAATAAAAATCAACAGCATCGTGGTAAATCTCGCTATTGCTTTCTCAATCGCAGGAATTGTTTCTTCTATATATATATGGAAGAGTGCATCTTTTTATGAAAACCCATTTCTGCAAACATTGGGATTTAGCCTGATTGCTTTTTTTTATGCAGGGATACTTTACAAACTATTGCAACCTGAAGAAACCATGTTGATTAAAATCCTTTCGGCAAAATGGCTGATATTTTTTGGAAAAATATCTTATGGCTTATATATATTTCATTGGCTTGTATCGATAACTCTTTATCATGTAATTAATAATTGGGGAACTTTGCATTTAACTAACAATCATCTTATAATGAATATCATTTCAACAATCGCATGTATTATATTATCGATTGGTATCAGTGTCATTAGCTTTTATTATTTTGAATCGTATTTTCTGAGCCTAAAGAAAAAAATTGATGCCATTGAATAGTCAAATAAATATTCGAAATGAAAAAAACAACAAGCATAAGCTGGCAATAATCATTGCATGGTCTTTAGTGAATATTTTTTTTCTCATAAAAAACGGAATTGTTGTCACCGGAGAAGCAGAAAAATATATAGGGCAAGCGAATATCTTTCTCGAAACAGGCAAATTAAGTAGCCAGAGTTTGTGGCTTTATTTCACACAAATTGCATTGCTTTCTTTTTGCCTGAAAATGAAAATCAGTTTCGTTTTCGCTCTGATCATTCAGCTCTTTTTCAATTTCATTGCAACATTTTGTTTTTTCGAGTTTTTAAACCTGACTTTTAAGAAAGTACCGATAGCACTAACAGGAACGCTTATCTTATTATTTAACCATCCTTATCAGGAGTTCAATACTTTTCTGCAAACCGAATCACTGTTTTATAGCTTCACGTTAATATTAAGCTGCTATGTATTGAGCATAAAAAAATTATCCCTGAAAAATTTCATAGGAGTTATTCTTTCTCTCGGGGTCATTTCCATTACAAGACCGACGGGACTGCTTTTCATTCCACCTGTTTTTCTATACTTATTTTTAATCCGATTCAAAAGATTTAGTAAGCTCAAAAAATTAATAATCCTTTTAGTATTTGCTTTAATATTTCTTTTTATTATTAATATAGCAATGGAAACTGGTGGCGAATTTGATTTCATTTTGCCTTTTAAGGATGAAGATATTATATGCGGATATCCCTCGATCAATCATGCTGCTTCAATTGACTTTGCTCATAAGGGAAATTCTGTGTTAGGGCTGCTTTATTATATCGTCCACAATTTCGCCCAGTTCATCCGGCTTTCATGGCTAAAAACAACTGCTTTCTTTGGGCTCTATAGAAATTATTTCAGCACCCCGCATAATATTTTTCTGATCATTTATTTTTATTCATTGCACATATTAGCGCTTGCAGGATTAGCATATTGGATAAAAAATTATTTCAATCAAGCAGTTTACCTGCTGTCGATTTTGCTAATAATATGGCTAACGGTGATGCTTACCTGTGATGATTGGCACAATAGGTTTTATCTAAGCATTTCGCCTTACATCATATTGCTAAGCATGGGAGCTTTGCAAAAATTCTTCAAAAAAAATAACTGATTTTACTTCTTTGCTTTTTCCCCAAACATTATAGAAGCTGATAATTTCTCATCAGAAGAATTGCTGCCGGCAATGATTCTGTAAGTGCCTGGATATAGAACCCATGCATGTTTTGCAAGATCCCATTTTCTCAAATCATTCGTTGCGATTTTTAGATCCGCAATATTGCTTTCATTTTTTTTAATGGATAATCTCCTGAATGCTTTCAACTCTTTTAACGGCATCCGCTCACCATCGGGATAACGCACATATATCTGAACCACTTCATCGCCCTCATAACTTCCACTATTTTTCACCTGCACTGAAAATGAAATTGAATCGTTTGCCACTACAGGTTGTTTTGCCCAGGAATATTCAAAATTTGTGTAGCTCATTCCAAAACCAAAAGGATACTGCACTTTTCCATTGTAATAACGATACGTTCTTCCTTTCAAAGAATAATTCTCATAAGAAGGCAAATCGCTGAAAGAATTGTAAAAAGTCACAGGCAAATGGCCTGACGGAGAAACATTCCCAAAAATAATATCAGCAAGCGCATTACCTCCTTCCTCGCCAGGATACCATGCAAAAACAATGGCATCGGCATAAGAAGAAATGCTCGAAACATCAACTGCACTGCCTGCTGTAATCACTGCAATAACCGGAGTTTTTGTGCCTTTGCGCAATGCTTTCATATAAGCAATATGGGAAGCAGGCAAACTTAAATTTTTTCTATCTGCGCCACCTTCTGCAAGAAACGCATCACCTTCTTCTCCTTCATAAACAGGCGTTAGCCCAACCACCGCAATTGTTATATCTGCATTTCCTGCAGCCCAAATTCCACCGAAGCGGGTCGTATCTTTATAATCACAGCCCATGTCATATTCTATTCTTGTTCCCGGACTTATTGCATTCGTAATCCCTTCCACAAAATTGACTGCTTTATCGCTTACTCCATGATAGCTTCCCACCAATGCATCAAGCGATGCGGCATTTGGGCCAACTATCATTATTGCTTTGTAATCTTTTTTGCTAAGTGGCAAAATATTTTTATCATTCTTTAGCAGCACCATGCTTTGCTGTGCCATTTTTCTCGCCATTATGCGATGATAATTATTGGCAACGCTGTCTTCTCCGTAATTAAAATAAGGTGATACATTTCGCGCATCATAAAAACCAAGCTTCATTTGTGTTTTTAATATTTCTGAAAGTGCACGATCAATTTCTTTTTCAGTGATTAATTTTTGATCCAAAGCTTTCATCACATCATCCTGCAAAAGATTGCTGCAGTCAAGATCCACACCTGCTTTGATAGCTGCCGCCGCCACTTCAATACTGTTGCTATACACTTTATGTCTTGCATAAATATCCTGCAACGCATAACAGTCAGTAACAACATGTCCTTTAAATCTCCATTCATTACGAAGAATATTTTGCAACAAAGTATTACTTGTGCAACATGGCTCGCCATTCACGCGATTGTAAGCGCACATCACTGATTCCACATTTGCATCCACCAACTTTTTAAATGCATACAAATATGTTTCCCGTAAATCTTTTTCATCAACAATTGCATTGAAAGTATGCCGCTCGCTTTCAGGGCCGCTGTGCACTGCAAAATGTTTAGCACAAGCGGAAGCTTTCAAATGTAAATTGTCATTTCCCTGAATACCCCTCACAAATGCGGTACCCATTGTTGCAGTGAGAACTGGATCTTCACCATAAGTTTCCTGTCCCCGTCCCCATCTTGGGTCTCTGAAAATATTAATGTTGGGCGACCAGAAAGTGAGACCCATATATTGCAAATGCCTGTCCTGAGAAACGCCAAGATTATATTTCGCCCTGGCTTCTGTCGAAATAATATTCGCACATTCATGCAACAAATCATCATTAAAAGTCGCAGCCATTCCGATTGCTTGCGGAAAGATGGTTGCATTGCCCGCTCTTGCCACGCCATGCAATGCTTCATTCCACCAATTATATGCAGGAATATCAAGACGCGGAATTGCTTTAGCCTGATAACCTAGCAGTGAAATTTTTTCTTCAATGGTCAATTGTCTGATCAAATCTGAAACCCTGTCTTCAATAGATAACGTTGAATTCCTGAACGCAGGAATATTATTTTGAGCTGTCGCAAAAAATGAAAATGCAATTGAAATAATCAGAAGAAGAAAAGCAGTCTTTTGTTTTTGCATAAAAAAATAATGATCTCAAATATAGCTAATGATAAGTTTTATTAACCAAGACTTCAGCTTTCTCATTCAGAATATCTGGCATCATTTTATAATCTTTTCATGAATGAAAAAGAAATGGCTCTTCTTTATAACAATAATCATTGCTGTTTTCGCAGTGGTGATGATCTATTTTAAAACCCGCGGCAACAAAGATTTCGGACCTATTGTGAAAACCAAATTGCAGCAACTTGTGACTGATGGATCTAATGGGCTTTATCATTTGCAATTGGATAGCGTTCATATCGATCTTGTGAAAGGACAAATCAGGCTATCAAATATCATTTTAATGGTTGATTCTTCAAGGCTGAAAGAACTTGATTCGATGAAACATGCACCAAATGATATTTTCAATATTCAATTAAAAGCTTTAACCGTCAGCGGAATCGGGCCTGGCGATATTCTTGACAAAAAGAATATCGATCTTAATGATATCATTATTGAGCATCCTGTTGTGGAATTTTTTCATCATAAAAGAGATTATAATTACACAGAGCCTGACAGCATAAACCTTTACAGGCGCATTCAAAAAAGCATCGGGCATTTTTCTTTGAATGATCTTCAACTAAACGAAGTCAGCTTTTCCTATCATAATTTCGCCAATAAAAATATTGTCACAAGATTCAAAGACATTTCGATCAGCTTAAAAAATATTTTAATTGACTCTTCGACACAATATGATTCAAGCAGGTTTTTATATGCCAAAGATGCGCTGATTCTTCTCCGTGATTATAACATCACCATTTCGAATAATCTTTATGCCTTTCATTTTGATTCTGCTATTTTAAATGCAACTTCACACGAAATGAATTTAAAAGCATTATCCATTAAGCCTAAAGGCAACAAAAATGACTTCAGCAAAAAAGTTCCGTATTATACAGACAGATATGATGTGGACATATCTCATGCTTTCATAAAAAATATTGATTGGTATCGTTTGCTCAATGGAGAAATATTTACTGCGCAACAAATTAAACTGAGCAACGGCATTGTTGAAGTTTTTGCTGACCGCACTCTGCCTCCGTTTCCCAAAAGCAAGGTTGGAAATTATCCGCAACAGCTACTGATGAAAATAAATATGCCTGTTTATATACCTAAAATCGAAACTGACAACATCAAAGTTGTTTATAAAGAATTAAATCCAAAATCAAAAAAAACCGGAGAACTGGTTTTTGATAATATTAATGGCGCTTTCAAAAATGTCACTAATCAAAAAGCAATGTTCAGAAAAAATAATATCCTTGAGTTGAATGCAAGGGCATCATTCATGGACGCAGCTCCGATGCAAGCTATTTTCAAATTCAATCTTTCCGAGTCTGATAAAGGAGCATTTTCTGTTGATGCGGAAATTGACAGCCTTGATGCACGCAAACTGACAAACACTACTGCAGCGCTTGGATTGTTTGAGATAAACAGCGCAAGGATTAATAAATTGATTGCTCACATCAATGGCAATAATTATCAGGCGAAAGGCACGCTTCAACTTATATATGACAGCCTGAAAATAACAGCTCTGAAACCGGAAGACAAAACCGGGAATCTAAAAAAGAGAGGCTTTATCAGTTTTATAGCTAATAATATTATTCTTCAGGAATCAAATACTGTTAAAGATGACAATGCCGACTTGAAAAAAATAAATTATCAAAGAGATATCCATAAATCTTTTTTCAATCTTATCTGGAAAACCATGCTTGATGGAATTAAGAAAACTGTTCAGGGGAAAGATTAAACATTTGATAACGCGCATGTACAACCGAAATGATTGCTGTTACCGCATCAATCGCTGATTTGTTTTATGAAACATATTTACTAATAAATCTTCTTTATCTTTAGGAATATCCATTTCTTCACTGCTAACGAGAAAAGCTATGCCTATTCATTCATTTCGATGCATCATTCTTTCATTGATATCAACAATCAGTTTCGCAAATGCTTTTTCACAGGACCTTTCGTCTTTGTCGAAAATCACTCATGCAAAATCAGGTGCTGTCACTTCTGCTGACCCTAACCCAAACAGCAATGCAGACAGGATCAAATATATTACTCCGGGTGAAACAAAAATTCTTGCCGACATAAAAGGGCCTGCCACAATCAATCATATCTGGCTGACATTTAATGAAGCGAGACCTAATTGGCTGGAAGCTGGCGGGTCTGCTGCGCCAGATGAAATTGTAATCCGCATATATTGGGACGACAGCAAAGAACCTGCTGTGGAATCTCCACTTGGCGATTTTTTTGCGGCAGGCTTCGGGCTTCGCAAAGAAATAAAATCTGTGCCCGTGCAGGTGGAAGGCGGCGATGGATACAATTGTTATTGGCCGATGCCTTTTCATAAGCATGCAGTGATTACTGTCACTAACGAAAGCAAAAAAAATGTTCGCAGCTTTTATTATCATATTGATTTCACGCAGGAGGAACTGCCATCGAATTCAGGATATTTTTGTGCACAATACAGAAATGAATTCCCTGAAAAAACAGGAAAAGATTATCTCATCCTTGACGCGGAAGGTGAAGGTCAATACGTAGGCACCGTCATGTCTGTTCGCTCACGAAGCCCGTTTTGGTTTGGAGAAGGAGATGCAAAATTTTATGTAGACGGAGATAAAAAACCAACCATTCAGGGAACTGGAACTGAAGATTATTTTTTGATGGCATGGGGATTAAATGAAGCGCAGTTCCCTTATTACGGATGCATATACATGAGCAGCGACTTTGAAGATCTTGGTGTTGAATATTGCCTTTATCGTTGGCATGTCGCGGATCCTGTGCATTTCACAAAATCTCTTCGTTTTGAAATAGAACATACAGGATGGATAAGCGCCGATGAAACAGAAAGTGGAAAAGTGGAGCCGCATGTTGAACGCGAAGACGACATGGCAACAGTTGCGTTTTGGTATCAGACAAGTTCGCCAAAAAGGTTCACTAAAATTCCTTCATTAAGTGAAAGGCATTTGCCAAATCTTGACTCAGTGATTGAAGCAAAAACATTTCAAACATCATTGCATCATTCACCGGGAGTAATTGAATTGCAAAAAGGTTATGACTGGACCGGAAATGGGCAACTTTTATTCATGCCCTCAAGCGATGAGCCTCTTCTTGAAACAGAATTCAATGTGAGCAAAGAAGAATACAGAGGGCTGATCCTGCGATTCACCTATGCAGACGATTATGGCATCTATAGAGTTTTTCTGGATGGGAAAAATGTTCAGGAGCCTGAAGATTATATGGCAGGGCAAAAATTGCACGACTTTGATTTTTATTCGAAAGAACAAATAGTGAAAGATATTTATCTCGGAAGTTTTTCGCTGGCAAAAGGCAAGCACACGCTGAAACTTCAATGCATCGGCAGAAACCCAATATCAAAAGGAAATTATCTGGGATTTGATTCCATCCGTTTCAGAGAAAGATGGAACAAGAAAAGAAAATTGCTGAATTAAGTTAAATTATCATTTTCGCAAGAAGTATCAGAAGCAAGCTATTCCGATCTCAAACTGATAACAGGATTTGCCAGCGCTGCTTTGATTGCCTGATAGCTTACTGTTGCTATGGCAATAAATATTGAAACAGTTCCCGTAATCGCAAAAACCCACCAACTGATATCGACGCGATATTCAAAATTCTGCAGCCACGAATGCATGAACCACCAGGCAATCGGAGATGCCACAACAAAAGAAATCAAAACTAATTTCAAAAAATCTTTTGATAAGAGCGTAGCAATTGCTGTTACTGATGCACCAAGCACTTTTCTCACACCAATTTCTTTGATCCTGCTTTCTGCGGTGTATGCTGCGAGTGCAAAAAGGCCTAAGCATGAAATTAAAATGGCAAGCCCTCCAAATAAATTTGCCTGGATACCCATTCTTCTTACATCTTCGAGTTTTTCAGCATCTGCTATATCAACGTAATTTGAGACAAATGGATAATCAGGATTATATTTCTTGAATATATCTTCCATTTTTTTCATGTTGTCGGCTAATCCATTTTTATTGCTCAGCCGCATGGTGAAAACACCAAACCAGTTTTTCGGGCCCTGCATAATGGCTGGATCTACTTTATAAAAAGGCGATCCGGGAATAAAATCTTTTACTACTCCAACGATCGTCCAGTTGCCTTCAGAGTTTTTAATTATTTGACCAATCGGGTTTTTGAACGCCATCAATTTTGCAGCAGATTCATTTAATAACACAGCGGTTGAATCAGTCGGATAAATATTAGTGTTGATCGGGCGGCCTGCAATCAATTTCAATCCCATCGTTTCCAAAAAATCATTATCAGTGTGAAACTCCGAGAAGAAAGGTTTTATATTGGGATTCTTGCCATTCCATGTATAATCATCATTGCCATTCCATGTGTATGTGATAGGAGAATTGCTTCTCGTGACTGCTGTTGCAATGCCGTTGCTCAGCAGCTCATTCTTTATTAACTGATATCTTTTGTTCACATCACCTTTCACGTACACAAATGCCAGGTGGTCTCTGTTATAGCCCGGATCGCGCTCGCGACCATAATTAATTTGCCTGTAAATAATAATGGAACAAATGATGAAAGAAATAGCAAAGCTAAACTGAACAATCACTAAAACTTTCCTGATGTTGACAAGATTATATGCCGTTTTAAAAGTTCCTTTCAGTACAGCAATTGGCCTGTAAGCTGATAAATAAAAAGCAGGATAACTTCCGGCAATAATTCCTGTAATCAAAATGAATGCAACAATTCCCAGCCAAAAAATCGGATTGTCATAAGGAACATAAAGTTTTCTCCAGGTGAGCCAGTTAAAGCCACCAATGCCTAATTGAACAATCACTAATCCGATCAACCCAGCTATCAAAGAGATGATGATGGATTCTCCTAAAAAGCGAATAACGATGGAATATTTTCCTGCGCCAACAACTTTCCTGATACCAACTTCTTTTGCACGCTTGATGCTTCTTGCAGTGCTCAGGTTCATGTAATTGATGCACGCAATCAATAAAATAAATCCGGCGATAATGCTGAACAAACGCACGTTTTCAATTCCGCCACCTGCAATTTTTCCATTTTCAAATCTTGAATAAAGCCTCCACTTGCTGATTGGATGAACAAAAATTTCATTCTTTGCGCCAGTGAGATGTGATTTGATAATATCGCGAAAACGGTCGTTAGCTGTTTTTTCTGTCACGCCCGGTTTCAGCATTACAAAAGTTCTAAAATTGTTATGATCCCATTGAGGATATTCCCAACCCACTTCTTTCATATAACTCCATGGAATCAGATATTCAAAATCAAACGTAGTGTTATTGGGCAAATTTTTTAATACACCTGATATCACAAAATTTGCATTGCTGTCAATCCTCACTACCTTGCCCATAGCATCATCGTTGCCAAATAATTTTTTTGCAAATTTTTCGGTAACGACCATGGATCTCGGCGTGTTCAATGCTGTTTGAATGTTTCCACGCAAAAGAGGAAAGCTGAAAATTTTAAGAAAGCCTGAATCAGTCATCATGCCTTCTCCCTCCAAATGTCTATCTCCTACATTCAGCACAAATGGCCCGATGCCATTTATGCGGGCGACTTCTTCCACCTGCGGGTAATCGTTTTTTAGTGCAGTTGCCATTGGCGAAGGAACACCGGGCCAGCATTCCAATTTCCCCTGAAACATGGCACGGTTCATCATAACATAAATCCTGTCTTTCTTTTCATGAAACTGATCAAAGCTCAATTCATTCTGCACCCATAACAAAATAAGAATGGCGCTCGCCATTCCAATCGCTAAGCCTGATATATTGATAAATGAAAAACTTTTGTATCGAAAAAGATTTCTCCAGATAATTTTGAAATAATTAATTAATACACCGCCGCGATTCAGGAAAGAAAAAAACGGGGAAGGTTTTTGCGCTTGTTTCAATTTTCTGGCATTTTCAATTCTTTGGGCTTCTGCCTGCTTGCGCTCCATGCGCCGTATATGTTGCTGAAAAGCCTGTTCAGCTTCTGCATTATTTGTTTGCGTTGGCTGACTGTCCTCATCCGAAAGCATCTCCATGAAATATTGCGCATCAGGATTTTTTTGCAGAAGATCCTGCAATTCCTTCAGCTCATCAGCAGTTGCCTCACCAGCTATTTTCCTGCTTATCAATCGCCAGATTCGTTCAGAGTTGCTCATATCTCAAGGAGTTGGCCAATCAAAATATTTATACAAATCAACCGCCACTTTTTATAAACCTGAAAAACAGAAATTTATAATTCGATGTCATTAATGAACTGTTCGTTTTTGATACGCACTGTTCGCTTTTGATGACAATTCAACTTATTATTATGATAATGATATGACACGTTTTAATTGCTTTTGTTGCCTGAACATTCATTTTCAGACGTAATTATTTGTTTGATGTTACACTTTGGATTTGTCAAAACGAATATCTCAACAAAAAAAGCCAATCAAATTTATGATTGGCTTTTGAAATTGCTTTATCAAAAAATCAATAAGCTCTCGCAAATAAAACTCTTTGGCTGCTTGGCTTTCCTGTTAATATACACTTGCCATTTTCCTGCGGGTTGTTCAAAGGAATGCAACGGATAGTTGCTTTTGTCTTTTCTTTAATAGCTTCTTCAGTTTCGGCAGTGCCATCCCAATGTGCAGCAATAAAACCGCCTTTTTCATCCAGCAACTTTTCAAATTCATCCCACGAGTCGGTTTTGGTAATGTGCTCATCACGATAAGCAAGCGCCTTATTATAAATGTTCTGATGAATATCGTCGAGGAGCTTCACAATTTTTTCTGTAAGCCCATCCATGCTCATGCTCATTTTTTCTTTGGTGTCTCTTCTCGCCACTTCAACAGTGTTATTTTCGAGATCGCGCAGGCCTATAGCAATCCTTACCGGTACACCTTTCAATTCATACTCCGCAAATTTCCATCCCGGGCGTGCATTGTCGTTATCATCAAATTTAACGCGGATGCCTGTTGCTTTTAATTGCTGTACGAATTCTTTTCCTTTTGCATCCAGCAATTCTTTATTGTCATTTCCTTTATAAATCGGAACGATCACCACCTGGAGCGGCGCAATTTTTGGCGGCATGATCAATCCGTCATCATCGCTATGCGCCATCACCAATGCACCAACAAGCCTTGTGCTCACACCCCAGCTTGTTGCCCACACGTAATCAAGCTTGTTGTCTTTATCAGAAAATTTAACGTCAAAAGCTTTTGCGAAATTTTGCCCGAGAAAATGGGAAGTACCGGCTTGCAGTGCTTTGCCGTCTTGCATCAATGCTTCAATGCAATAAGTATTCACCGAGCCCGCAAACCGCTCGCTTTCAGTTTTTATTCCTTTGATCACAGGCAATGCCATATAATTTTCGACAAACTCAGCATACACATTCAGCATTTGTTCTGCTTCTGCTACTGCTTCTTCAGAAGTGGCATGCGCTGTGTGGCCTTCCTGCCATAAAAATTCTGCAGTGCGAAGAAATAATCTGGTACGCATTTCCCAGCGAACAACATTTGCCCACTGATTAATAAGCAATGGAAGATCGCGATATGATTGGATCCAGTTTTTATATGTGTTCCAGATGATGGCTTCGCTTGTCGGGCGGATAATCAGTTCTTCCTCCAGCTTTGCTTCAGGATCAACAATTAATTTGCTCTTATTGGCAGGGTCGGTTTTTAACCGATAATGTGTTACCACTGCACATTCCTTCGCAAATCCCTCAGCGTTTTTTTCTTCAGCTTCAAATAAGCTTTTTGGAACAAATAAAGGGAAGTATGCATTTTGATGTCCGGTATCTTTAAACATCTTGTCCAGTTGTGCCTGCATGTTTTCCCAAAGCGAAAACCCATAAGGCTTTATGACCATGCAACCACGCACTGCCGAATAATCAGCAAGGCTACCCTTGATTACTAAATCATTATACCATTGAGAATAATCCTGCTGCCTGCTTGTGATTTCTTTGCCCATAATCTTTCATTCAATAAATTTCGGTCATTGATGGCAGTTATTTGCCCAGATTTTTGCCATCTTTCCGGCGCTTCCTGACCTTACACCATTCAAAACATTTTTTGTAACTTACAATTGTCATTTGTTGTAACTTTACAAAAGAGTTGCAAAAGTAGCAACTTCAATTTGAAAATTTAAAAGTCTTTGCCATGAAACTAATACCTGTTTTCTTATTTGCTATAGTGATTGCGATGAGCAGTTGCTCTTCGGCTTACAAGACTGCACAGACTCCTGATGATGTTTATTATTCACCCGGCAGGCAGCAAACTAATGACGAATATTATTCTCCGAATAGCAGGAACAACAATGGCAATAACCAGGGAGAATATTACAATGCTAATCCTAACGATCAATATTTGATGATGAAAGTTCAGGATCCTTCCAGATGGTCAACTTTTGATGATTATGGATATGACAGTTACAGTTATTATCCTTCTTCAGGTTTTAGCATGGGCTATTATGGTGGATATTATTCTCCATGGTCAAGTTATGGTTTGTGGAATCCATATTTTAGTTTTTATAACTGCTACTATGCATGGAATGCATTTTATAACCCATATTACTACTCAGGAAATGTCGTATATGTAGGCGGAAAGACTTCTTCTTATAATAATTACGCAGGCTTGCATCCATTCAATGCTGCTGCATACAGGAATAATACATTTAGCAACTCCAATTCCAGGTCTTATACTGGTGGTGGCAATAGCTTTAACCGCAACGGAAATAGCTTTAACAATGGAAATGTAAGCAGGCGCACATTTTATAACAACAGCAATCAGAACAATAATAACTTCAATAACAACCGCACTTTCACTCAACCAACAAGATCTTATACTCCGTCAAATTCCTCATTTGGCAGTGGCGGCGGATCTAGAAGCGGAGGTGGTGGTGGATTCAGCAGACCGGGCAAACCTTAATCAAAGAATTTAATTGCAGCAATAAGCTTGCATGCAAATATTTAGTTAAAGGAGGAAATGATTATCAAAAAAGAAATCTTTCCTCCTTTAATTTTATAAAATAATAATTAAAAGAGAGAAAGACTTATGAAAAAAATCGCTCCGCTCTTTTTACTTTTCGCTTCATTAAAATTATCTGCGCAACTTCCGGAAGATGCTTTGCGAACCTCATGGAACGCACCGAGCGGAACTGCCCGTCAGCAAGCCATTGGCGGTGCAATGGGGTCGTTGGGCGGAGAAATTTCAGCAACTTTTGTTAATCCTGCAGGCCTGGGGTTCTACAAAACTTCTGAAATAGTTTTATCGCCGGGCTTTCGCTTCCTAAGTGACAAAAGCAGTTACCGCGGAACCAATGCATCCGGCAATACCGCAAGCAATTTCAACATGGGCACATCTGGTTTTATTTTCAGCGGATCAGTGCACAACAATCATTCGCTTGCAGTGAGCATTGCCGTGAACAGGACTGCAAATTTCAACAGTGATGTTTTATATAAAGGCCAGAACAATTATAGTTCTTATGCTGAGCAATACGCCATTGAGTTTGCCAACTCCGGGCTTTCTATTAATGACGCACTTGGTGGCACACAGGTTTCTTATGGAACAAGAATGGCGCTTTATACCTACCTGATTGACACAGCTACTGTTAATGGCTCTCCTCAGGTGATTGCTCAACCTGTGAAAAATCAGGGCTTCCTGCTAAATCAGCAAAACCAGTTTCACTCACGTGGAGGCATAACCGAAATTGCCATCGGCGTTGCCAATAATTCAAACGATAAATTATATCTCGGCGGCACGTTGGGGTTTCCGATAATGAATTATAAAAGAAATCTCACATTCACAGAAACAGATGCAACCGGAAATGCAAATAATGATTTCGCATCTTCCGTATACTCTGAATCATACTCTACCAAGGGAGGGGGCTTTAATCTGAAATTAGGGATGATATATAAGCTTTCGGATGCATTGCGCGTTGGTGTGGCCATTCACACTCCATCCGTTTTAGTGCTGAAAGATGAAATACATGCGAAGATGATCACCAATACCGAATCTTATGCAGGCACTATCTCCATGTCATCCGATTCATTAGATTATTATACGCAAACCACCGCAAATCAGATAAGCTATGTGCTTATTACTCCATGGCATTTTTTACTTAGTGCTTCCTATTTATTCGGAGCTGGCATTGAAGATGTAGGAAAACAAAAAGGGTTCATTACGGCAGATGTTGAATACGTGACCAACCGCAGCTCGAGATATTCTGAAGGTGGCTATTCTTCTGATGATGCTTCTTTGGATTATGGTCCACTAAATGGTGCTATAAAAGATTCTTACAAAGGAAATTTCAATTTCAAAGTTGGCGGAGAAATGAAATTCAATACTTTTATGGGCAGGCTTGGTTTTGCATATTCAACATCACCTTACAAACAAAGCGCATTGAAAGCCGATCGTATGTATGTAAGTGGCGGGCTTGGTTATCGCAACAAAGGAATGTTCATCGATCTTGCATACATCCAGAATATTATTAATGATGTAAATTTTCCATATCGACTCGCAGATAAGGCAAACACTTTTGCAAACCTCAAAGACAATGGCGGAACAGTGATGGTTACTGTAGGAATGAAATTTTAAGAAGTGACCTGCGATTCATTTTATACTTAGCTACTTTAATTATATTCGTATCGCACAAATCTTCATTCCTGCATGAATCAAATTTTGAAGCTTCTCTGCTTAAAAAATTATGACACGATCATTGCAGCGATTGCAGGTTTTATTATCATCTATGCATTCACAAGACACAGCGGCGTCGGCGTTTCACCTGATTCGGTGGTCTATTTAAGTACAGCAAGAAATTTTCATGATCACGGACTGTTCAATGATTTTGACAACAAGCCTCTTGTAATATTCCCTTTATTATATCCCATTTTTCTAAGCATCGTCATGTTTGTTACCAATCATGACCCATTGGCATTTGCACCGATCTTAAATCCGATTCTTTTTGCTCTTGTTATTTATATTAGTGGAAGAATGATGGAGCGCTTCGTGCATCATTCAAGATGGTATCAGCAAATTGCTCTGTTCACAATCGCATTAAGTCCTTGCTTGCTGGAAATCTATTCGATGCTTTGGTCCGAGAACATCTTCGTTCTCCTGCTTTTGTTTTTCATTATCTTATTAAGCCGATATTTAAAATTCCCTTCGATTAAAAACCTGATCCTGGTTTCAGTCATAACAGGGCTTGCCTGTATTACCCGATATGCTGGTATCACCTTGATTGCGACAGGTGGCGTCATGTTAATTTTATCTTTCAACATGACTTTCCGAAAAAAAATAATTCACGCAATCATATTTACGATTATTGCATCGTCTTTCCTTCTTGCAAACCTGATCCGCAATCATGCACATTCATCAACGCTTACTGGTGACCGTGAAAAAAGCATCACTTCCATTTTTGACAATATTTATTATTTCGGATATGTGCTTTGCGACTGGCTCCCTCTTCCTGAAAACAATTATTTTATTGCGTTTGTAACATCTGCTTCGCTCATTATCATCTTCACTGTTGTTTTTTTCAGAAGGCGAATCGGGAATATCCATTTTGAATCTTATGAAAATATCTCCACTGCTTTTTTTGCGGTGTACGGTTTGTTCATGATATTATCCGCTACATTTTCGCGATATGAGCTTTTCAGCAGCAGGCTTGTTTCTCCGGCTTTCATGCCAATGATCTGGGGAGGCAGTTCCATGATCATGCTTTACAGAGATTCTGTTTCCAAGAAAAACCGGTTATGGGTAACCGTTATTACTTTATTTATTTTTGGCTGCTTTCAGATTAATCAACTAAAAGATGATTTTGAAAATTATGACGGTATCAAAGATGCAGGAGTTCCGGGTTATACAGAAGATCCATGGAACAAAGACTCTGAAATCGTGAATTTCCTGAGAAAGAATTACAAATCATTTCAGCCCGGCTACACGCTTTACTCAAACTCCGATGAAGCTATTTATTTCTACACAGGCTTGCCTTGCGAAATGCTTCCACATAAAATTTCAGAAGAAGAAAAAAAATATTTTCTATGGGCTGGCAAATGCTACTTTATCTGGTTTGATGACACAAGCAACACGGAATTGATGAGCCTTGAAGAAACATTACAATATAAAAACCTGAAGATACTTTACCAATTCAGCAATGGAGCGATTTATATAACCCCTGACAGCACACTGCAAAGCAAAAAGTAATCTGCCTTTTGATTTATTTTATTTGTTCAAAAAATCTCTGAACCAATACCCGGAATTTTTTACTGTGCGCAGTTGTGTTTTAAAATCAACATGAATCAAGCCGAACCTTGCATGATATCCTTCAGCCCATTCAAAATTATCTGTGAGCGTCCATGCAAAATATCCTTTGATGTTTGCGCCATCTTTTTTTGCTTTCAGCATAGCTGAAATATATTGCTGAAAATAATTTGTTCTTTCTTCATCATTAATCACGCCGTCAATTAGTTCATCCTTAAATGAAGCTCCGTTTTCAGTCACGATAATATCCCTGATATTTTTATACGCTGAAAATTTTTTGAGGATGCGATAAAAACTCGTCGCATTAATTTCCCATCCCATGCCCGTTCTTGGCACATTTCTTTTTGCAGCTTTCACTTCAGAGGCCATCAATATCGGAATGAGCGCATTGTATTTTATTACTACTGGAAAATAATTTTGCAAACCAATAAAATCAAAATCGAATTGCAAACGGTCTTTGTATTTCCATGCTTTGTTATAGAGCTCGAGCTTATCTAAGAATTTAAAATCTTCCCGCGGATAATTGCCGCAAAGCAAAGGTTCAACCAGCAATCTGTTGAGCAAAATATCTGCGCGTTTCGCTGCATCAACATCTTCTTGCTTTTCGGTATATGGAATCGCTTCAGAACATGAAAATGTAGTTCCAATGTAAGCATTCGGCACAAGCTTTCTCAAAATTCTTCCTCCTTCTGCCTGCGCAAGCGCTGCATGATGCACGGCAGGCAAAAAATTTCTTAGCCCGATTTTTCCGGGAGCATGTTTTCCAAGCATGTATCCCAGAGATGTGAAACCAAACGGCTCATTGAGAACAATCCAGTTTTTTACTTTGCTGCCATATTCTTCCGCACAAATTGTCACATACCTGCTGAACCATCTCAACATTAAATGGCTCGACCAGCCGCCTTCTTTTTGCAATGCTGCAGGCAGGTCCCAATGATATAACGTAACGAATGGAATTAAATCAAGCTTAAGACATTCATCAATCACGCGGTGATAAAACAAAATTCCTTCTTTATTAATCTTGCCGGCCCCATCAGGCAAAATTCTTGGCCATGCAATAGAAAAACGAAAAACTTTGAAGCCGAGCGCTTTCACCAGAAGCAAATCATCTTTATAACGATGATAAAAATCGCTTGCCACATAAGGATTGTGTCCGCTTTTTACCTTGCCATTTTTTTTTGTGAAAACATCCCAGATAGATTGTCCCCGACCGTAAGAATTATGAGCACCTTCATTCTGCGCAGCCGCCATGGCGACGCCCCATAAAAAATCGTTGCCAAAGTCTGTTGAAGAAAATTCTATTTGAAGGTCAGGCACATCATGAATTAATCAGCAAAATTTGCACGAAACCGTGTTACGACAATATTAAGATTGGGTTATCTTTTTTATTTGTTCCCATTCTGTTGGTGCAAGCCATTGAATATTTTCATCTTTTCGAAACCAGGTCATTTGTCGTTTTGCATAATGCCTGGTGTTTTTTTTGATCAGCTCAACGGCTTCTTCTAAATTAATTTTTCCTTCGAAAAAATCAAACAACTCAGAATAGCCAACGGTTTGTAAAGCGTTCAAATGTCTGTTTTGAAATAAATCTTTTGCTTCGTCGACCAAACCTTTTGAAATCATATCATCCACGCGGTTATTAATATTGCGATGCAATTCTTCTTTCGGTAATTGAAGCCCGATTTTTTTGATATTGAAAGCTCTTTGTTTTTTTTGTTGAGAGCGAAATGAGAAAATTGATCTTCCGGTGCTCAGCTTCACTTCAAGCGCACGCATCATTCGCTGCGGGTTTTGCATTTCACCAGACTGATAAAATTCTACATCATTATTTTTGATTTGCTCCTGTAGCCAATCGATGCCTTCGTTCTGATAATGTTGCTGTATTTCTTTTCTCACAGACAAATCAATTGCTGGCATTTCATCAAGGCCTTCACAAAATGCTTTCACATACAAACCTGTGCCGCCAACCATTACAGCAATATCGTTCTCTTGAAAAATTTCTTCTACCCATCGAATCGAAAGCTGCTCGAACAAAGCTGCGTTCACATCCTCATAAATAGAATGAGAATCGATAAAATAATGATGAACCAATCTCAGTTCGTCGCTGGAAGGTTTTGCAACACCAATATTTAACTCTTTGAAACATTGCCTGGAGTCGGCAGAAATAATTTTTGTGTGGAAATGCCGAGCGACTTGAATAGCGACTGAAGTTTTTCCAACAGCAGTTGGGCCAACAATAATAATAGCAGTTTTATTTTTCAATTTGTGTAAGCTTGTAAAGAACTTAACAAATGATGTTCAAATCAAATTTCATTTTCATCGCCGGCTTCCTCATCAGTTGCTTCTTCTTCACTCTCTTCCACATCATCTGAATCGCCTTCTTCACCAAAGCCTTCCGCGTTTTTTGTAAGGTCGTATTTTTCTTCTACTTCCGCGAGCTTATCTCCCACCAAACCTTTCGTTCCATATTGCGAAGGCCCGATGCCTTCAGATTTTATCACAGCCGGATAATCTTTTTTGAAATCTTCTTCACGGGAAACATTAATCAGTTCCACTAAAAAAGTCCAGTTCTTCGCAAAGTCATACACAAAAATAAATTTCTGGTTAGGGTCTTTTATTTCGGAGCCGATTGTAGTGGGCCCCATCAATAAAGGTTCGGCTTTATATTGTTTGTCGTATTTCTCTTTCGAAATTTCACGCCCGCGCTGCCAGTGGTCATTGCTGCGATAAAAAGTTGATTGATGTTTGCTGTCAAACTCATAAGCTTTCAATATCACATTATTCAAATCCAAAAAAGACTGAGTGTGCCTCGCAGCTACATCACGATAAACGCTATCATCTTCTTCAAGATAAATCCTAAACTTTAAAACAGCCATAATCTAATTTTATGTTTTATTCTTTTTATGGATCACATTATTGGGAACAGCGAACTGCAAATTTATTAAATCAAAAACATTTACCGAACAATTATTAATATCAGTTCACAGGCTGTAAATGTAACTCCTTTGCTTTATGCATCATGAACTCAAAAGCAGCGTCATAATTATTTTCAATTTCACCATCCAGTATCGCTTCGCGAATAGCATTTTTCAAATCACCAACCACTCTTCCCGGACTTAGGCCAAATTTTTCCATAATCATTTCTCCGGTGATGGGCGGCTGCCAGTTTCTGATTTTATCTTTTTCTTCTACTTCAGCTAAACGCATGCGTACCATTTCAAAATTCTCCAGATAGCGTTTCACTTTCTGCTTGTTCTTTGAAGTGATGTCTGCCTCACAAAGCATCATCAGTGAATCAATATCTTCTCCTGCATCAAAGAGCAGGCGACGGATAGCAGAGTCTGTTATATTCTCCTTCGTTAAACTAATCGGGCGCAGATGGAGCTCAACCATTTTCTGCACAAAACGCATTTTCTCATTCATTGGCAGCTTAAAAGCAGCAAATATTTTCGGCACCATCCTCGCTCCCACCACTTCATGACCGTGGAAAGTCCAGCCATGATCCTTTTCAAATTTTTTGGTCGCCGGTTTGGCAATATCGTGCAAAACTGCAGCCCATCTGAGCCACAGATCATCTGTATTTTTTGAAATATTGTCAACCACCTGAAGCGTGTGATAGAAATTATCCTTATGTCCCATCCCATCAATATATTCCGCTCCGGCGAGATCAACCATTTTCGGGAAAATGATATGCAGAAGACCGGATTTATACAGCAAGTCAAAACCAACAGAAGGCTTCGGGCTTAAAACGATTTTATTTATTTCTTCGGTTACTCGTTCCTGTGAAATTATTTTTATCCGTGCGGCATCTTCCTTAATCGCCTGAAAAGTTTTTTCTTCAATTTCAAAGCCAAGCTGAGATGCAAAACGGATCGCACGCATCATGCGCAAAGGATCATCGCTGAAAGTCTGCAAAGCATCTAATGGTGTTTTGATGATTTTATTTTCGAGATCATGCAGGCCATTAAAAGGATCAATCAGGTTTCCATAATCATTTTCATTCAAGCTGATCGCCATGGCGTTGATCGTGAAATCACGGCGCAACTGATCATCTTCTAAAGTTCCGGGAACAACATCAGGCTTGCGTGAATGATAACGGTAACTTTCTTTTCTCGCTCCTACAAATTCAATTTCAAACCCATCAATTTTAATCTGAGCGGTGCCGAAATTTTTAAAAAAAGAAACCAGTGGCTTAGGCTGAAAATGCTCAGCCACTTTATGAGCAAGTTCAATCCCATCTCCCACGCAAACAATATCCGCATCTTTTGTATTTCTTCCAATCAGTTTGTCGCGCACAAAACCGCCAATCAAATAAGCACTGACATTCATCTCTTTTGCAGAGCGTGCAATTTTTTTGAAAACGAACAATTCCTTTTCTGTACAATCGATCATCATGATAGCTACAAATGTAAGAAAGTTGTAAGCTGTCACCTCAAAGCCATATATGATCAATAAAAATCAGGCAGATAAAATTTCAAGCAACTGTTCATCATCTATTTTATATGCGCAGTTAAAATGCCCTTTAGGACAGGCTTTGTAACCATGCAATCCGCAAGGGCGGCAATCGAGCGGCTCTTTTATTTCAATCATGAATTTTTTATCAGACAATGGACCAAAGCCAAATGCAGGGATGGTTGAACAAAACACCGCAGCAACTGGCGCATTCATAGCAGAAGCAAAATGCATCGGCGCAGAATCGTTGGTATAATTCATCAATGCATCTTTCATTAATGCAGCAGATTGAAGAAATGAAAGCTTGCCGCTCAAATTCATCACCAAAAGATTATTGGATGACTTTAAAATTTCTTCACACAAATGATTATCTCCGGGAGCACCGCATAAATAAACAACAAGATCTGAAGGCAGCCTGCTGATAAAGCTGATCCATTTTGATGCAGGATATTGTTTCGTGAACCAAACCGAAGCCGGTGAAATGGTGATGTAGTTTTTTCTCTTGTAGTCAGCAACTTTATCAAAATCATTTTGAGACGGATAAAGTTTCGGCATCACAATTTTATCGTCCGTAAAATCTATGATCAGTTCAAGGTTGCGCTCAATTTCATGTTTGCCATTATTGATTGAATGCGGGATTTTTTTTGTGAACAAAAAACTGAATGGGTTCTTATCAAAACCAATTGTTTCTTTGGCATTTGAAAATGCAGTCAAAAAACCCGTAGCAGCAAACCGTTGCACATTAATGACTTTATCATATTTTTCTTTCCTGACCTGACTTAACAGCTTCAGTAAATTCCGTTGCTTGTTTTTCTTTTTATCCCAGATCAAGACCTGATGAAGGTGGGGGTGGTTCAATAATAAATTTTCATTTCCCTTGCGAAGCAGGAAATCTATTTGCGCTTCAGGATAATGCTGATGCAGCTTTTCAATCAGGCTTGTCGCCAGCACCACATCGCCAATAAATGCTGTTTGTATGATCAGGAATTTTTGCACGCAGCAAATCTAATATATTATTATTGCCACTGAAGCACAGAAACGCAGAGATAGATTTCGCTTCTTATTTTCTTAAAATAGTTGCAGTTCCATCTTTCTCCCATTTGATGATGGATGAAGGCTGCTGAATGCGTATGTCATCTTGTCGATATCCCACTACATAATCCGCTTTGGTTTTTATCTCATCTGAAATATCAGAGAAAATTTGTGGAGATGGCTCACCCGAAATGTTTGCAGAAGTGGAAACGATTGGCTTTCGGAATCTTTTAATAAGATTTTTGCAAAATGGTTCTTTCACTAACCGAATCGCGATGGTTCCGTCTGCATGAACCAGATTTGAAGCAAGTCCAATTGCTCCTTCATAAATCACTGTCGTTGGCTTTTCAGTTGTTTTGAGGAAATCAAAAATGCGCAGGTCTGGATTGCTTGTATATTTCAAAATATCTTTTTCATCAGCAACCAACACGATCATGCTTTTTGATTCATCTCGTCTTTTCAGATCATATATTTTACGGACTGCATCTGCATTGGTAGCATCACATCCTATTCCCCAGATAGTATCTGTCGGGTATAAAATCAAGTTGCCTTCGCGCAGCGAGGTAATACATTTTTCAATATCGCTCTGAAAATCCAATATGAATTGTTTTGAAGGAGCGCAAAATTACATGTAGAAAAATTCCCGCTAAAATTTATATGCAATGCCTGCCTGAAAGAAAAAAGATTCCTTTATTTTCTCTTTATATGTTCTGCTAATGGTTTGATTGGGCAGCTTCGCACTGAATTTGATAGATGCCGGGTTGATGGGAATGGCAAAAACCGGGTTGAGGTTAAATGTAAATTTCTTAATGGAATAATTAATGGGCACGCTCAGCTCATAATCAAGCAACTTAAATCTTCTGGCATTTTCAATTGCAGCATCAATATCTTCTGTGATCCCTCGTTTTTCCAATATTGCTAATAGAAGTTTGTACTTTCTGAACTTGTAATAATTATTATAATAATTCTGAGTGCTTGCATTAGCCATTGCAGACAAAGTAATATCCAGATGGTCGTTAGCTGCATAAAAAGTATGTTCAAGCCCAAAACTTGCTGCATAATCCATTTGTTGGCCAAATAACGCCGTTCCGGTCACAACAGGAGTAATGATTTTCCAGTCATAAGAAAAAGCTGCAGCAACAGATCCTTCAATTTCTGATTCCACATTATAGCTGTTATGATTATAAAAAAATTTGCTCGCACTAATCAGCATGTCAAGATCACCAAACCGGTGAGCATAACCGGCACCGACAGTGAATAAATCAAATCTGTTTTGCCCCGATTTCAGAAGATAAGAAGCCGATGCATTTACAAAAAGCCCCGATTTATTGTAATAAGCCAAAGATGGCGTTAGGTAAGGTGTTGCCAGCGAATCCTTGCGACCGAAATAAACATTGTTGCTCAAATAGCTTAGTTCAACTTTCAGATAAGACTTCTTGCGGTGAAACAAACTATCCAGCCCTCTCGCTAAATCATTTAATGAATCCTGGAAATTCACTGGTATCGAGTCTATGGCTTTCTTATAGGAAGAGTCCTGAGCCTTGCTCTTTTGTGACGTGAGCAGCGCAATGCAAATAACAGAAAAAGTAAAAAAAGCCCTTTTCATGAAGTAGATGTTTAAAATAGGTTTGTTCAATGGTTAATGCCTAAAACTCAAAGCCCACCGTATAACGCCTTCAATAGAATATTCTTTTATGTAAGCAAAAAAATACATTTAATTCTTAAAAGGCTATGGAATGTTTGTTGAAATAGTGGGCATGTGATTGATTTTTCTATAAGGTCAATTTTCGTCGCCTACATTGTTATTTTGTTGTTAACCGCGTCTATAGACAGCATTATTTAGGACACGTTTAATTTTAATGATAAAAAAGTTTTAATATTACAATGGTTGCTAAAAACCTGTCTTCTTGTTTATGAAGAATACCGTCCTTATTATCTTACTTTTTTTATCATCCGTTGCTGTTTCAGCACAAACAAAAGATATTGAGGCTATAAAAAAAATAAATGCTGACTGGCTAAGTTCACTTCTCACAAAAGATACCGCTACTTTAAAAAATATTTTTGCAGACGATATCATATTAATCAATGCACAGGGAATCACTCTTAAGAAAAAAGACATTCTCGATATCATTATGCAGCCAAGCAGAGGATACAAATCAGCAACGATTGACAGCATTATTTCTGCAAAAGTCACAGGCAACATCGGGATTGTTATTGCCAAAACAACCATCGTAAGGATATTAGCCCAACAGGAATCGAGGCTAAAAACATCTGTGATGAATGTGTTTGAAAAAAGAAATGGCAAATGGCTAGTCATCGCTTCTCACAACACATTGCTGGAAGCAAAATAAAATATTATCCTCTCACGTATTGTTCCTCTCATCGCTTCATTAATTTAAGCACGCAGCAATCAACATTTCCTGCACAAACATTATGTTTGCAAAAAATTAAAAATGGAATTGAAACAATTGATTGCAGATGCATGGGCTAACAGAGAATTGCTGAAACAGGATGCTTATTCGAATGCCGTGCGCTCTGTGATTGAAGAAGTGGATAAAGGCAGGCTGCGTGTCGCATTGCCCGGAGAAAAAAGCTGGCAGGTGAATGAATGGGTGAAGCAAGCCATACTCATGTATTTTGCCATTCAGCAAATGCAGACCTGGGATGTTGAGCCTTTTGAATTTTATGATAAAATGCTGCTTAAGAAAAACTATAAAGAACTCGGTGTTCGCGCAGTGCCGCATGCAGTGGCACGCTATGGCGCTTATCTTGGAAAAAATGTGGTGCTGATGCCGAGCTACGTCAACATCGGTGCTTATGTGGATGAGGGAACGATGGTGGACACGTGGGCGACTGTTGGCAGTTGCGCACAGATTGGAAAAGGAGTGCACCTGAGTGGTGGCGTTGGCATCGGAGGCGTGCTCGAGCCATTACAGGCATCGCCGGTGATTATTGAAGATGGATGTTTTATCGGCTCACGCTGCATTGTTGTGGAAGGAGTGGTTGTGGAGAAAGAAGCGGTGCTTGGTGCGAATGTAGTGCTCACTCAATCCACAAAAATTATTGACGTGAGCGGAAGTGAGCCTAAAGAATACAAAGGCAGAGTTCCGGCAAGAAGCGTGGTGATACCCGGCAGCTATATGAAAAAATTTCCTGCGGGCGAATATAATGTGAGCTGTGCACTGATCATCGGTCAGCGCAAACCAAGCACTGATTTAAAAACAAGCCTGAATGATGCATTGAGGGATTTTAATGTTAGCGCTTAGGGTGAATAGTCAATTGTGAATAGTGAATGGTCTTTGATGGATAGTGACTCGCCACTTGTTCCTTGTCTCTTGCGTCTTGTTTCCTGATCCTTATCCCTTGTTTCTTCTTTACTTCTTAATCATTACATTTGCCATCCTAAATTGCCCAGATGGCGAAATTGGTAGACGCACTGCCTTCAGGTGGCAGCGTCCGAAAGGATGTGCAGGTTCGAATCCTGTTCTGGGCACTGAAAACAGCTTGTGATTGATTTCACAGGCTGTTTTTGTTTTTCAAAGTTTTGTGTTAGTTTTTGTAATTGTTCTTGCCGTCATTCTCCCGCCGCAGCGGGGAATATGAAGTTAGACTCAATGCATGTTTGCATTTTTTTCTTTTTGCGTGAGAACGTAATTAAGTCCTCAAGCGAGTCTCCGCTTCGCACATTTAAAATAACAGGGATATATGCGGGACTCCGCCGCAAACCGATCAGCCTCCATATAATCAACGGCGGGTCCTGCAATGGCTTCGGGATAACTTATTTGCTCGTATAGCAGAGACTCGCCTGAGAAATTAATTTTCCACCTTTTATTTATTATTTTTTCGCTTATATTGTTTAGCAATTTTTAATACTCAAGCCTTGAATAATAAACTGTTTTCAAAAGCCAGGAAACGATATCTCTCCGTTATTCTTTTTTGTGCAATGATTCTTTGCCTGTTGCTCATAAACGCAGTGCTAAATCCCGCATTAGCAAAAGGAGGTGAGACGGAACAAAAAATGAGTACAGGAATCTTCACATTTCTCGGAAGGCTTCACCCCATGATTGTTCACTTCCCCATCGCATTATTATATGCTGCATTGCTTTTTGAATTCATTGCATGGAAAAGCAATGCTTCAAAATTTTATGCTGCAACCAAAGTGCTGGTGCTCACAGGCGCAATTTCCGCAATTCTTTCTGTGGTGCTTGGGCTCATATTATCCAAAACAGATAGCTATGGAAGCAATGTATTATCACTCCATCAATGGATCGGCATTGCAACGATGGTGCTTGCTATCATAACTTTTTATTGCTATCAAAAAAGCTCCAGAAAAATTCAGTACATCACATTAATCGCAACTGTGCTGGGAGTAACAGTGGCTGGGCATTACGGTGCTGAATTAACACATGGTGAAGATTTTTTGAGCAGTGCTTTTTCTTCTAAAGGTGATGCTGAAATAGCAAGTACGGGTGATGATGATAATATCCCTGATTTTATTTTCGCCAATCAAAAAGGCCCGTTGTCTGAATCGCAATTGCAGGACCTCAACATACAGGTGCGCACCATTCTGGCTCATCATTGCTATAGTTGTCACGGCCCCGTTAAAATGAAAGGCGACCTGCGTTTGGATTCAAGAGATAATATATTCAAAGGAGGAAAAAACGGTTCGATATTCACTCCGGGCAAACCGGAAAAAAGCGAATTGATCAGGCGCGTGAGCCTTCCTGGCACTGATAAAGATGTGATGCCATCAAAAGGCCAAAGGCTCACAGAAAAAGAAATCCAAACACTTTCTTTCTGGATCAGACAAGGAGCACCCTGGCCAAAAGGGCCTGAAAAAAGTTTGTACCGCGTGGCGGAATTGGAACCACGCATGCCGGAAATTCCTGCTGAATCAGGAGATATGAAAGCGCCGATCGATCGATTTGTGAATGCTTATTTTGACAAGCATAAAATCAAATGGAATAATCCGGTGAGCGATCAGTTATACATCCGAAGAGTTTATCTTGATCTCATTGGCCTTCTCCCCTCGCCTGATAGCGTGGATGCTTTTGTGCGTGATACTCGGGCTGATAAAAAAGAAATCCTCGTTAGTAATTTATTAAATCGCAACGATGATTATGCGCAGCACTGGCTCACTTTCTGGAATGATGCATTGCGCAATGATTATACCGGAACAGGCTACATCACAGGCGGCCGTTCAGATATTACCAAATGGCTCTACACTTCTCTGCAAACAAATAAACCTTATAATAATTTTGTGGAAGAATTGATCAGTCCCGATAGCCCATCGTTGGGTTTTATCAGAGGCATTGAATGGAGAGGAGTAGTAAATGCAAGTCAGCGAACAGAAATGCAGGCAGCGCAAAATATATCTCAGGTTTTTATGGGACTGAATTTGAAATGCGCTTCTTGCCATGATAGTTTTATCAGCGACTGGAAGCTTGATCAGTCGTATGCATTTGCAAATATTTTTTCTGACAGCCTGATGGAAATTAACCGATGCGATAAGCCCACAGGAAAAATTGCAGGAAGGCAGGTTCTCTTTAAACAACTCGGCGAAATCAATCCGATGGCAAGCAAGCAGGAGCGATTGAAAGAACTCGCAAAATTGCTGATTCAGCCGAGAGACGGAAGATTATACCGCACATTAGTGAACCGCATCTGGGCAGAGCTGATGGGACGTGGAATTGTTGAACCGGTTGATATGATGGACAACGCTCCATGGAGCCAGGATTTATTAGACTGGCTTGCTTCAGATTTTGTGGCAAATGGTTATGATATTAAAAAACTGATCTATCAAATCGTGACTTCAAAAACTTATCAGTTGCCTTCAGTAGCAGTGAAAGATGCAGGTCTGATCAATTCACCGGGATTTAAATTCACAGGCATGCTGCGCAAAAGATTAACAGCCGAACAATTTGCAGATGCAGTTAGTGAAAGCATTCAGCCTGTGTATGATGATAGCATGATTGTTTATAATTTATTACCAAAAGATATTAAAGGAAAGATGCCTTTTCCGAGAGCATCATTGGTGAAGAATGATCCTTTTCTCACAGCACTTGGCCGGCCTAATCGCGAGACAGTGACCACAAGCCGAAGCTCACAGGCAAATTTGTTGCAAGCATTAGAACTCACCAACGGCGCACAATTCAACAATGTGATGAAACGTGGAGCGGAAAAATGGATAAAAAAATATCCTGATCCAAAAACAATGATACAATCCATATATCGCAACACATTAGGGCGTTTGCCAACTGAAAAAGAAGAACAGACAGCGAGGCTTGCATTGGGAAATGTTCCGACAGATGCTGCTGTGCAGGATTTCATTTGGGCAATGGCATTGCATCCTGAATTTCAATTGGTGTATTAAAATATCGATGTGAGAAAATAAAAACCAATAAGATTGATTTAACTTTAATAACGATACACTTTGTGATCTCATGAATAAAAATTGGAACCGGAGAGATTTTCTCAAAAATTCAAGCGCTGCAACATTAGCAGCTTTGACGGCAGGTGCGCCTTTTGCGAGCATGCTGAGCGGATGTGGCAAAGGATCTAAACTTGGAAATGGAACTGCCGACACTGTTATCCTTTTATGGATGGCAGGGGGCATGGCGCATACAGAAACTTTCGATCCCAAAGCTTATCAGCCTTATGAAAAAGGAATGGAAAGTAAAAGAGTGCTGAGCACATTTCCATCTTTTCCAACTTCGCTTGATGGTATTCGTTTTTCAGAAGGATTGCAATCCATCGGCAGTGTGATGGATAAAGGCACATTGATCAGATCTTATGTCGCTGCAGACATGGGATTTATTTTGCACTCAAGACATCAATATCATTGGCACACTTGTTACGAACCTCCGCAAACAGTTGCAGCTCCGCATATCGGAGCATGGATTGCTAATCAGTTAGGGCCAAAAAATCCGGTGATCCCTGCATTCATAGATATTGGTCAACGTTTTAGTGTTGGTGAAGCTGAAGAATTGAAAGCATTTCACACTGCAGGTTTTTTAGGTAATGAATTTGGACCTTTCATGATTCCAGATCCTTCACAAGGATTGGAATGCGCACGCCCACCTGTTGGTATGGATGCTAAACGTTTTGAGCACCGCAATCAGTTATATGATTCCCTTATCAGCGAAAGCCCTATCGGAGAATTCGGCAGTGATTATCAGAAAGAATCTTTGAGACGTTCGATGGAGCAAGCTTATATGCTGCTCAATTCGCCTGAAGCAAAGGCTTTTGACCTAAGCCAGGAGCCAAAAGAAGTCTATGATATTTATAATACAGGCCGCTTTGGATTAGGCTGCCTGCTTGCACGAAGGCTTACGGAAAAAGGTGCTCGATTTATCAGCGTCACTACAGAGTATGAACCTTTTCTCGGTTTTGATACGCACGAAAACGGACATACACGAATGGTCAATATGAAGAAAATGATTGATGGGCCTGTATCACAATTAATAAAAGATTTAGACAAGAGCGGCCATTTAGATAAAACCATGATTATCCTCGCCAGTGAATTCAGCAGAGATATGATGGTAGAAGGCAGGCCCGGAGCAACGGTAAAAGAACAAGTTGAACAACCCAATCTCATATCTGATCTGAAATTTTATGGCATGCATCGCCACTTCACGGATGGATGCTCCATACTCATGTTTGGTGGTGGCATCAGGAAAGGGTTTGTATATGGAAAAACAGCAGATGAGCGTCCATGCAAAACCATTGAGTCGCCTGTTAAGATTGATCAGATACATCAAACCATCTATCATGCATTAGGCATTCCGGAAGACACACAATATGAAGTAGAAAAAAGACCATTCTACACCACACCAGATGGAAAAGGCCAGCGTATTAGGGAGATTGTAACAGCATAAGCATTCCATTTTTCGCAAATTTTTTATCTTTTGCAAACTGTTTTCCGGCAGCTCAAATTTTTGTCAGCATTTTTTTGATGAATTCTTTTTCAGCCTGAAAATTGGTGATCGAAAGAGCTTTCGCCAAATGCACTTCACTTTTATCCTGTTCACCTTCTGTTAAATATAATTTGCCCAGTGCCGCATGCAATAAATAGGATTGCGCTAAAAAAGTTTTTTCCAGATCGTGAAGAATACCAAATGCCTGCTGCTTTTGTGAATCATAATACAATGCAATGGCATAATTCAATTCAATGAAAGGGTTGATCTGCTCTTGCAATAGGTTTTTGTACAGCTGTGCAATGGTTGCCCAATCCGTTTCAGCAAAACTTTTTGATTGGCAATGCAGGTAGGCAATCGCAGCCTCATAATGATAGGGAGAAATATTTTCACTTTTGGATTGATCAAAATAATAATTGCCCAAAGCAATCAGATCCCGGTTCCATAAAGTTCTATCCTGTTCTTCTAAATCTGACAATTCACCGGATGGCGTAAACCTCGTACCAAGTCTTGAAGCATTGAACAATAAGAGCGCATATAAAGCAGCAGTATCAGCATTACAGATATGATTGTCCAGTAAAGATTTTGTCATGATCAGGCTCTCTTCGCATAATTCTTCCCGGATTATTTCTTTTCCGCTGCTTGCCTTGTAACCTTCGTTAAACAAAAGGTAGATGATCTTATGAACAACAGTCAATCTTGTTTTGAGTTGTTGTGGCGTTGGCTCTTTCAAAAAAATGTTTTCCATTCTTATCCGCTGCTTTGCTCTCGCCAATATTTTGTCAACGCCATCAACCGTGATGCCCAATGCCTTTGCAATAGATTCGTTTTTAAAATTGATCACATATTTCAATGTGATCACTACCTGCATTTTTGCAGACAGCCGCGGGTGCGCACATGCAAACAGCAACTGCATTTTTCTGTCATCAAAAATGTTTTCATCAGCTTCTGCTTGCTCATCAATTGCATGTTCATCTTCGAAAGGATTTTTAAATGATTGATTCTTTTTAAGCGCATTAATAGCATTGTTCCTGCATACTGTATATATCCATCCTGCTGGATTATCGGGAATGCCATTTTTTTTCCAGGAAGAAAGTGCGGCACAAAAAGCATCCTGCACCAGATCTTCAGCAGTTTCAATATCAATATCTCTTGAAAACTGAAGCATGGCTGTTACCATTTTTCCAAAATGGCTTTTGTATAATCTGTCAGTTGCCTGTTGTTCTTGGTTCATCTCCAATTTCTCTTATGTCTTTTACTCCCATGAGTGGGCGCACTTCAATAGCCATATTTCCGCTTTGCACCAATGGGCAGCTTTGTGCTATAGAAACAGCATCGTTCAAATCCCTTGCTTCGATTGTCATCGTACCACTGATGCCTTCCTTCGCTTCGATAAACGGACCATCGGAAAGAACATGATCCCGGGTCACATAACATCCTTTAATATGCAAGGCGTCGCCATCTATGTATTGTTTTTTTTGTACCAAAGATTTCACCCATTTATCCATTTCACGTATTCCATCATATCGTTCTTCTTCGCTCCACTGTCTGAGTTTTCTAAGATCTTCGCGAATGATGAGCAGGAATTTTTCCATGATAATTTTATTGATAGCTAAACTTATTACAAGTTAGTACAGGTTTCAGAGTCTGGGCAAAATTTTTATTTAAACCCTTTTGTGCTGCCCGGATATCCTACTCCCGGCCCAAAAAAACATTCAATAGATTTTATCTTGCCATTACTGAAAGTATAATACTCAGTGTTGCGGACAATCTTGTTATCAGTGGTGGTGATATTATAAATAGCAAAAGCACAATCGCCCTGAACAATTATTTTAGAGAATTCCACTTTTTGAAAAAACTTAGATGTGCCGAAACATTTCTCTTTGTAAGCTGACTTGGAAATGTGATCATCGCCTGCGGGGCTGGTGAATGTAAAATCATCACTAAACTGATCGGCCACCATGTTCCAGTCTTTTTTTTCAAATCCAAGAAGATAAGTCCTGATAAGCTTTTCAGCATTTTGCGCTTTGGAAGAAAACGACATGCTGCAAATGAAAGCAAACAATAGAATGTGTTTCATAAACAATTTTAGGGGAAGACAAATGAGTTTTGCATTTCCGTACAAAAATTGATTTTTTTGTTCGCTATCCTCAAAAAGCATACAAAAAATTATTCTTGCTGTCACTTTCCGATGCAAAACTTACTGAAAATATAATCCAACTGATCTTCGTTCGTTATTTCACCGGTGATCTCTCCGAGATAATACAAACATTGCCTGATATCAGGCGCGATCAGGTCGCCGGAAAGTTTTTCGTCAAGCCCTTTTTTGATATCGCTCAATGATTGCGAAATTTTTTGAAGCGCATGCAAATGTCTTTCGTTGGTTATAACGGTGTCGCCTACCTGAATTTTATCTTTCAAAACAGTTTCAACCAAATGCTCTTTGAGCGTTTCTATATTCTTCTGCGATTTTGCAGCAATAAGAACTACCTCTGCAAGATTGTTGAATTTACTTTTGATTGTTTGCTCATCAAGCAAATCAATTTTATTAGCAACTAGCAGAAATATTTTGTTTTGCTTTTGCAGTTCATTTTTTTGGTGCACCACTTCATCCACATTTTCTGTGGCATCAAAAAGATAAACAACAATATCTGCCATCTGAATTTTTGCAAGGCTTCTTTCTATGCCGATGCTTTCAATCGCATCTCCTGCGTGCTCCCTGATACCGGCAGTATCTATCAATCTAAAAAGAATGCCATCAATATTGATTACTTCTTCAATCGTATCTCTCGTCGTTCCTGCAATTTCACTCACAATGGCTCTTTCATCATTCAGCAGTGCGTTCAGCAATGTTGATTTGCCTGAATTTGGTTTTCCTACAATAGCCACCTGAATTCCATTCTTGATCACATTGCCGAGGCTGAAAGAATTGATCAGTTGATTGACTGATTGAGTTGCTTCAGTTATCAGATCGTAAAATTTTCTTCTATCGGCAAATTCAACATCTTCCTGAGAAAAATCCAGTTCAAGTTCTATCAATGCCGAAAAGCTCAACAGTTTCTCGCGCAAGGTTCTAAGGATTTCAGAAAAACCACCACGCATATTATGCAATGCTGTTTTATGTGACGCATGGCTATTACTGGCAATCAGATCAGCAACTGCTTCCGCCTGTGTGAGATCAAGCTTGCCATTCAAAAAAGCGCGTTGCGTAAATTCTCCGGGCTTTGCAAGCCTCGCTCCATTTTTTAAAACAGATTGAATAATCTTTTCCTGCACAAATGGTGAACCGTGGCAGGAAATTTCAATCACGTCTTCTCCTGTATATGACTTCGGGTTTTTGAAAATAGAAATCACCACTTCATCAATGATCACATGATCGTCTTTTAAATTTCCAACATGCAATGTGTGAGAAGGCTGTTGCGATATTTTTTTTGAAGGAAATAATTCGTCAATAATCTCAAATGTTTTTTTTCCGCTGATCCTGATCACGCCAATAGCACCAACACCTGGTGGTGTAGCCAACGCAACAATGGTATCATCCCAGCCAATCAGTTTTCCCAACATGGAATCAAGATTTTTTCAAACCTACACTAAAAACAATAAATAAAAAATCCTCTCCGAAACAGAGAGGATTTTAGATATTTCATGCATGCTTATTGTGATGCAAGCTTAAAAACAATTGGCTGCCTTTTATACGATTTTACAGAGCGCCCATTCTGAATAGCCGGTGTCCATTTGCCGCTTCTGGTGATCACTCGGATCGCTTCTTCTCTCAGCCCACCTTCTGTTGGCCCGCTCACTGCCTGAACATCGCTGATCTTTCCTTCTTTGTCAACGATGAACTGAACAGTCACCACACCTTGAATTTCTCCATTAATGGCTTCTTCAGGATAATTGAGTGTTTTATTAAGATAGCGAGCCCATGCTTCTGTTCCACCAGGATACGAAGATTCAATCTCCACTTTTTTAAACACCTCATCTTCCTCTCTATCATCTTTTGTAGGCGCTGCTACCACTCCTTTGCTAATATCAACCGGAGGCGTAAGACCATCGTCTGTTTCTCCATGTTGATTGATGTTGCTAATTTTTGCATCCACCAGCTCTTTTTGTTCAGGGGGTTTTTCATTTTCATCCACTTCAGTTTTGACAATGACTGGAGCTGTGAATTGTCTCATCTCAACTCTTGGTGGATCAATTTTTGGAGGCGGTGGTGGTGGTTCAGCTTTGTGGTCATCTTCCGCCTTTGATAATATTACGTCATCAACTGTTGGGGGAACAGGTTTCATTCTTGCGCTGAATGTGCCGGCAAGCAAATAGCTGGTAAATAAAAGAGCCAGCAATGAAATCATCACAGCAATTGCAATGCTCAGCCTTTTATTGTAAGTCTTGCGAAGGTTGTATGCGCCATACTCTTTGTTTCTTCCTTCGAAGATGATGTCAAGAACATCTGCTTGTAAAATTTTTTTCGCATCCATAGTTGTAGTTTTTTTTCTAAGACACCGAATAAAAATATTTCCATAATTTTTTTGATGAAGGAAAAACGACTAAAATATATTTTACGCAAGGCAGAATGGAAAACTTCACGCAGAGACAGGGAATATGTGAGCAATGGGGAGATGGCAATATGATAAACAAAGACCAATCTATGCGCGCTGTTCAAGCAATTCATTAAATCACATCAATCACAGTTCTGACAGTTTGCACGCAGAGGCGCAGAATGCGTTGAGCAATATGGTAAACAAAAAATATTCTTTTGCAGTCTAATCATGCAAATCATTAAATCACACAAATCATAGTTCAGACAGGAAATAAAAAAATCCCCTCTGAAAAACAGAGAGGATTTGAAATTATTTGCAAATAAAAAACTACTGGGAATCTAACTTGAAAACAATCGGCTGTTTTTTATAAGACTTCACCTGGCGGCCATTTTGCACTGCAGGAGTCCATTTACCGCTTTTCTTGATCACACGAACAGCTTCATCTCTCAGGCCACCGTCTGTGGGTCCGCTCACTGCCTGAACATCACTTACATTTCCTTCCTTGTCAACAATGAACTGAACAGTTACTGTTCCCTGAATTTCATTATTGATTGCTTCGTCAGGATAATGCAAAGTTTTGTTTAGGTAACGAGCCCATGCATCAGTTCCCCCCGGATAAGAAGATTCGATTTCAACTTTTGTAAAAGTCTTATCATAGTCTTCCTCATCTTTTTTCGGAGCTTCTACAACACCTTTGCCCTGGTCAACAGGAGCCGCAAGACCTTCGTCTTTCACACCTTCCTGATTGACTGTACCGATTTTGGTGTCTTCCAGTTTTTCCTGTTCAGGTGGCTTTTCTTCTTCTTTCACTTTTTCATCAGGGACAATCTTTGGCGGAGTGAATTTTGCCATCTCCACTTTGGGTGGTTCCACTTTTGGAGGTGGGGGTGGTGGCGGCTCATTTTTCTTTTCTTCTTTCACATCCTCAAGTTGCACGTCCTGCACAACCATTGCTTGCTTTTTTGGGCCATTGCCTATAGCGCCTGCAAGAAAATAGCCGCCCAGCAACAGCACCAATAAGGCCACTACAGAAATCATTGCAATACCTATTCTTTTATTATAGGTCTTGCGCAGATCATAAGCGCCATATTCTTTGTTCCTTCCCTCGAATATGATATCGAGTATGTCGGCGTTCAAAATTTTATTTACATCCATTTTCGGAGTTTTTTTAATAAGGACTCAAAAAGAGCAAAATTCCATAGAATTTCGCCTGTTTATTTAATGCCATTGGCTTTTTCTGTAGCCTGAATTATCTGATACTCAGGGGCACTGATATCAACCAATGCAAAGCGCTTTATTTCGTCAATGGTCATTTCATCCAGAATATTCACTGTGTTCTTATAGGTTGCATCCTGAGTTGGTTTCAAAACAACTACGAAATCTTTTGGGTCCGTTCTTCTTTTTTTATCAAGAATAACATCACGGATTGCTTTGAAATTGGAAGTTTGCACCTTTGTAGGATCATCGCCTTCGTAATAATATACCTGATCATTTTTGCCAAGCATGATAGTGAGAACAGCGGAAAGTTTTACTTTATTCTGCTCCTCAGGCTTGTCCACATCTTTTGGCAGGAACAGCTTCATGGCTGTTGGCTGGCTCATGGTAGTGGTAAAAATAAAGAATGTTATCAGAAGAAACCCTAAGTCAACCATCGGCGTGAGATCCACGCGGGTTGACATTTTCTTGCCTTTTTTTACGCCGGGCCCTTTTTTGTGTCCGCCACCCGACGATGTATCCATTTCTGCCATAACATCATTTTTTTAGTTGATAATAAATTACTCTACAATCATCCTTCTTTCTTAGCCCCGGACATATTTGCCTTATATAGCTCCGTTCCCGGAGGTACGGCTACCGGATTGGTGATCATCTGGAATTTCATCTGATCGTTCTTTTTAAATGCATCAGTGACGCCTTTGAAAGAAGGATATTTTGCAGCATCATCACCTTTCAGTAAAAGATTCATATGCGTTCCCTGAAAAGCAGCAGTTGCCGCATGAACCCATTCAATCATTTCATTATTGTTGCTGTCAAGAACCGGGATCCCGGGAAGTTTTATCCCTTTAAGCTCGTCTGCGGATTTGCCTAAATAAGATTTCAACTGTGAAAATGGAACACCGATATAAGCCGAAGGGTTCTTGGAAAAATTTTGTTTTTCAGCGGCTGTCAGGCCAAGATTCTTGGAAGTATTCACTTCATCGATAATATCAGCCTTCTGAGCTGAATTGTTATCAGAAACAGAGAAATATACTTTGCCATCTTTATCGATAGTAACTAACACAACATCCTTTTCCGGAGCCACCTTTGAAGAAACCGAATTCGGGGTTTCAACAGTCAAAGTTTCAGGCGGCTTGAATTTTGTGGCAAGGATAAAGAATGATAATAACAGGAATGCCACATCGCACATCGCTGTCATATCAATGTTCGTGCTCTTGCGTGGTAATTTCGCTCTTCCCATTGTTTAAATATTTTTATTAAGATTCATGAATTCAATTATTCCACAAATAAGTTGCAGAACATTGGGCTTATTTATATAATGAAGCGAAGCTTTGTGTTAATGTAAAGCCGCTTTCATCAATGCCATAAGTGATGCCATCAATCTTAGTAGTGAAAATATTATACATGATGATAGAAATAGCTGAAGTTCCGATACCAAGTGCTGTGTTGTACAAAGCCTCAGAAATACCTTCAGAAAGCTTCTGAGCAGCTTCACCACCACCGCTATCGCCCAATGCTGAGAATGATTTGATCATACCAAGCACCGTTCCTAACAGACCCATCAAAGTAGCAACAGATGCAATGGTTGAAAGGAATACCAGGTTTTTTTCAAGCATCGGAAGTTCAAGCGCAGTCGCTTCTTCCACTTCTTTCTGGATAGCCAGCACTTTTTGGTCGGTATCAAGCTCTGTGTTGCTGATCATTTCTTTGTATTTGCGAAGACCTGCTTTCATCACATTGCCTACGCTGCCTTTTTGTTTGTCGCACTCGCTGATGGCTGCGTCCACATTTTTGTTGGCAAGATTGTATTGCACTTTGCGGATGAACTCAGCAATATTGCCTGTGCCTGTTGCTTTGCTGATAGTGAGCAGGCGCTCGATCACGAACGTGATTACAGTCAACAATGCACCAATCAGAATTGGAACGATGATACCACCTTTGTACATACGTGCAATGCCGCCAATCGGGCCTTGCTGGTCGGGCCAGAAACCACCGCTTTTATCAGGATGCGAGAAGTTGCTGTCTGAACCAATAATGAAACGCCAGATAATGTAACCGGCGATAACGCAAAGCAACGGAGCTAGCCAGGAAATAGAGTTGCCTTTTTTCTTAGGTTGAACGGAGGTCGAGCTTTTAACAGCAGCCGTTGCAGTTGGTTTTGTTTCAGCCATGATCGTTTGTTTTTAGTTTTTAAAAAAATGAAGTATGAGATTGCAAATAAATAACTCTACAATTCTAATGAAAAAAACTTTTCAATATATAAAACGGGTAACAAATTTTTTCAGGGACACACAAGTTAAGAAATTTATTGAATCCCAAAAATCAAAATAATCTTAATGTCCCATTGATACTGGATTCGAAGGCATCTGTGTAAATCTAAGATAATTTATATTTCCATTCTTTATCTTCATCCCTTAATAAAAATTTTTTATGAACCATTTCAAACGTTTGCGCTTTCTATGCTTGTTTTTACTATTGATTTATTCATCAACATTTCTTATCGCACAGGAAAAAAAACCAACCACAGCAACAGCAGGAACACTTCCTGCAACTGTCACGCCTCCTGCACCTCCGAAGAGCGGGCCTAAACCTTATAAAGAAATTATTACCGACAAAGCAAAAACCACAAAAGGATTATTTACAATCCATAAAGTAGAAGACAAATGGTATTTCGAAATCCCTGATTCATTGTTTGGTAGAGAGATTCTCGCTATCACACGTACTGCAAAAACGGCAACCGGTGCAGGTTATGGTGGTGAAGAAGCAAATGAACAAGTGCTTCGTTTCGAGAAAGGACCGGACAATAAAATTTTTATCCGTGTTGCATTTTATGTGAATGTTGCTTCAGATACATTACCAATTTATCAGGCAGTAAAAAATTCAAATGTTGAACCGATTGCTGCGGCATTTGATGTTAAAGCATTGGGCAAAGACAGCACAGGCGTAGTGATCGATGTGACCGATTTTTTTAAAGGCGATAATCAGGTAGTTTCTCTTTCTCCATCTGAAAAAAGAGCTTATAATTTAAGCGCTCCTTCATCAGACAGAAGCTATATCAATTATATAAAAACATTTCCACTGAACACCGAAGTAAGAGTAACGCGCACTTATTCTGCATCGACTCCACCTTCGGGCCTTTCACTGTTTCCATCCGCAAGCCTCAGAGCTGCTGCTGAAGCAGGTGCAGTTACTTTAGAAATGAACACATCCATGGTCATTCTCCCAAAAACTCCTTACAGGCGCAGGTTCTACGACGAGCGTGTTTCGTATTTTTCAGATGGCTATACAAATTATGGGCTTGATGCACAAAAATCTCAATCAGAAAGATTCATTACCAGATGGAGGCTTGAGCCAAAGCCGGAAGATGTAGAAAAAATGAAACGCGGAGAATTGGTAGAACCACAAAAACCAATTGTATATTATATAGATCCTGCGACTCCGGTTAAGTGGAGAAAATATTTAAAGCTTGGTATTGAAGATTGGCAAAAAGCATTTGAAAAAGCCGGTTTTAAAAACGCCATCATTGCAAAAGACTGGCCTGAGAACGACAGTACGATGAGCCTTGAAGATGCGCGGTTTTCTGTGATCAGATATTTTGCATCCGATATTGAAAATGCTTATGGCCCAGAGGTGCATGATCCCCGAAGCGGTGAAATTCTGGAAAGCCATATCGGATGGTATCACAACATTATGAACCTGCTGCGTGACTGGTATCTTATTCAGACCGGGGCAGTCGACCCGCGTGCTCGCAAAATAAAATTTGATGATTCATTGATGGGCCAATTGATCCGTTTTGTATCCTCGCACGAAGTTGGACATACATTGGGCCTTCCTCACAACATGGGCTCATCATCAGGAACGCCTGTTGAAAAATTGCGCGATAAAGCCTGGGTGGAAGCAAACGGACACACATCTTCTATCATGGATTATGCACGCTTCAATTACGTAGCACAACCTGAAGATAATATCGGCCCTGCAGGATTATATCCGCGCATCGGTGATTATGACAAATGGGCTATTGAATGGGGCTATAAAATAATTGCAGACAAAGATGAAAAGCAGGAAAGAGAAATTTTGAATGACTGGACAAAGGCTCACGCTTCAGACCCGAGATACCGTTTTCTTCGCCAAAGATTTTTCCCTACCGACCCAAGAGCACAAACAGAAGATATCGGAGATAATTCGATGAAAGCAAGTGAATATGGGATTAAAAACCTGAAACGGATTCTTCCCAACTTATCTCAATGGAGTTTTGAACCCGGGGAGCCTTTTGAAAACTTAGATGAATTGTATGGACAAGTAATTGCACAGTTAAGAAGATATATGGGCCACGTTACTGCAAACATCGGTGGAATTTACGAAGACCCGAAAACTTATGACCAGCAGGGTGAAGTATTCACGCCCGTTCCAAAGAATTTGCAAAAAGATGCAGTTGCATTCTTAAATAAAAATGCTTTTGAAACACCGCAATGGCTGCTCGATTGGAAGCAGTTGAAAAAATTCAATCAGGATCAGGTGGTGGAAGAAATCAGAGCATTTCAACAAAGCACACTGAGTTCGGTTTTCGATCCGGGTCGCCTGGAAAGAATTTCAGAATCAAGTGCACAACTTGGCAAAGATGCTTATGGCACTGATGATTTATTTGATGACTTGCGCAAAGGGATCTGGAGCGAAGTGTATGCACGTAAGCCCATTGAAATCTATCGCCGCAATCTGCAAAAAGCATTTGTTGAAAATCTTGGAAACATCATCAGCGGACAGCAATTTGGGTTTTCATTTTCAGGCGCATCAAGAAGAGTATCGAGCTATTATGGCATCACGAATGTGAATGTGAAAGTATCAGATATTCTTTCTGTTGCTAAAGGAACATTAAGAACATTGAAAGCTGATATCACGGCAGCATTGCCTTCAGTGCAGGACAAAATGACCAGATATCATTTGCAGGATGTAGTGGAAAGAATCAATCTGATATTGAATCCTAAGGGAAATTAGAAATAAGGAACATAAAATAAGAAATGAGAAAGTGATGAACTTTCTCATTTCTTATTACTAATTTCTAATTCTTTATTTCGAAAACAGATACCCTTCACCGTTACTCGTACCTCAGTGCTTCAATCGGATTCAATCTTGAAGCTTTATACGCAGGATATAACCCGGCAAGCAGCCCTGTGGCGAAACATAATAAAACACCCAGGATCACCCAAAAATATGGAAGGACAAATCCAGTGTTTAGTACCAGCGAAAATCCATTACCCACAATAACTCCGAGAATAATCCCAAAAACAGCTCCAAACAAACTGATAATAATTGATTCGAATAGAAATTGAATCCTGATATTTTTATTATGACCTCCAATTGCTTTTACCAATCCAATTTCTTTTGTGCGTTCACTAACGGAAACAAGCATAATATTCATTAAGCCGACTGCAGCTCCAATTAATGTAAGTATTCCAACCACAACAGCACTTAATGTAATAAATCCAAGATTGCGCAAAAGCATTTCTACAATGCTGTCGCTTTTGTCGATGATAAAATTATTGTCTTCTGTTGTAGCAAGTTTTCTGATTGGCCTGAAAACACCTTCTGATTCTCCAATGGCTGCATCTACAAATTTCACATCAGGCACTTTCACTGCAAGCGTGAAAGAAGAATTGCTGTTTGAATTAAAAAACTGACGAACATTATTATAAGAAGTGAGCACGGTATTATCCCAGCTTCTTCCAAATGTAGAGCCTTTCGATTCAAGCACCCCGATGACACGATAAGGAATATTGTTGATCTTGATAATTTTCTCCAACGGCCGTTCAACATTATCTCCAAAAAATTTTGTCTGGATATCACTCCCAATAATGCAAACATTTCTTCCGGATTTCACATCAAGCGGGCTGAGGTCACGGCCAGAAGCAATTTTGTACCCATTCAATTCAGGATAGTTTTCATCACCACCATAAATCCTTACAGTTGGTGTTGTTTTTTTATTCCCCAGAGAAACAACTGCGTCACCAGTGCCCGGATAGCTGAGGCTGATTTTTGCCGGATAATGAAATCTTGTTTTAAAATCTTCAGCTTGCTCTTTTGTTATTGGTTTACCAACGTTCGATTTCTTTTGTTTTTTCTGCCCTTTCTTTTCTTGTCCAACATAATCACGGTTACCGCCCATGTGAACCTGGTATTCCTTAAAATGAATGATGAATCCATTAGCTCCCATTGCAGAAAAGCTTTCTGTAAATTTTTGCTTCATCGCATCAATGGCTGTATTGATTCCGACAAGCGCCATGATGCCAAAAGCAATGATAGCAACGGTGATGCCTGTACGTAATTTATTTGCCCTTACGGTATTGAACGCGAGAGAAAACACATCTCTTATTTTCATGATGCCTAAATTGTGATGTTAATCATTTCAGGAAATAATAATCGCAGAATCTTTAAAGAACACTGATTTTGCTATGCCTAAATTAAACAATCCTTCTTGAACAACAGAAGCTTTTGTATAAGCGGAAACATGTAAAGGCTAATTAAAAATAGATCACATATAGCTGATTGATCAGCCATTGAGGGAAAATGCCAAGCAATATAATAGCGACTGCAACAATGACCAACAGCCCTTTAAATATTGGCGATGCTTCTATTTCCTGTTGTGACCCGTCTTTAAAATACATGGCTTGTATCACGCGGAAATAATAATAAACACTTACTGCAGCGCACAGAACTGCAAATATCACAAGCCATAAAAATTTCCCTGTTTGTATAGCGGCTGCAAGCATATAATATTTTGCAAAAAAACCTGCGGTCAACGGAATGCCTGCCAGCGAAAGCAAAAAGATAGTGTTCACTGCCGCAAGAAGCGGTTGCTGTTTTGCAAGCCCGTTAAAACCATCAAAACTATGGTCCTTCATTTTTATGAGAATGGCAAAGATTCCGATCGTAGCAAGACTGTAAGCAGCAGTATACAAAATAATTCCTTCTTGTGCCATTGCTTTCAGGCTTAATATGGCAAACAGCATAAACCCAACCTGCGCAATACTTGAATAAGCAAGCATCCTTTTCACGCTTTGCTGGAACACTGCTGTTATATTTCCAATAAACAAAGTAGCTGCAGTAATCAGTGCGATCACAAGCTCCCATTGTGGCTGCGCATTCTCAAAAGAATTTTTGAACAGTTTTATGAATGCAATAAATGCTGCACCTTTCACAACTGTCGCCATGAACGAAGTGAAAACGGTGGGTGAACCATCATACACATCCGGCGTCCAGAAATGGAATGGTGCTGCTGAAACTTTAAAAGAAAGAGATATGATAAGCAACAATAATCCCACAATAAATATGGGAGATACAGTTGTTTTGCCAAGATTGATATCATCAATAAAAAATGAACCCGATTTGCTGGCACCATATAAAAATGCAATTCCCAAAAGCATAATCCCTGTCGAGAATGAGCCCATCAAAAAATATTTCAGGGCAGCCTCATTGCTTTTCAGGTTTTGTTTGCTGCTTCCTGTGAGTATATAAAGCGGGATCGACAAAATTTCGATACCAATAAAAAGCATCAGCAAATTATTATAAGAAGTTACAAGACTGACACCACACAGCACAAAAAAGATAAGCGCAAAATATTCACCGCTATTATGGCCAACGTTTTCAATATCTTTCGCAGACAACAAAAAATAAATCAAAGTACAAGCAAACGCAATGGCATTGAACAACAAACCAAACACACTGAAAACAATCATATTCTTTGTATCAATATGCAACAAAGGGTTTCCCTGAGCAGAAAGATCAAGAATGTCAAAAATGAGCAGCAGTGCAGCACCCGCAATGGCGAGATAGCGCACCAATGTTTTATTATTGGAAAAAGCTCCAGCAAGCATCATCACAACACCCCAAATTGCCGATAAAATAATTGCGTTCATATCTTCGTATATCTTTCTCTGAAATATTATTTGTAACTCATTTTCGTGAGAATGGTTTCCACAGTTGTTTTCGTTAGTTCAAGCGCTGGCTGCGGATAAACACCCACCACCAAAATAATAATCACAAGTGCTGCAAGGACTAATTTCTCATTCCAGTTAATATCAGTTGCTTTATCTGTCAATGAATTTGTGTTGCCAAAAAAAACTTTCTGGATCATATTCAACATATACACTGCTGAAAGTATGATGCTGATGCCTGCCACAACAGTGAACACCACATTGTAAGTTGTTGCTGTGGAAGTATAAATGCCGCTGAACATCAAAAACTCTCCTACGAAAGCGTTGGTGAGCGGCAGGGCGACATTCGCCAATGAAACGATTACTAACAAAATCGCAAGTGCAGGAGCTTTTTGCGCAAGGCCACCAAGCTCAGAAATTTTTCTGGTGCCAAGTTGTCTTTCAATCAAATCAACCACTATCCAGAGCGCTATGATATTAATTCCATGATTGAACATTTGAATCATCACACCTTGCAAACCTGTTTCTGTAGTCGCAAAAACAGCTAGGCACATTAATCCGATATGCGCAATAGAAGAATAAGCAACCAATCTTTTTAAATCGTCCTGTTGAATCGCTATCAGCGATGCGTATATCATGCCGATGATACAAAGTCCCGAAGCTGTATCGCCCCAAAGCCACGTGCCGCCCGCAACCACAGGTGCAAGCCAGCGGATCAACCCGAATAATCCCATTTTCACCATCACTCCACTAAGCACCATTGTGACTGCTGTTGGTGATTGTTCGTAAGCATCAGGCTGCCAGGTATGAAATGGAAAAATCGGCATCTTAATCGCAAAGGCAATAAAGAAAAGCCAGAAGAGCCAGCTTTGTGCCTGCACAGGTATTACTGTCCTTAAACTATAAAATGATGCTAATGAAAATGAATGTGTACTTGTGTGAGAATAGAGATAGATAATGCCGACCAGCATTAATAGTGAGCCCACAAATGTGTAAATGAAAAATTTGAATGTGGCCTGAATTCTTTTTTCTCCTCCCCAGATAGAGCTGAGAAAATAAACAGGTATCAGTGCAAGTTCCCAGAAAAAATAAAACAATAATGCATCCATCGCAACAAACACGCCCATTAATCCTGCCTGCGAAAGCAACATCAGTGCATAAAAATTTCCTGCATTTTTATACTCCTTATTATATGTAGCGATAAAAATAACAGGGAAAGAAATTGCAGTGAGCAATGCTAATATTTGCGACATACCGTCCAGTTCGACTGTAAAACGACTGCCAAGCGAAGGAAGCCACTCTGCATCAAAATGCAAAGCAGCAGAAGTTTTGCTTACCGTTAAGCCATAAACAGCAATTGCCAGCGTTGCAAGCGACACAAACAGTGACCAGTTTTTTGCACTGGTGCTGTTCTTAATAAAAAAGCCTGCGAGACCGCTCAACAAAGGAATCACTATTAATAAAACTGGAATCATGCTTATGAATTCAATTCGTTCTTTCTTAAATTATTTCTTGATAAAAATCTCCACTAAAAATAAAATTACCATACCAATCACCATCATCAAAACATAGCCGCCTACCTGGCCACTTTGCAATAATCTGATTTGCCTGCTGCTATACTGAACAGCTCTGCCAAAACCATTTACAATCCAGTCAATCACAGATTTTTCAACTACTTCATTCAGGAATTTGCCAAACTCATCCAGTGGTTTTACAATTATCTTATTATACAATTCATCAACATACCATTTGTTGGCCAGCACTTTTCCAAAACCTGTCGCTTCCTGCAAATCCGGGTCTTTGCTGAACTTGCTCCATGCATACACAACACCAACAATCGCAACTCCAACTGAGATAGCCATCAACGTTAGTTCCATGCTTGCGCTTGCGGCGTGAGATTCATGAATCTGTTCAGAGCTTGCAAATATTGGCGATAAGAAATGATGAAGCCAGTGTGAATCTTTTGCGAACACTTCAGGCACTCCGAGAAAACCTGCCACCACAGCGAGTATAGCAAGGATAATCAACGGTATTGTTATTGCTGAAGGGCTTTCATGCAAACGATGTTCCTGATCATCCGTTCCGCGAAATTTACCAAGAAAAGTGGTTGCATATAAACGGAACATATAAAATGCAGTCATGAATGCAGTGATGGCACCAATCACATAATACACTATATTTTTTTCGTATGCTGCTGCAAGTATTTCATCTTTTGAAAAGAAACCAGAGAAGGGTGGAATTCCTGCAATTGCAAGACATGCTAATAAAAAAGTAAAATGAGTAACCGGCATATATTTTTTCAATCCACCCATTTTGCGAATGTCTTGTTCGTGCATGGCATGAATAACAGAACCTGCACCAAGAAATAATAATGCTTTAAAGAATGCATGTGTCATCACATGAAAAACAGCGCCGGTATATGCGCCAACACCTAATCCCAAAAACATATATCCAAGCTGGCTCACTGTAGAATAAGCCAATACTTTTTTTATATCATTTTGTTTAAGTGCAATGCTTGCTGCAAAAATGGCTGTTGCCAGTCCGACAATCGCAACAACGGTTTGTGTGGTTGGTGCAAGCGTGTACATGATATTGCTTCTTGCGATCATATAAATACCTGCTGTCACCATCGTTGCTGCATGTATCAATGCAGACACTGGCGTTGGACCAGCCATCGCATCCGGAAGCCAGGTGTATAAAGGTATTTGCGCAGATTTACCAGTCGCGCCCACAAATAATAACAATGTAATCCCAGTTAAAACTGCTGTAGAAGCATCTGGCGCTTTGGAAAATACCTCTGCAAAATTCACTGAACCAAATTTGCTGATCATCCAGAACACAGCGATTAAAAAACCCAAATCACCAATGCGGTTCATGATGAACGCTTTCTTCGCTGCATTTCCGTATTCAATATTTTTGAACCAGTATCCAATCAATAAATAAGAACATAAACCCACACCTTCCCAGCCGATGAACATAATCACATAATTTGCGCCAAGCACAAGAATGAGCATGGAGAACACAAATAAATTCAGGTAAGAAAAATATCTCGCGAAATGTTCATTCTCTTCATCATGCATATATGAAGTGGAATAAACATGAATGAGAAAACCAACGCCTGTTATTATCAACAAAAATAAAATGGAAAGCTGATCGACCTGAAATGCAAATGGGATTTTTAATGAACCTACATGAATGAAATTAAAAAGATTCACGACTTCTGTTTCAAATCCTTCTTTCTTCACTTCAAAAAATATCAATAGGCTCACCACGAAAGAAGCGAGCACGCTGCCGCAACCGATAATGCCGGTGAGTGATTTGGAAAGACCTTTCCGCAACAATCCATTCAGCAGAAATCCTATCAAAGGAAACAACGGAACGAGATAAACTAATTTGCTCATGCCAGATGCCTTAAGAGTTTTAGTGTTTCAACCTGTTCAAAAAATTCACGTCAACAGAATGTGTGTTCCTATACATCATCACGATGATCGCTAACCCAACGCTCACCTCTGCTGCTGCAACTACCATTATAAAGAAAACAAAAATTTGCCCGTTAATGCCTGCATTCACGTCACTAACCGCTAATGCTACATGATGCATTTTCGAAAATGCAACCAATAATAAATTCACTGCGTTTAGCATCAGCTCAACGCACATAAAAATAATAATCGCGTTCCTGCGCGTGAGCACACCTGCAACGCCAATACAGAAAAGTGCTACTGAAAGAAATATGTAATAGTTAATCGGCATAGCTATTAAAGTTTTTAAGAATCAAGAAACAAGGTTCAAGCCTGAGCTTCTTGTTTCTTGTTCCTTGCTTCTTATTTTATTCTTTCTTCCCAATCACCACTGCTCCTACCATCGCACTTAAAAAGAGAACGCTGCTTATTTCAAATGGAATCACATAATCATGAAACAACGACATTCCAAGATTACTTATTAATCCGATATCGCCGCCATTCACTTGCGCCATCTGGTTTTTCAAATCTGCATTTTTTAATGCGGCAACAAACACCAATAATAATGCGCCGCCCGCAATCACACCTGCAATCTTCAGCCATCTGTTTTTTTGAGGCTCTGTGTCTGAATTCAAATTCATTAACATGATGACAAACAAAAACAGCACCATGATAGCTCCGGCATATACAATCAGATTAACGATTGCAAGAAACTGTGCGTTCAACAAAATATAATGACCAGAAATCGCAAAGAAAACAGCGATCAGCCAAAGCACACTGTGCACGGGATTTTTGCTGGCAACCACCATGATAGCACTGAAAATTGCCAGCAAACTTAGAAACCAAAATAAAATTTGTGTAGGACTCATTAGCAATTACGATATACAATTTTGGATTTACGATTCTTCATTACTAATTAATAATTTCTTATTTATCCCCTCTCGCTTTCGCGTATTCCTCCGGTTGCGTTTTCGGGTCTGGTATTAATAATTCTTCTTTGCCATAAATAAACTTGTCTCTGCTGTAATTTGATGGCGTAAAAGTTTCTGACAAGTAAATCGCGTCTTTCGGGCAAGCTTCTTCGCACAATCCACAGAAAATGCAGCGCAGCATATTAATCTCATATTTGGCTGCATATTTTTCTTCGCGATATAAATTTTCTTCATTCGGCAAACGCTCTGCAGCTTCCATTGTAATCGCTTCAGCCGGACAAGCTACTGCGCACAATCCGCAAGCGGTGCATCTTTCACGACCTTCTTCATCGCGGTTCAGCACATGCAGCCCACGGAACACGGGACTGAATGGTCTTGTCTTCTCAGGATAATTTACTGTGGGCCTTTTTTTGAACATGTGCCCGAATGTAATTGACATGCCCTTCGCAATACCGGGAATAAAAGTTTTTTCCCACAGCGTCATCGGCTTGCGCTCCACTTGTTTTGCTCTGTTTGTTAACGATTGCATTTCGTTGCCCGCTTATTAAAGGTTTGCAAAAATATTTTTCTCAACTCAACCTGCCAACTAAATTTCATCGTGAATGGTGAATCGTCAATCGTGAAAATTCAACTTCCTGTAATTCACTACTTTTTTTTATGCACCAAGCGACATTGCTACTATTGAACATCCTTGCAGCTTGTCCGCCGCGGCGGATCGCGCTCTTGTACTTTGTATTTTCTATTCGGCAATGTGCCACTCTCTAACAAACAGGTTCTTTCACTTATTAGAAATGTAGCCCATACTGTTTGTACAGCACAAAAAATCCGGTTGCCAGCATATTAATCAAAGCCAATGGTATCAATACTTTCCAGCCAAGCTTCATCAATTGGTCATACCGGAAACGCGGTATCGTCCAGCGCACCCACATAAAAAAGAAAATGAAAATGGCAATCTTAATAAAGAAAACACCGCCCTGTAAAATTGCAAGCCAATTTTGTCCCCAGTGCTGTCCTAAAGAAATATCATTCACGAAAGGAATATCATAACCACCAAAAAATAAAGTTGCCATAACAGCACTGCTGATGAACATATTCACGTATTCAGCAAATAAATAAAACCCAAGCTTCATCGAAGAATATTCCTGATGATATCCAAAGTTCAATTCGCTTTCAGCTTCTGATAAATCAAATGGAGTTCTGTTACATTCTGCAAATGCACAAATCAAGAATATAAAAAAACCAAGAGGCTGATAAAAAATATTCCACCAATGGTCTTGCTGCTGCTCAACAATTGTTTTCAAACTTAATGAACCTGTCAGCATTAATAATGCAATCAGCGATAACCCCATCGCCAGTTCATACGAAATAATTTGTGATGCACCACGGATGGCAGCAAGCAAAGAAAATTTATTATTCGAAGCCCAACCCCCAATCATAATTCCATAAACGCCCATGCTCACCACACCGAAAATATAGAGCATGCCGATATTGATATCAGCAATCTGTAGCTGAACAATTCTTCCATTAATATCCAAATGGCTGCTCCAGGGAACAACAGCACTTGTCATCATCGCTGTGAGCATTGCTAATCCCGGGCCAAGCACAAACAAAAACCTGTTTGAAAGATTTGGAATGATTTCTTCTTTCATGAATAATTTTAAGCCATCTGCTGCAGGTTGCAAAAGCCCAAATATTCCTGCGCGGTTAGGCCCGCGCCTGTCCTGCATAATTGCAGCAACTTTGCGTTCCATCCATGTTTCATACATTGCCACAAGCAATGATAAGCCAATGATGGAAGCAATCAGAATGCTTTTTTCAAAAACTAATATCCAATCGATAGCTAATAACATGTACGATTTATTTTAATTACTAATTAATAATTATTAATTAATAATTCATCAACTATTTAGTCTCTATGAAATCTGTGGAGTGTGCCGGTCCTTCAATTTTCGACAAATCTCTTCCGGGCTCGTTCACTTCACTCACTTTATGGATGTCCATAAATAATCTCGGCTTTCTTCCATCGAGCACGTCATATAAAACTTCCTGTGGTTTTTGAACGCCCACATAATGCCCTTGCGCAATCACCGAGTGACGATTTATTTTTGTCGGGCCTTCAATCACCCAATCACTTGTTTTCTTTTTTTCGAAACGGCATTCATTGCAAATCCAATCCTGCACTTCGCCCCATTGATCTTTGCGTGCAGTCACACGAAACACTTCATCACCGCGATACCATAATACCACTTTACCACAGCATTTTGGATTGCTGCATTCGCGATGCGCATCTTCCGGTTTCAAAAACCAAACACGATTTTTAAATCTAAAAGTTTTATCAGTCAATGCGCCCACCGGACAAACATCAATCACATTTCCGATGAATTCATTATCCAAAGATTTTTGAATGTATGTCGCAATCTCTGCATGGTCACCTCGGTCTAAAATTCCATGCACTCTTTTTTCAGTGAGCTGGTCTGCGGTATATACGCAACGGAAACACATAATGCAACGCGTCATGTGTAATTGAATATAAGGACCGATATCGTGTTTCTCAAAAGTCCTGCGCGGAAATTCATAACGCGTTCCTTCTTTGCCATGCTCGTAGCTCAAATCCTGCAAATGACATTCACCAGCCTGGTCACAAATCGGGCAATCCAGTGGATGATTGATTAATAAAAATTCAACCACGCCATTTCTTGCATCAATCACTTTTTCACTCGTGATATTTTTTACAATCATTCCATCCATCACATTGGTGCGGCAACTTGCAACCAATTTTGGCATTGGTCTCGGGTCGGCAGTTGAACCTGCAGCTACTTCCACCAGACAGGTGCGGCACTTGCCACCACTGCCTTTGAGCTTGGTGTAATAACACATTGCAGGAGGGGCAACATCGCCGCCAATCCTTCGCGCAGCCTGCAGGATAGAAGTCCCAGGCTCCACTTCAATGGTGATGTTGTCGATAGTTACTTTAAATAATTTAATCGGGTCAGGCATTCTTCAATTCGTTTATATCAATTTGATAATTCTTTTCTTTCAAAATTGTGAGCCAGTTTTTTAGTTTCTTTACGCTCGTATTGTTTACCTTATTATTAATCTCAGCAAACAATGATTTTAATTTACGATTGTTAATACTTGATGTTGATTTTGCTTCTCGTCTGAAAATATCCAAATCATTCAATTCAAAATCACTCAAATCAATCTGCTCTTCTTCACAAATTTTCATTATCCATTTTTCAAGTGCCGGACAAAGTTGAATAACATAATGATGTTTTTGTTTATCAGTGTGTCTCCACAAAATCAAAGTATCTTTTATTTCATCAATTATTGAAAATTGGCTCAAATATCCAATTTGTTTTTTATCCTTATCAATAATCCCAACTGCAAACTTATCTTTTAATGCGCCACTTTTCATTTCATCTTCAACCTTAAAACAATTGTGTTTATGATTGTATCCTCTTTCCGTTGGCACAAGCATTTCAATCAATAATGTGTCTGCGAAACATTCAGGCATTATTGACTTGTCCATGTTTCAAATAGCTTTCTATATTAAAAAACAAATCAACGCCGTATTCTCTCACTTCTTTTAAATCGTCCGGACTTAAATGGTGAATTTTTGTCTCTCCATCTTTATAATCTACCAAATAAACTGAAAGCTCATTTTCAGCTTCAAGAATCAATTCATCCAAAACATAAGGGCTATGTGTTGTGATAAAAAATTGGTTTGTTTTATCAAAAATCACATCTGTAGTAAATTTTCTGATATAAGGCGGAAACATGTGCGCCTCAGGTTCTTCGAATAGTAAGATTCGTTCTTGGTTACTTAATATCGCTGCTTTATGAAAAATAAGTCTTTGTAAAGTATCAGCAACTAACTCATACGGAACTGTAAATACACCTAAATCCGTTTTTTTTAAGATTGTGAATTGTTGAATTCTTGAATCATAAACAAAATCCAAATCATAATTTAAAAACAACTCCCTCGCATTTTCATTAAGTTTCTTATTAGTTTGTAAAATAGCAAAAACATTGCCCCCGAAAGGATATTCTAATGACGAGTACCCTTTCGGCAAAACTTCTGATGATTTCTTAAATTCATATTTCTTAATTACAAAATCATCGGCAATACTTGTTGTATTTTGTGGGATGTTTGAAGTAGTTCGTGATAATTTGAAATTCTTGTATTCAATTGTATTCAAAACAAAAGATGGATTTCTTCTTTCAGTGTCATTTCTAAAAAAATCACTACTATCGTTTGTCTGAAATACCAATCTTAGGAAATCACTCAAATATTCTCCCAAAATCCTGTATTTGTTATTCAGAGTAACTGTTATTAAGTTCTGAATATATCCGTTGAAGAAAATCGTTGGGTCTTCTTTTAATCTAATTAAATCTGTAATAGGAGTTTGCTGATTTAATCCGAACAAACTTAATGCCTCCAAAATATTGCTCTTCCCAACATTCGGATAACCAATAAAAACATTAATCCTTTTACAATCATCAATTGTTTGATGACGTATGGATTTGAAATTCTTAATTTCTATGTTCTTTATCGGATTCATTATCCTTTGTCTCTTTGTATTCTTTGTCCCGCTGTGTTAAACAAACTATGCTGTTGCTACATGTAACGGTTCTGCATAATTAGCCAGTCCATAGTTCCTGTTCAGGCACTCAACCGGATTATTGATATGCCATTCAAACTCATCTCTGAAATGCCTGATTGCTGCCGCAACAGGCCAGGCGGCTGCATCGCCCAACGGGCAAATCGTATTTCCTTCAATCCTCCTCTGAATATCCCAAAGCAAATCGATATCGCTCATTTTTCCTTTTCCGTATTCAATATTCTTCAGAATTTTTTCCATCCATCCTGTTCCTTCTCTGCATGGAGAACATTGACCACAACTTTCATGGCGATAAAATCTTGCTAATGTCATTGTGTGGCGAACAACGCACTGGTCTTCATCGAGCACAATAAAACCGCCGCTGCCCATCATAGAACCTTTCGCAAACCCGCCATCAGAAAGGCTTTCATAGTTCATCATTCTGGTATCGCCTTTCACTGTCTTCAATAATAGATTAGCAGGAAGAATCGGAACTGATGAGCCGCCGGGAATACAAGCCTTCAATCTTTTCCCATTCGGGATACCGCCACAATATTCATCGCTGTAAATAAAATCTTCTACAGAAATCGTCATATCAATTTCATACACGCCGGGCTTATTAATATTTCCACAAGCAGAAATTAATTTTGTGCCTGTTGATTTTCCAACGCCAATCTTCGCATACTCTTCACCGGTAATATTAATAATCGGAACGATTGCTGCCAATGTTTCTACATTATTAACCACAGTCGGTCTGTCCCATGCGCCTTTAACTGCAGGGAATGGTGGCTTGATGCGCGGGTTGCCGCGTTTTCCTTCGAGTGATTCAATCAATGCAGTTTCTTCTCCGCAGATATAAGCACCTGCACCACGATGAACATAAATCTCACAATCAAATCCGCTACCTAAAATATTTTTTCCAAGAAATCCATTATTCTTTGCTTCAGCAATGGCTTGTTCAAGAATATCAACAATCCATGCATATTCACCACGGATATAGATATAGGTAGTATTGCTTCCTAGCGCATAAGATGAAACAATCAATCCTTCAATCAGCAAATGCGGAATGAATTCCATCAGATATCTGTCCTTGAAAGTTCCCGGCTCACTTTCATCTGCATTGCAAACCAAATGGCGCGGAACGCCTTCAGGTTTTGCAATAAAACTCCATTTCATTCCTGTTGGAAAACCAGCTCCACCACGACCGCGCAATCCACTTTTCTTTACTTCATCTGTAACCTGATCGGGGGTCATCGTCTTCAAAGCCTTTTCCACACTGCGATAGCCGCCTTCACGGCGATACACATCATAGAACCTGATGCCTTCAACTTTATCTTTTTCTAATAATAATTTTCTTCCCACTCTTAATTATTAATTGCTAATTATTAATTTCTACTTTTTCTCCGTGCAATTCAACATCCAGTTCACGCCAAATTTATCCTGGAACATTCCGAATAAATCTCCCCAAAATTGTTTTGCCAATGGCATTGTCACTGTTCCACCTGCTGATAGCTTTTCAAAAATTTCATGCGTCTTCGCTTCATCATCCAATCCAATCGACAACTGGATATTTCCCTTCGTTGAAAAATCATGTCCTTTCATCGTGTCTGAAATCATGATGATGTTATCACCGAACACAATTCTTGCATGCATTATCCTGTTTTTCTCATCGTCGCCACTTGGCATCGGGCTTTCACCAAAACGAGTGAGCATCGCAATCTCGCCGCCAAGCGCATCTTTATAAAAATTTACTGCTTCCTCAGCATTGCCATCAAAATTCAGATAAGGGTTCAATTTCATATTGCAAGTTTTAAATTAATTATTTATTGCTGCATTCTGTCTGCACTCGTTGATAATCGCATCTACTTTTTCTTTTGTCAAATGTTCTCGGTACGTTTTTCCTAACTGCATCATCGGCGCATAACCGCAAGCACCAAGGCATTCAACAGTCTTCAAAGTGAACAATCCATCAGCAGTTGTTTCGCCGACATTGATGTTCAATTTCTGTTTGATATAATCAATGATATTATCACTTCCGCGCAACATGCAGGGCCCGGTCTGGCAAACTTCGAACATATATTTGCCGATTGGTTTCAGATTATACATCGAATAAAAAGTCGCCACTTCATACACTTCAATCGGTTCAATTTTTAATAATGAAGCAACATAATCCATCGTATCTGCACTGAGCCAATTGCCAAATTCTTCTTGAGCCAAGTGCAAAACCGGAAGCAATGCGCTTTTCTGTTTGCCTTCCGGATAGCGGGCAACTATCTCGTTGAACTTTTTTAATTTTTCCTGCGAAAATTCCATCTCTATTTTTTAATAATACTGAATTTTTTCCATTCGCATATTTGCACATTTTCCAATTCGCACATTCATCACGCATCCATCTCTCCCGCAATCAAATTCAAACTGCTCATCACAATAATTGCATCGCTCAACATGCTTCCTTTTGTCAATTCAGAATATGCCTGATAATAAATAAAGCAAGGTCTTCTGAAATGCAATCTGTATGGCGTTCTCCCGCCATCACTGATTAAATAAAATCCAAGTTCACCATTCCCGCCTTCCACACTTTGATAAACTTCGCCGGGTGGGATTTCTGTTTCGCCCATCACAATTTTGAAGTGCCATATCAGCGCTTCCATTTTTGTGTACACATCTTTTTTGGAAGGCAGATAATATTCAGGCGCATCGGCATGATAAATTTCTGCATCAGCGCCTTTAAATTCTTTTACTTTATTATAAGCATCATTAATAATTTTTAATGACTGCCACATTTCCTGATTGCGCACTAAAAACCGGTCGTAGCAATCTCCCGTTTTCCCAATCGGGATTTCAAATTCAAAATCTTCATAGCTGCTATAGGGCGTATGAACACGAACATCATAATCAACACCTGCAGCACGCAGGTTCGGACCGGTAAACCCATAATTTAATGCGCGTTCGCCGCTAATAGGACCTGCACCAATGGTGCGTTCCATAAAAATGCGGTTGCGGCTGAAAAGATTTTCAAATTCTTTCAGCACAGCCGGATATTCATTCAAAAATTTTTCTAATTTTTCAAAAGCAGTGTTTGTGAAATTTCTTTCAAAGCCACCGATTCTTCCCATGTTTGTTGTGAGACGAGAGCCGCACACTTCTTCATAAATTTCATAAATCAATTCGCGGTATTGCATCACATACAGAAATCCAGTATATGCACCGGAATCGACACCAACCACAGAATTGCAAATCAGATGGTCTGAAATTCTTGCAAGCTCCATAATAATGATGCGCAGGTAATCTACACGCTTTGGCGTTTTCACACCGAGCAATTTTTCGCACGTGAGATGCCATCCCATATTATTAATTGGAGAAGAACAATAGTTTAACCTGTCAGTAAGCGTGGTGATTTGATAAAGCGGCCTTCTTTCTGCAAGTTTTTCAAATGCGCGGTGAATGTATCCAACGGTTTGCTCTGCTGAAACAATTCTTTCTCCATCCAGTTCCAGAATATTTTGGAACACGCCGTGCGTCGCAGGATGCGTTGGCCCAAGATTCAATGTAGTAGTTTGCCTTTCCACAGAACCTTCCGGCAGTTTGATATGCTTTTCTTTCGGATGAAGTATTTCTGACATTTTAAATTTACGATTTGTGATGTACGATGTACGATTTTTTCAGTTCATACATTCACTATAAATTATTTGTTCCTGGTTTTTAAATCTTATTAATCCGATTAATCTCAAAAATCCCCGTTCTGACATTTATCTTCCAAACATCGCGTCATCTTTATCAATCCTCGTCTGGTCTTCTAATGGATAATGTTTCAGCATCGGGAAATAATCCATTTCATCCACATTCAATATTCTTTTCAAATTCGGATGACCAACGAAATTCACTCCGTAAAAATCATAAGTTTCTCTTTCCATCCAGTTGGCTGAAGAATATAATTGCGTGGCTGTAAATATATCGGGCGTATTAATATCCGTAAATACTTTGAAACGAATGCGAATGTTATCGACAAGATTATGCAAGTGATAAACAACAGCCAGTTCTTTTCCAACTTTATCAGGATAATGAACGGCAGTAAGGTCTGTTAAAAATTGAAAGCGCAATTCTTCATCATCAAATAAATACTGCATCACTTTCAGGTTCATATCTTTTGGCGCTTCGAAAGTGAGCATGCCATAAGGCTCTTCAAAATTGGAGAGCTGATCACCAAATTTTTCTGTTAATCTTGCTTTGACTGTTTCGTTAGTTAAACTCATTTTGAAAATTGCTCAATGTGAAAATTACTCAATAGCTCAATTGAGGAATCGAGCCATTTTCTCATTTTCAAATTATTGAATTCCGTAACTTTCTAATAATGATTTATATCTCTCCCCATTTCTTCTTCTCAAACTTTCCTGCCCCACCAGGTCCTGAATTTTGATGAAGCCATCCAAAATCGCTTCGGGCCTCGGCGGACAGCCCGGGACATACACATCCACCGGAACAACCTGATCAATTCCCTGCAGCACAGAATAGGTATCAAAAATCCCTCCACTTGATGCACAAGCGCCGACAGCCATCACCCATCTTGGCTCTGCCATTTGGAGATAAACCTGTTTTACAATCGGCCCCATTTTTTTGGCGATGGTCCCCATCACCATTAATAAATCACATTGGCGTGGAGAAAACCCGAGTCGCTCTGCGCCAAATCTTGCCAGATCATAATGCGAAGCCATTGTTGCCATAAACTCAATGCCGCAGCAAGAAGTTGCGAATGGCATCGGCCACATGGAATTCTTTCTTGCAAGCCCAACCACTTTATCGAGCGAGGTCGCAAAAAAACCTTCGCCAGCATGGCCTTCAGGCATGTCAACCATGCTGATGCTGTCTTTTGTATCAGCAGGAATGGGATGAATATTAAATCGAACCGGACGAGGCATAATTTTTTGATTTGAAAATTTAACAATTGCTCAATGTGAAAATGCTTTAATAAAAACAAATTCTGAAACTTAATGTTCTCTCATTTCGCACATTTCCGAATTTTCACATTTGCTCATTAATCTTCCCAGGTCAGCGCACCTTTTTTAATGATGTATATGAAGCCAACAAGGAAAAACGCTACAAATAAAAGAACTGCAGAAAATCCTGCCCACCCCAATGCTTTAAAATTAATGGCATAAGGATAGAAGAAGATCACTTCCACATCAAACAGCACAAACAATATCGCAACTAAAAAATATTTAACGGCCATTGGCTGGCGTGCATTGCCAACAGCATCGATACCACTTTCAAAATTTTCGAGCTTGTCTGAAGTTTTTCTTTTTGGCCCTAATAAATGCGTTACGCCGAGGACCAAAGCCACAAAACCGATAGCGAACAAAAACTGTATGCCGATGGGGAGATAACCTGATGCACTATTTGCTGTAACAGAAACGGGATTTGCCTGCAAAAGAAAAATATCCATTTTCTTGATATTGCTTCGTTGGCAAAAATAAGGCAGCACTTTCAATTTACAATTGATAAAAAATAAATAGTCAAAATAAAAATCCCCTTGTTGATTTGATTCAACAAGGGGATTTCATATCCATCAAATTTCTTTATAAATTAATTGCCGGGTTTTGCTCCTCGTGGTCTTTGTGCCGGTTGCCTTGGCGGAGGCGCAGTCAATATTTTTTGGAATTGCAGAGCAGTTGCATTGGTTGGGTCGACTTCCAAAATTTTGTTGATATATCCTAATGCAGCTTGCTTATCTTTTTTAATATCGTTTGAATATCCTGCTAAATAAAAATAAGCTTCAATAGTCTGAGATTTATATTTTGCAGAATCCGGGCTGCTTCTCGCGAACTGAGCAAGTTTCTCAGAAGCATCGACTGCTAATCCACCTGAACTAATTGAATCATCTTGAGCACGCTTGCTTCTCATGCACCATAAGTAACCGAAAATCTCATTCGGGTATTTTGATTCATATGCACCGCAGAAAATACTATCCGAAGTTTTGTATTCACCTGCCTGATAATTAGCAATACCCCAATTGTATAAATCAGCATTTGAAGGGTCTTTCTTCATCCCATATATTACGCCCTGCCAATATGCGTAACCCTTTTTAAGGCCCGCACTTTTTGAAACAGTCGCCGCTTTTTTTGCAAGGTCCAGTTGCTCGTCCTTTACAGTATCATGCGCTATAGCTTGCTTAAAGATATCAGTAGCTTTTTCTTCATTGCCCGGGAATTTGGTCAAGACTTCACCGTATACCGAATAATCCATTGGCAGAAAATCTTCCGGTTTCTGTTTAGTAAAATATTGATCCCAATAATTTTTTGCGTTTACTGAGTCGCTCTGATCTCCGTAGCAATAAGCAATCAGCTTATAATATCTCGGATCAGCTTTATCACCCAAAGAAGAAATTTTTGCTTGTGATTGAGAAATACAATCCTGATATTTTTTGGCAGCATATAAAAAGCTGATGCGGTCATATTCATCAGATGGTTTTGGATCCGTCACGGCAAAATATTTGTCCCAATAACCGATGGCTTTGTTCACGTCGCTATGAAAATACCAGTAATAGAATAATTCATAATAAGCCGGACCATAAGAAGGATCCATTTGCGTTGCTTTTTCGAAAGCGGGCAAAAAATATTCAGTGTTCCTTTGTGTGAGATATATTTTACCGATCCTGTATTCAGCACCTGCAAGTTTTGGATCCAATTCCATAGCTTTCTGATAGCTTGAAACTGCATTGCCGCCATCTATTAACAGCTTTCTGTAAACATCACCGAGGATAACATAAGTTTCCGGATTGTTGAAGTTTTTTGTTTGTGTGGCAAGATTTAATTTTTCTATGGCATAAGCAGCATCGCCAGCTTTCGCATCTGCATTTGCCTCACCGATCGCATTTAATACATTCACATCTTTGCCTTTTGTTAAGCTGATCGCAGTTTCAAAATGCTGTTTGGCATCTGCAGTTTTGCCTTCACGCAGTTCTATATTGCCTATCCCGGCTAGCAATAAAGGTGCGCTGCCATTTGTTTGAAGTGCCTTTTGGTAAAGCGCTTTTGCAGCAACGGAATCTTTTACTCCGGATGTGTTTGAAGCTGTCAATAAAGTTTGCCCCAGCCAATATGTAGCATTGATATCATTTGGGTTGGCTGCCAAAATTTTTTCAAATGTTTCTTTCGCGCTCTTGAAACGCTCATAATACAAGAATTTTTTTCCCTGATCTACAGATTGGGCATTCAATGCGTTGCTTACCAGAACGACAGATGCCAATAAACCAAAACGGATTTTCTTCATAGTAAACCTTGTTTTTGTTAGATGTGTAAATGTATTAAAATCTGATATTAATTTGAGATTTTACTATCACGTATTTCAAACGACATTTTCCCAGGCACCAGGTACGCTCTTCTGAATATCAATTGTCCACGCTCAAGTTGCAGGAAATTCACGAAATTATTTCCTATTCCCCTGAAATTTTCTTTCAGCACATAATACAGGCCTCTGGTCAAAGGATATCTTTTAAGAGCAATATTTGCCTGATAAGGCTGCACGTAAGTTTCTCCCAAACAGCTTGTGCACTGAACTGCAGCGATTTTAACTTTTTGCAAAAAGCCCAATTGCTCGGGGTCGTCCTGATTTCCTATCCAGCTCACACCAATAAAACCAATTGCGTTTTCATTGTTCGACACAAAATTGATAACTGCTTCGCTTGATTTTGCTGCTACCACATTTTTGCCAAGTTTTTGTCCTCGCAACACTGAATCAATCACAAACCTCACAGTGCTTGTAGCTGAGACACCGTCCATCACTATTTGTTTATTAGCAGTTGTGCCATTTAACAATGATTGAACATCTTTCATTGAAAGAATAGTGTCTTTGGATCTGTTGTTGACAATAATGGCAATAGCATCGTAGGCGAGTAGTCCGTAAATAGGTACGTAATGTATCGAATCCTGATAAAAATGTTCCTCTTCTTTGTTCAGCCCTCTCGTCACGATAATCATGCGGGTGCTGTCCTTCGCAAGGTCGCGGAAACAATCAGCTTCGGATTTGTAATATACATTAATCTTAGCATCGGGGAATGAAGATTCGAAAACTTTTATTTCGGAATCTATCACCGGCTTGAAAGATTCATCCACACTTATGTTGATAGTGCCATTAGTTGGCGTTTCCTGTTTTATATTGGAAGAATTATTAGCGCAGGAAATCAACTGCATTGATAATATCAGCAGACAAGCAATGCAAATATTTATATATTTATTCCGGGAAGAAATGAAGCTCATTAATTAAAATAATTTTTCTTGTAGCCGCGGTATGCCCGCCAGCCGCCATACACCATACATAGCACTGCAAAAAAATAACGGTAAAAATTTTCAACATTAAAATTAAAACCAAGCTGTTTGGAGAACATGAAAAAAATACCAAGCAAAAAAATCAAAAAGCCCATTCCATAATCCATGATGGCACGCATCATCATGTAACCTTTTGTTCTCTTGTCTGGCGCATCATTCTGCATGTACCGAAATTTTTGTGCTGAGCAAATTACAGAAATATGATTAATAAAATTCTACAGATTATATTTTGCCACAGATTACACAGAAAAACACAGAAGATTCATATCTGTGAAAATCCGAGCAATCTGTGGTAAGTATATTCAATTTTCATCGGGTACTTGAAAAATAACCGGCAACTTAAAATATACAGCTACATTTTTTCCACTCTGCATGCCCGGTTTCCATAGCGGCATTTTCTTCATCACGCGCATTACTTCATTATCAAAATCATTGCCGCCGCTTTTTTCAAATTCAACGCCTGTTACTTTTCCATCTTTATCAACTATGAACCTGACGAGCGTTGCAATTTTCGTTCCTGCTTCAGCGCTTGCAGGCATCCTTAAGTTTTTTAAAAGAAATCGTATCAAAGCATCTTGTCCACCGGGAAACTGGGGCATAAAATCAGGATGTTCAATGACCACGTCTTTTTCCGCAGCAGGCGGAGCTTCAGTAACATTCGTTTTCCCATTTCCTTCTGAGGATGGCTGAACAATATCGACAGACAAATCGCCCGGTTTCGTTTCGATACCAATTTTATTTACATCCAATTGGTCAACAGTTGGCGGAGGATTGGTTGCAGCTCTATCCGGAACAATCAGGCATCTCGTATTCTGAAAAGTCGCGACCTGATGATGTTGGATTTGGGGTTGAGGAATGGGTGGTTGAACAAGATCAACTTGAACTAATGAAACTGTATCATTCAATGAACTGATAGCTCTCACTATTTTTCCATGACTGATATTATTTAACCAATAAAAAATGAAAACAAAAATTGACAAGGATGAAAAAATAATCAGCATAGCTTTTTTCAATCTTCTGTTATAATGGCTTCTCAATTCATAAGCGCCGTATTCTTTGTTGCGGTTGTCGAAAATAATATCAAGCACATCTGCCTGTAAAATCATTTCAGGTTTCATTGTAGTAGTTTTTGATGTGAAGAAATGACGAGATGAACTTGCGCAATTCAGTAATGAGATGCGGGGTTTAAGAAATTCCATAAAATGTTGAAGGCACAAGAAACAAGGGACAAGGCTTTTGATGCAAGTTGCATCTTGAACGCTTGCACCTTGATTCTTGTGTCTTGTGTCTTGTTTCTTGTACCTTAACTCTTGTTCCTTACTTTTGCGCCATGAAAATTTTAATGGTCTGCCTCGGCAATATCTGCCGAAGCCCTTTGGCAGAAGGCATTTTGGAAGATAAGATTAAAAAATCCGGATTGGATTGGACAGTGGATAGCGCCGGGACAAACGGATATCATGTAGGCGAAGCGCCGCACGAGCTTTCACAAAAAGTGGCACTGCAACATGGCATCGATATCAACAAACAAAGAGCGAGAAAATTCACAGCCGAAGACTTTAACAATTTCGATAAGATTTATGCGATGGCTGATGATGTGATGGATGAAATGAGAAGGATTGCAGGGAAAAAATTCGATGCATCCAAAGTTGATTTATTAATGAATGAATTGTATCCCGGAAAAGATATGGACGTGCCCGACCCATGGTCAGGACCGGAATCAGGATATCACCAGGTATATAAAATGATTGATGAAGCGACGGAAAAAATGATTGAGAAATCCACAGTATCGAATACGCAGCAATTAAAATAATCACCCGACCATCATCGGTCAACGACGAACGAAAAACGACAATGCCCAAAACATCCATACCACAAGGCACAAGAGATTTTGGTGCGGAAACAGTCCGCAAGCGGAATTATATTTTCAATACCATCCGTGAAGTATTTGAGCTATACGGTTTTCAGCCATTGGAAACTCCTGCAATGGAGAACTTAGAAACATTAATGGGGAAATATGGTGAGGAAGGAGATAAATTAATCTTTAGAATTCTTGATTCTGGTCAGTCGTTTTCAATTGATTTTTTTTATTCGTTATTTGATGGAATTAAAAATTATTTCGAAAATAATAGAAACGAATTGGCAGAAATTAAGACTGATTTGATAGAAGGACAACCTGGAGTGTTTGCAATGTTAGCAAAAAATCTATTGACAAATGAAACTTTAGGCAACACCTATTTATCAAAACTAAAAAATGAATCTTCAGAAAAAGCACTCCGTTACGATTTGACCATTCCATTTGCTCGTTATGTTGCGATGAATCATGGACAACTAATGTTCCCATATAAACGCTATCAGATGCAGCCTGTGTGGCGTGCAGACAGACCGCAGAAGGGTCGTTACAGAGAATTTTATCAGTGCGATGCAGATTTGGTTGGAAGCAATTCTTTGTTAAGTGATGTGGAGTTTGCAAATATTTATGCTGATGTTTTTAAAAGATTGAAGATTGATGTTGAAATAAAAATCAATAACAGAAAAATATTAACCGCACTTGCTGAAACTTGCGGAAGCATTGATAAATTGACAGACATCACCGTTGCCATTGACAAACTTGATAAAATCGGGATTGAAAAAGTAAAAGAAGAATTATTACAAAGAGGATTGAATGAAGAGCAAATAGCTGTTGTCGAAAAATATCTTTCGATTGAAGGTACTAATGTCGAAAGGTTGAATGAGCTGAAAAAATTGATTGGCGAAAATGAAACAGGCAAAACAGGAATCGAAGAACTTGAATTTGTTATGGATTCATTCACCATTCACCATTCACCATTCACTATTGACTTCACTCTCGCTCGCGGCTTGAACTATTATACCGGAATTATTTTCGAAGTGAAAGCAAAAAATGTTTCCATTGGTTCCATCGGTGGCGGCGGTCGTTATGATGACTTAACAGGATTATTCGGCGTTCCAAATATTCCAGGCGTTGGTATTTCATTTGGCGTTGACAGGATTTATGATGTGATGGAAGAACTGAAATTATTTCCCGAAACAATTTATGTCGGCACAAAAGTTTTGTTCTTCAATTTGGGTGATGAAGAAAGCAAAGTTGCATTTGGCTTAATGCAGCAATTAAGAAGCAATTATATTTCCTGCGAATTATATCACGAGCAGGCAAAGTTTGACAAGCAATTCAAATACGCTGATAAGAAAAACATTCCCTTCGCAGTGATTATTGGCAATAAAGAATTGGAAGAAAAAACTTGCAACATCAAAAATTTAAAAACAGGAAAGCAGGAAACAATTGAGCAATCTAAATTGCCTAATTACAGCTTCTCTTAAAAATATTCAGGTTTAATAAACTCAAAGGTTTTCGTCATTTCGAACGACGCCAGCAAGAATTTGCTATATCGTCATGTAACGGCGCAGTGAGAAATCTGACTGAAAATTTGAAAGCAGATTTCTCATCCCGCACAAATTTTCTTTAAATATTAAATCGCAAATGCGGGATTCGAAATGACGATGATAAGTTTTACTCTTCTTATTAATCAATGTTCTGATAAATCACTGCCGTTCCCTGCCCCACCCCGACACACATCGTTACCAATCCATATTTTGATCCGCGCCTTTTCATTTCATGCAATAATGTTGTTGATATTCTTGCTCCACTGCAACCAAGCGGATGACCGATGGCAATCGAACCGCCATTCACATTCACTTTTTCCAAATCCAATCCCAAATCATGGATGCATGCAATGGATTGCGATGCAAATGCTTCATTCAGTTCAATCAAACCCAAATCATTTACGGTTATGCCTGCCCGTTGCAATGCTTTTTGTGTGGCAGGAACAGGACCGATTCCCATAATCGAAGGGTCAACTCCGGCAACTGCCATGGAAACAATTTTTCCTAATGGTCGCAAATTAAATTTTGTGACGGCTTCTTCGCTTGCTAATAATAATGCTGCAGCACCATCATTAATACCAGACGAATTTCCTGCAGTCACCGTTCCTTCTTTTTCAAACGCCGGTTTCAGTGCAGCCAATTTTTCCATCGATGTTTTGCGCGGATGTTCATCTTTCTCAAAAAATATTTTCTCATCTTTTCCACCTAATATTTCAACAGCAGCAATTTCATTTTTCCATTTATCTTTTTCTAATGCAGCAAAATATTTCTCCTGGCTTGCCAATGCAAATTCATCCTGCGCATGACGGGAAATGCCCCATTGCTTCGCCACATTCTCCGCCGTTTCTCCCATGGAATAGGGATAATATTTGTCTGATAATTTTTTATTCGCAAACCTCCATCCAATCGTAGAATCAAAAATTTCTGCATTGCGGTTGAATGCATGTGAAGATTTGGCCATCACGAAAGGCGCTCTGGTCATGCTTTCTACGCCACCTGCGATATAGAGCTCGCCTTCATCACACATCACAGCACGTGCTGCGTCCATAATCGCCTGCATGCCACTTGCGCACAAACGGTTCACCGTGTTGCCTGCGACCGTAACCGGCAATCCCGCCAGCAGCGCAGCCATTCTCGCCACATTGCGATTGTCTTCTCCTGCCTGATTTGCATCGCCCACAATCACATCTTCAATCGCATTCCCATCAATTCCCGGATTGCGCAACAATAATGATTTGATGACATGCGCCAGCAAATCATCGGGGCGGATAGAGCTCAACGCGCCACCATATTTCCCAATCGGTGTTCGTACTGCATCAATAACATAACAAGTTTTCATAATAAAATATTTCGTAAAGATACAAGGAACAAGAGACAAGGAACAAGGGGCAAGATTCAAGAAGCAAGGGACAAGAAGGAAATTGAGAATAAGGCTTGTGCCTTGATTCTTGAGCCTTGTTCCTTTCTTCTTGAAACTTGTGCCTTCCCACTTCATTCTTATCTTTGCCGCTTCATGAAAACAGCGCAAAAAAATATCAGGCATTTGAGCCAGCAACAGGTTGACGAGTATTTTGAAAATATCGGGGAAAAAAAATTCCGTGCAAAACAAGTCTGGGAATGGCTTTGGTTGAAACATGCGCATAGTTTCGATGCGATGACCAACCTGAGCAAAGAGCTGAGAGCAAAATTATCAGATGAATTTTCGTTGCCGGCATTAACAGTGGATGCGACACAATACAGCGCTGACGGAACTATCAAAAGCCGCTTTAAAACTTTTGATGGACATTTAATCGAAGGAGTTCTAATTCCTACCGAAGAAAGAAAAACAGCTTGCGTTTCTTCTCAAATCGGTTGCTCTCTTAGTTGCAAATTTTGCGCAACGGGTTATATGGACAGAAAGCGCAATCTTGATTTTGATGAGATTTATGATGAAGTAGTTTTGATTAATCAGCAATCGGAAAGAGTGCATGAAAAAAAATTATCGAATATTGTTTTCATGGGCATGGGCGAGCCTTTGCTGAATTATAAAAATGTGCTGAAAGCGATTGAAAGAATTTCTTCTCCTGACGGATTGGGCATGAGCCCGAGGCGCATTACGGTTTCTACTGCAGGTGTTGCAAAAATGATTAAGCAGCTCGGCGATGATAAAGTGAAGTTCAAACTCGCGTTATCTCTTCATGCGGCAAACGACCAGAAACGGCATGAGATTATGCCGATTAATGATACGAATAATATCAAGTCACTGATTGAAGCACTGAATTATTTCTATAAGCAAACAGAAAACGAAATCACTTTTGAATATATTCTTTTCAAAGATTTTAACGACTCACTCAAAGATGCAGATGAACTCATAAAAATTTATCGCCAGGTTCCTGCCGACCTTGTTAATATCATTGAATATAATCCCATCGATGCCGCGAAATTTCAAAAGCCGGATGAAGAAACGGTGAACCTGTTTATGAAACATCTGGAAAAAAATAAAGTAAATGCACGATTAAGGCGCAGCCGTGGAAAAGACATTGATGCCGCTTGTGGTCAGTTGGCTAATAAAGAGTGAATGGTCAATAGTGAAAGCTGAATTTATTAATCATTAGTTATTTAGCATTCACTATTCACCATTGACCATTCACTATTGACTATTCACCCCTCGACATTTCGGCGAACTCCTGAATTTCATAGGTAATTGCTTTAACCCTAGGTTAAACATTACCGTATTATTCTTGTCTCAATGGGGCAAAATAAATAACAATGAAAAAATTATCCGCATTAATAGCGCTCGTCTTTTTAGGATGGGCAGCTAAAGCGCAATCTACCGATAACAACATTTCTTCAGACACTTCACATCGCCACCACGCTTATCACAATTGGTCAAACCATGATGGTCACGACAGTTCACATAGAAAAGATTTTCGTGGCTTCGACAGAAATCGCGGAGAAGCAATGAACCGCTTCGATAATCGCGAAGGTTATGGAAGAAACCGTTTTCGTTCATTCCGTAATCATCGCGGATTTGGGAATGAAATGGCGAGATTACATTTTAGCCCTGAGCAAAGAAAACAAATGCAGGATATCAATAAAGAATATCGCAAAAAGCAATCGGATTTATATAAGAATGATAATATGACATTAGGTCAATACAAATCACAGTTGGTTTCATTGCAGAAAGAAAAGAAAAATAAACTTCAATCTCTTTTGACGCCTGAACAAAAAAATCAAATAGCTGAGTCAAGAAAAAAGAGAGATGAAAATATGCAGGTGATGGCAGCAGCTCGTTTGGAAAGAATGAAAATCAGATTGAATCTGACGGATGCACAAGCAGCTTCTATAAAAGCACAAGCACTAAATACAAGAGCGCAGATAAAATCAATTCGTGAAAATGACAACCTGATGCGCGAACAAAAAATGGAACAGATTAAAACGGTGATGACAAAAGAAAAGGAAGCATTTAAATCTATACTCACACCAGAACAAATCAATAAAATGCAGGAATTGAGAAAAGACCATTCAGAAAAAAGATTTAGCAGGTAGTAGTTTTCAAGGTTACAGGGACAAAAGCGAATCTCAGTGAGGTTCGCTTTTTTGTTTTAGCTTCGCATCTCATTACTGTTGTAAAACAGCAAACATTATGAAAAGAAAAACAGACAACTTCAGCAAATTCTTCGAGAAGAAAAGCAACAGCGCTATCAAAGAAAAAATCAAACAGGATAAAAAAGCCGAGAAAAAAGAAAGAAGAGAAGCCATTGAAAGGCATTTTGAAGAAAAGAGAAACAAAAAGCAGTTGGCAGTTGGCAGTTCACAGTCGCCGCTTAATAGTCGTAAGCCAATAGTCGAAGGTCAGCCTGTTCAGAACCACAAACCACAAACCACAAACCACAAACAAGAACAACTTCCTCTCAACAAATATATTTCCCACAGCGGTGTTTGCTCGCGCAGAGATGCGGCAGAATTAATCAAACAGGGAAAAGTGCAGGTGAATGGGAAAGTGATTACTGAACCCGGAACAAAAGTTACTGCAACTGATTTGGTGAAAGTGAGCGGCAAAAAAATTACCATCTCAAAAAATCTCGTTTACATACTTCTTAATAAACCGAAAGATTATATCACTACCACAGAAGACCCGCAGGGAAGAAAAACAGTGCTGCAACTTATCAGAAGCGCCACTACCGAAAGAGTTTTTCCTGTCGGAAGATTGGATAGAAATACTTCAGGCGTTTTATTATTAACAAATGACGGTGACCTTTCTCAAAAACTTGCGCATCCAAAACATGAAATCAAAAAAGTGTATCATGTTGTTTTGGATAAAGTATTTTCAAAAAATGATTTTGATGCAGTTGTTTCCGGCGTTCAATTAGAAGACGGGATTGCTACTGTAGATGCAATCGCTTATACTGACGCGAATGACAGAACTCAGGTCGGGCTTGAGATTCACAGTGGCAAGAACAGGATTGTGCGCCGCATTTTTGAACATTTGGGTTATGATGTGAAAGGGCTTGACAGAGTGATGTATGCCGGTCTCACTAAAAAAAATGTACAGCGCGGCAAATGGCGCTTTCTTTCTGAAAAAGAAATCCGCATTCTGAAGTATCTCAATTCTTCCATCAAATAATTTTCTGCTTGCAAAAAAATAAACCTGAAATTATTTTCGAGAACGATGATTTTATCGTGCTCGACAAACCAGCCGGATTTTTAAGTATTCCAGACAGAGAAGGCAAAGAAATTTCTTTGAAAAAAATATTGCAAGATAAATACGAGCGCATATTCACGGTTCATCGTCTCGATAGAGACACCAGCGGCTTGATTGTATTTGCGAAAAATGAAACAACTCATAAATATCTTTCTCAATTATTCGAAGAAAGGGCAGTTGAAAAAATTTACAGCGGAATTGTTGCAGGAAATATCACTGAAAAAAAAGGAAGCATTGATGCACCGATTGCAGAGAACACACACAAGCAAGGTGTGATGCTGATTCATAAAAGAGGAAAGCAATCATTAACGGATTATGAAGTGCTCGAAGAATTCGGTTCATATTCATTCGTTCAATTTCAAATCCATTCCGGCAGAACGCATCAGATACGTGTGCACATGCAACATATCGGTCACCCGATTGCATGCGATGATGTGTATGGAAATGGTGAGCCCGTTCTTCTTTCTTCCATTAAAAAAAAGTTCAAGCTTTCCAAATCAGAAGAAACGGAGAGACCGATATTAAACAGGCTGGCGCTACATTCCAGCCGATTAAGTTTTGTAGATGCGAAAGGAAATGCACATCATTTTGAAGCAGCCTTGCCGAAAGATATGAGTGCATTATTAAATCAGCTTCGTAAGTGGAGACACTAATTGACGCTCACTCTAATTATCAATTAATAATTATTAATTAATAATTCCACCCAAGTTGTAGATTTGAAAAACAAATTGCTATTATGAAATATTTCTTGCGTAGTTCGCTCATCATCATTTTATTTATTGTGTCCACATCTATGTTCATGCAAAAAACAACGCATATTGTTTTCTTTGGTGATTCCATCACACAAGCCGGTGTTCAGCCAAATGGATATATCACCAAAATCGGAGAAGCCCTTACTCAAAAAGGTTTGGCAGCTCAATACGTTTTAACTGGTGCAGGAATCGGCGGCAATAAAGTCTATGATTTGTATTTAAGAATGGATGATGATGTGCTTGCAAAAAATCCTGATGTGGTAGTGATTTGGGTTGGCGTGAATGATGTCTGGCACAAATCAATGTTCGGCACAGGAACAGATGCTGATAAATTTGAAAAATTTTATGTTGCGATTATTAATAAGCTGCAGGCAAAAAAAATACGTGTTGTTCTTTGCACGCCTGCGACCATCGGAGAAAAAAGTGATTACACTAACCAACAGGATGGCGATTTGAATAAATATTCACAAATCATTCGAGACATCGCCAAAAATTATCATTGCGATGTTGTTGATTTAAGGTCAATATTTCATGCTTATGAGTTGCAGAATAATCCTTCCAATAAAGACAGAGGAATATTAACCAACGATGGGGTTCATCTGAATGACCAGGGAAATCAATTCGTAGCTGATGAAATGATGAAAGTACTTCTGAAATAAATGCCATAAAAAAGTGAGCTGCCAATGGTTAATGAGAAAACGCTATTGGGCAACTCACAATAATTTTAAACAATCATCTTTTAAACAGTCAGAACGCTGTTCCAGCCTGTAACGCCATCTGGCTCGCGAAGTTGATTCTCGATGTCTTCCATCCACATTTTGTCATCAATTAAAAATTTGTAGTGGTACTTCCCTCTTGGCAACATCGGGATTTCAATTTTCCAGCTCCCGTCTTTTTCGCATTTCATTTCCAGTTCGTCTTTTGCCCAGTGGTTGAAAGTTCCGGCGAGAGAAATGTGCTGAGCCGCGCCAAGCTCAATGTGGAACTCGATTGTTTTTTTTCTCTTGTTGAGATAAGGCGATTGATGTTGTAGTTTCATAAGACCTCCTTTTTTGAATTATTAATTAGTATTCAGCGGGTAGGGAGGGCTTTCAGGGATGAAAAGCAAATTTGAATTCAGGTAACTTTTACCTTATTGGTACTTCACAAAAGGTACGATGAAAAAAACGAATTTCAAAGCAGTTAACAATAATAAAACAATAGATGAACGCAATTAATATGCGTTTTCCAAATCATTAACACAAAAAGCAACGCTTAAATGTGAGAATAGATTTTTCTTTTTTTAGTAATTATTCATAACGAAGCGCTTCGATTGGATCAAGCCTCGAAGCTTTTTGCGCAGGATAATAGCCGAAGAAAACATCTGCAAATGCACAGATTAAGAGCAATAAAAGATGATTCAAAAACCAATGTGAACCATTTTAATGGTATTGATATGATTTTCACAGTAGCGATACCAAGCACCGCACTGAGCAAAAAACTAATTTGGGGTTTAATAAACCTGATAATTAATCATTAAGTGCTTATAAATTAAGTGGGTTGTTATACTAATATTTCATCATCAGGGAAAGAAGTTTTTTATCCAGTTTATGTCCATGCCAATCTTCATAAGCAACATCACTTCGATTGGAGTCAAGAACACCAAAATCGCCCAAAAAATTCCACAGACAAAATCCGATGCCGTTTGAAGAAAGTATATCAAGCACATCATTGAACCACGCCAAAAAAACATCATGAGGCGTTTTGTTCCAGCAGCCGCATTCACCGCAATGTACGCCCACACCTTGTTTGCTCAAGTCAATCCATGGCTTGTAATATTCTTCAAGCATTTGCCTGCTGAAATATTTATTACCAACCTGACCAGGCCATTTCGGCAATTCCATATGCTCAGGATCCTTATTTGCCCACGGCGCTTTATAATGTGAAATAGCACCAGGAAAATATCCACGACAGCTTTGTGCAATATTCAAATCTTTTATTTCAGGAATGATGGTGTTGCCGACATTATTGCCATCAGCAATCACCAGATGCTCCGGGTTTTCATTTCGGATAGCTTCTGCTGCTGCCTTTGCAACTTTGCGATATATATCACCCGGAACAGGGCCTGATCTTGAATGCTGATCATTCATATCTTCCCGCATGCTCGGCTCATTCACTAAATCAAAACTTATTTTTTTGGAAGAAATATTTTTAAATCTTTTCGCCCAAAAAGCCCAATGGTAATAAAATGCTTTTTGCGCTTCCTCATCTCTCCACAAATTAAATGGCTCATTAAAACCAGCATTGATGCAATATCCCGGCGCACGATGAAGATTGAGGCTGACATGAAGATTATGTTTGTGTGCCATCATCACCAAATTCTCGATGTGCGATACTGCCTTTTCATCAATCTTATAAACATCGTCAGGGCCGATATTTTTTGTTCTGTCAAAATCAAGATAACAAGGATATGCGATGGGAATCCTGACAAAATCAAATCCCCAATCCTGCATCCATTGCAAATGTTCATTTATTGTTTCATGTTTTGAAGGAAGTGCATTCGGAGAAAAAAAATCAGTAAGATTGAACCCTTTCCATTTGGGTAAAATATTTTTTTCTGAAGATGAAACAATGTTTGTTTTTCTAGTAAGCACCAATCCTGCAGCGGCAATCGCTGAATTTTTTACAAATATTCTTCTGTTCATTTTTTATCAGTATATATTTCCCTGCTCAATTTTAAATTTGTTATTGTCGGAGTAATTAATTTTTTGGAATGAGTTGCTCAGGTCGTTATTCACAAAAAATCTCAGATCAGTGCAACGTGTTGCATTCAAAAACAAATCAGTTCCTTTTGCAGCGGCAGATCGAAAAACCTCAATGCCATTTCCATCAGTCAATTGAATTGCTGCTCCTTTATTCTTCGCTTGTCTCCCCGTAAAGCCGTCAATAGAAATATTATTAAAACTTTCAAACTCCAAAGCGCCAGTATAAAACTCCGGCACTTTTTCATCCCAACTGATTTTCACATTCCGCATTTTTACATCATTCACATAACGCCCAAAAATGGCAGGCACATCATGCTTGAATAAATTTGTTGAAAAATTATTAGTAGGCTGCAAATCAAAATTACCACCAAAGTTTTCCGTTTGAGGTCCTGTTGATAAATGAACATTAATATTTTCAAGCGTTACATCATCTATGCTGCTGTTTGCATCCATTCCATAAAAAACAATGCCTGCTTCTGCATGCGTTACAGTGATGTCTGAAAAAATAACACGCTTTACTTTGCCAACTTTAACCGTTCCTGTTTGTGGCATAGTTGAAACACTGATCGGTTCTCCTTTTCCCCACCAGCAACCAGTCAGCAATTTTGTGCTGATAGTAATATGAGAGAACTTCAATTGCTCAATCGTATTGCTATCCCTGCACTGCACTAATATGCCGCGATTTGAATCATGAATTAAAATATTATCGAAGCTCACGTCTCTGATGTTGTTCATTCCATAGCCAACTCTTATTCCTGCCGATGAAGATGCAATCACACAATTTGACACAACGACATGCTGCGCTTCATGTGTTTTATTTCCAAAACGGTATGATTGATTTCCTGGTTTTTCTGTATAGCCGCCTGTGCCTGTTTCATCTCCAAATCCGGTTACGATAATCCCGTCATCGCCACAACTAATATCGCAGTTGCTGATAACAACATTTCGTGAAGTAGTACAGTGTATGCCATCATTATTCGGGATGAGGCGATTGTTTAAAATCATTAACGAAGTGATGATGACATCTTCGCATTCGCCAATCCTAATCGTCCAGTTAGGTGCTTCAGTAAGATACAATCCATCCATCCGAACATTACTGGAATGCTTGATCGTTATCATCATGTCTGGGCGTGGTTTTGGTTTGATCGGACCATCGGAGATACCGGTAAAATTATGCATGAAACGATCGCCTTGCCTTAACAGTTTAGGATCATAATCTATAAATGTATGCAATTGCCCTGCTTCCATAAATGCAATGGCATTACCATTCACTTCACCTCCTCCTGTTATTGAAATATTTTCTGCATCAGTTGCATAGATCAATCCATAAACAATTCCGGATTGAATGTAATCCTGAAGATTAGGGCTTCCTTTTAGCACAGCTCCTTTTTCGAGATGAAACTCAACATTGCTTTTTAAAAAAATAGTTCCTGACAAAAAAATCCCGGAAGGCACCAGCACCGTTCCCCCGCCTGCACGATTGCAATCATCTATTGCTTTTTGTATGGAAGATGTGTTGATAGTTTGCCCGTCAGGCTTTGCTCCGTATTTCAAAATATTAAAAACCTCTGCATGGCAGAATTGTGCAGATAGCAATCCGCAGGAAAATAAAAAAAATAATTTCATAAAAGATGATTAATTGAAAGATCAGATCTGAGATTCTATTTTTTTTAGCCACTTCATTTAAATATTTCAATGAAGTTTTGTTTGACAGCCTGTTGATTTTTATGCGGACAAGGTTTTTATTTTTCCTGAATGCAAGCAAATAGAATTTTTTTTCATCGTGTGATAAAAAGCTTCGTCACCAAGGTTTTTGATTTTATGCAAGCCTTGCATTTGCTGATTGCCTTGCAACATACTCGTATATGCTTTATGAGCACCTGAAAACGTCTTTGTAAACCTCAAAAAGATAATACATGTTTTCAATCTTATCAGGCGGAGCAGCACTCCATTCTTTGTTACAAGAGAATCCACATCTCTGGTAACAGATCTTCCCTTTATCTTTTCAGCATCAAAAACAGAAATACATCCAATAGCTTTTGTGAAATCATCGGTATCAGATTTTCTTTCCGCAACAATCTGTTTCTTAAAATGATTAATGCCTGCTGCTCCATCATTTTGCAAAACAACAAGCATTCATAAAACAAATAAAGATGTTCCTCTCATATCACATCATTATTGCCAAGCTAAATGAAATTAAATGCCATTTTTTAATTTCATGTTCACCGGATCCCAATAAATAATTTTTTTCTCGAAATAGCTGTCGTTTGCTGCAAGGCAGGGCGCTGCAGCACGGAAACCAAATACCGCGTCTTCCACAATAGGTTTTCCGGTACGCACTCCCTCAAAGAAATTGGTAAAATGATCAACATGTTCATCATAACCATCGGGTTCTTTAAAAACCGTTGGTGCCGGGCTGCTTTCTTTCTGATCTTCAGGAGAATATTTTTCATTATATTTTTTCATGAGCTCATCCTGCATGGCTTTTGGATATGTGTTCCATGCATCCCAGCCGCCAATGCCGGGAGCTTTTGACATTTTGTGATGAGAAATAGTAAAGCCATTGCCTCCGGTGTCCATCACTCCTTCAGAACCAAAAAATTTCACGCTTCCTGCCTCGCCATGCCCGCTGATGAAATTAACTCGCAACATTAATTGAAATGCAGCATGCTCTGGTGTTTCAGGGTAATGCATCACACCAGTCATTACATCAGGCACATCTCGGCCATCTTTCCAATAGGCGAGCTGACCTGTAGCATAAATTTTTTCCGGGCCTTTGGAACCAGTAATCACGTGAACGCCGGAAAGAAGGTGAACAAACAAATCTCCTGCAACGCCGGTTCCAAAATCTCTGTAGTTGCGCCACCAGAAAAATTTTTTTGCATCGTAAGGCTGCTTTGGCATCATTGAAATATAGCGATCCCAGTCAACAGTTGAAGGCGATCCATCAGTAGGCATTGTATATTGCCATGCACCCAATGCACTCTGGCGGTCAAAATTTGCTTCAATGCAATTCAATTGACCAATTTCGCCTGACTTATATAATTCTTTTGCTTTTGCATAAGCAATGCTGCTGACGCGCTGGCTTCCCACCTGCAATATTTTTTTTGTGCGTTGCTGTGCATCAATCACATCGTGTCCCTGACTGATTTTGTGAACCATCGGCTTTTCGCAATACACTGCTTTGCCTTTGTTCATCGCATCAATTGAAATGCGCGAATGCCATAAATCAGTAGTTGCGATGATGACTGCATCAATATCTTTTCTCTCTAAAATTTCACGATAATCCTGTGTAGTGAAAATATCTTTCCCATACACTTCTTTTGCACGCTCAAGCCTGCCTTTATATAGATCACAGGCTGCCACCATCTGCACGCCAGGAACTTTAACTGCCGTTGCAATATCATTGTAGCCCATGATGCCCATTCCAATCACTGCCACATTCACTTTATCGTTCGATGTAATTTTCTTTTCATACTGAAGAATCCTCTGTTCAGCTTTTTCTGCACGGGCAAAAGAATAAAAAGGATTTGAAGAAAGCAGCAAGCTGCCTGTTCCTAGTTGGCGCAAAAATTTCCTGCGGGAAGAATGGCTGTTAGACATGGCAATAATTTTGAATGAAAAATAATTTATATAACGCTACCAAATAATCGTATCAATTTACGAACAAAACAATTACACAATGAAGTGAATTAAAAAATTATCGTCTTACAAAAATTCACTACTAAATCTTCAATAAATCATCAACTTTTTAAACCGATAGCCTCTTTTTATATGCTATCTGTTGTTCTTCTTATAGAGATGCTGCCTATTCAAAAATAACTTTCTTCAAATAATACATATCAGGATCGATTTCCGGCAATGTTGCGCTTGTTATTTCCACTCCTTTTTTATCAACTATTAGTTTCTGAGTTCCGCTGCTCGTAGAAATATCCAAAGGAAGCGGCATGTCAATATTTGTTAGCTGAACAAGATATTTATCCATCTTCGTTCGCTGCACATGCACCTCTAATTTATTTACGGTGCGCAAATAAAAGTCGAATAAAGGTTTTAAATTTTTCCCTGAAGCTGTGCTGAAAAATTGTTCAACATCATCCGTGGTGACCAGATTATCATAAGTATATTTCGGGCTCGTTGCAAATTGTTTCAATGCCGGGAAAAAAACAGAATCTCCAAGCACATAGCGAAGCGTGTGCATGAAAAAAGCCCCTTTTGAATAAATGTCACCGATATATGCAGCCTCTTCATCCAGATCTTTTCCCTGTACAACCGGTTTTTCATTTTTAATTCCCAATGCACCTTTCTTGAAATAATTGATATAGGCTCTTTCACCTTCCAACTCGAGTGTATATAATCCATCGCCAAAACTACCTATGCCTTCATGAACCCAGTAATCAGCCCAGTCTTTCGCAGTAATTTTATTTGCCCACCATTCATGCCCGAATTCATGGTGCAATAACCAATCATAATCCTGCCCACCGATTTTTGTGTAGCGAAATTTATTTCCATAAGCATTCATCGTTTGATGCTCCATTCCAAGATGCGGTGTTTCTGCAATCGCAATTTTTTCTTTCACCCATGGATATTCGCCAAAATATTTTTCCTGCTCACGAACTGTCGTCTCAAAAACATCAAGATGATGCTCAGCTTTACTGGCATGCTCTTCCAGCACATAAAATTGCATCGGCACTTTGTTGCCGTTGATTGTTGTGTAAGTCCGGCTTACCACTTTATATTTTCCGATATTAAAAAGTATCGAGTAATTATTAATCGTGTAATTGGTTTTCCAGTGATAGGTTGATTTGTTTCCTTTATTCATCACTTTTTGCAACAAGCCCGGACCTGCAACCACCAAGCCTTTCGGAACAGTGATGATTAAATCAACACCTTCATTTGGCTCGTCGGAAGGATGGTCTTTGCATGGAAAATATAACTTGCCTCCGCTCGCAGCTTCAGTGATGGCCACCCATGCATTTCCTGAAGAATCTGTTGCCCACGTAAACCCATCATCCCATGGCGGGCGAATAGCGACATGAGGATTGCCGTTATATTCTACCTTCACTGAAACATGCCCTACAGGTATTGAAGATGGCAGGTTAATAGTGATTGAATTATTTTTATAAACGAACGCCGCTTTCTTTCCATTCACCAAAACATTTTGCACATTAAACGAATCCAGTAAATCAAAAAGCAAAGTGTTGGTTGGCTGAGACAAATTGAAATCAATGATTGTGTAACCGCCAATAAATTTTTTCGCGATGTCAACATCCAGTGCAATCGTATAATGACGAACGTCCATAATCGCCTGTTCGGGTTTTAGTTTTCCACCTGAAGTGAAGGTTGATTGGGAATGCGCTAAGCAGGTTGTAAAAACCAGGCATAGCAAAAAAGCCTTGTGCATAAGGGAGTTAATTTGTTTAAATGTACTGAAAGAACAGGTCGCCAAAAAAAATTTTGCACCCGACAAATAAATGTTAATTTGACACGAATTTCTGCTATATGAAAAATGACGCTTTTGTGATTGGAGTTGATTATGGCACCGATTCTGTTCGGTCTGTTATCATTGATGCTGCAAATGGCAATGAAATTGCCGCGTCTGTTTTTTATTATCCCCGATGGAAAGATGGTCTTTATTGCAACCCATCGCAAAATCAATTTCGCCAGCATCCTTTGGATTATGTGGAAGGATTAGAAACAACCATCAAAAAATGTCTTCAACAAGCTGGAGAAACAGTTTCTAAAAACATAAAAGCGATATCTGTTGATACGACCGGCTCATCGCCTGTTGCTGTGGATGAAAGCGGAACGCCACTCGCATTAACATCCGGTTTTGAACAAAACCCAAATGCGATGTTTGTGCTCTGGAAAGACCACACAGCAACAAAAGAAGCTACTGAAATAAATGCGCATGCTGAGAAATTTGACATCAATTATCTGCAGTTTGTCGGAGGCATTTATTCTTCAGAATGGTTTTGGGCAAAATTATTATATATATTAAGAGCAGATTCTTCGGTTAGGCATGCCTGTTATTCCTGGGTGGAGCATTGTGATTGGATCCCGTTTTTATTAACCGGTGGGAAGAAAGCGTCCGAAATGAAACGAGGCGTTTGCAGCGCTGGTCACAAAGCCTTGTGGGCTGCTGAATTTGGTGGATTGCCACCTGATGAATTCTTTTCTTCATTGGATGGATTGCTGAAAGGGTTTACTTCAAGATTATTTTCAGAAACTTTTAGTGCAGATAAATCCGCTGGAATCATCAGCAAAGAATGGGCGCAAAGATTAGGCCTGCAAAACGATGTTGTGATTGGCATCGGTGCTTTTGATGCGCACATGGGTGCTGTTGGCGGACAAATTGAAGCTTATCATTTGAGTAAAGTGATGGGCACATCAACATGCGACATGCTGGTTGCGCCATTACATGAAGTGAGCGGGAAATTGGTGAAAGGGATTTGCGGGCAAGTACCGGGTTCAGTCATTCCCGGCATGATGGGAATGGAAGCAGGACAATCAGCTTTTGGTGATGCGTATGCATGGTTTAAAAAAGTATTGATATGGCCGATGGAGAATATTTTAAGCAGCTCCTCACTAATAGATGCAGCAACTTTAAAAAATATTATTGACGAATCAACAGAAAAAATAATTCCTGAATTGAGCAGGCTTGCATCACAATTGCCAACCGACGAAAAATCAGAGCTTGCTGTTGATTGGCTGAATGGAAGAAGAACGCCGGATGCCAATCAATTACTAAAAGGAGCAATCACAGGATTAAATTTAGGAAGTGATGCACCGAGAATTTTCAGAGCGATTGTTGAATCGACTTGCTTCGGGGCAAAAGCAATTGTCGACAGATTTAATGACGAAGGCATTCCTGTGAAAGGATTAATTGGATTAGGAGGTGTTGCAAAAAAATCTCCATTCATTATGCAGATGATGGCTGACGTGATGAACATGCCGATTCGCATTCATAAATCAGAACAGACTTGTGCAGTCGGCGCAGCGATGTTTGCAGCAACAGCAGCAGGCATCTATAAAAAAGTGGAAGATGCCATGAATGCAATGGGCTCAGGATTTGACGCAGAATACAAACCGAACAAAGCTAACGTGGATGTATATGCGAAAAGATTTGAGAAATATGCGCAGTTAGGCAGCTTTGTTGAATCAGGAATTAATAATTGATAATTAGTAATTAATAATGCTTCAAATGGTAATTTCAAGACTGAACTTATCACTTACACCTTACCACTAATAACTTATTTATGCCCAATCCATATAAACATATTCAGGAAGAAGCTTATGAAGCCAACATGCAATTGCCGAAACTCAATCTCGTGATTTTTACATTTGGCAATGTGAGCGCGGCTGACAGAAATCTGGGCGTGTTTGCAATCAAGCCAAGCGGCGTCCCTTATGATGAATTGTCTCCCGCAAAAATGGTGATTGTTGATTTTGACGGCAATACAGTGAAAGGAAAATTGCGCCCTTCATCCGATACGAAAACACATGCTGTTCTTTATAAGCACTGGGAAAAAATTAACGGCATCGCACATACGCATTCATTGTATGCAACGGCATGGGCGCAATCGTTGAGAGATATTCCGATTTACGGAACAACACATGCAGACCATAACACGATTGATATTCCTTGTGCTGCTCCAATGAATGACGAAATGATTCAGGGCGATTATGAATACCAAACAGGTTTTCAGATTATGGATTGCCTGAAAGAAAAAAATTTAAGCTACGAAGAAATTGAAATGATTTTGGTTGGAAGCCACGCTCCTTTCACCTGGGGAAAGAATGCTGACAAAGCCGTTTATAATAGTGCCGTGCTGGAAGCAATTGCGCACATGGCATTTGTGACTGAGCACGTAAAGCCAATGGCACCGAAATTAAAAGATGCTTTGATAAAAAAACATTTCGAAAGAAAGCATGGAGGCAACAGCTATTATGGGCAATGAGCAGAGTTGAGAGTTAGGAGTTATGAGTCGAAAACAATTTGTGAATTTGAAAATTTGCGAATGTGCGGATTGAATGAGAAAGTTGAGAGAATGATATGTGAGGAAGTTGGAAATAATTGTTGTTACCGATTGTGAAACTGAAGTCCAATAGAATATCTACAGTACAAGAGCCCGCCACGGCGGGACGATGCTCAATAGAATTACCAAACTCTGTAACAAAAAATAAAAATGACAAATCTTAAGCAACTTGAAATCTGGTTCGTGACCGGAAGCCAGCATTTGTATGGTGAAGAAACACTGAAGCAAGTAGCGCAGCATTCGCAGGTGATTGCAGATGTGCTGCACAAATCGCCGCAAATGCCCGTGAGCATTGTGTTTAAGCCGACAGTGAAAACAACGGAAGAAATTTATAATGTTTGTGCAGATGCGAATGTTACAAAAAATTGCATTGGCATCATTGCGTGGATGCATACATTTTCTCCGGCGAAAATGTGGATTGGCGGATTGAAAATTTTGAACAAACCATTATTGCATTTGCATACACAATTCAATCGCGATATTCCATGGAGCGAGATTGATATGGATTTTATGAACCTGAACCAATCTGCACACGGCGACCGTGAATTTGGTTTTATGGTGAGCAGGATGCGCAAAAATAGAAAAGTGGTTGTCGGTCATTGGCAGGATGACGAAACGATTAATGCCGTGAGCAGTTGGGCAAGAGTAGCTGCTGGCTGGCACGATTGGCAAGGTGCAAAATTTGTTCGATTCGGTGATAATATGAGATATGTTGCCGTGACGGATGGCGACAAAGTGGAAGCTGAATATAAATTCGGTTATTCTGTGAACACACACGGCATCGGTGATTTGGTTAAAGTGATTAATGCAGTGAGCGATTCTTCAGTTGACACATTGGCAAAAGAATATGAAGACAAATACAAAGTTGTCGATGCATTAAAAAAAGGAAATGAAAAACATGCGTCATTAAGAGAAGCTGCAAAAATTGAAATTGGTATCAAAGCATTTTTGGAAGATGGAAATTTCAAAGGCTTCACGGATACGTTTGAAGATTTACATGGAATGGTTCAATTGCCCGGTATTGCTGCGCAACGATTAATGGCTGCGGGTTACGGCTTTGCAGGAGAAGGCGATTGGAAAACAGCAGCGCTCGTCCGCGCCATGAAGACAATGGCAACCGGATTGCATGGCGGCAATTCTTTCATGGAAGATTATACCTATCATTTCGACCCAAATAATCAGCTCGTGCTTGGCTCACACATGCTTGAAATCTGCGAGAGTATTGCTGATGGAAAACCTTCTTGTGAAGTTCATCCGCTTGGCATTGGCGGAAAAGCAGACCCAGTGCGCCTTGTGTTTAATGCGGCTGCTGGTCCTGCGTTGAATGCATCATTGATTGATTTGGGTAATCGTTTTCGGTTACTCGTGAACGAGGTTGTTGCTGTAGCTCCTGTTCAAAGTTTACCTAAGCTTCCTGTGGCAAGAGTGTTGTGGAAGCCTTATCCGGATATGAAACGCGGCTGTCAGGCATGGATATTGGCAGGCGGTGCGCACCATACTTGCTACAGTCAAAATATTTCTGCCGAGCAATTACAGGATTTCGCAGAAATGGCAGGCATTGAGTTTGTTTTAATAGGGAAGAATACTGATATTTATCAATTCAAGAATGAGCTGAGATGGAATGATGTGTATTATCAAATAAACAGATAATTCTTGTAGCAAACCTAACAGGTTTTGAAAACCTGTCAGGTTTGCTAGAATTTCGAAAATCAAATTCATAATAAACCCAACGATTGCTTATGCACAACCAACTGAATTCAAGAGATTACATTGTCTTCTTTATTTATTTCGTCATCGTTGCTTCCTATGGATATTGGGTTTACCAACGCAAAAGAAAAAAGGTTGCAGACACACATGATTTCTTTTTGGCTGAAGGCTCGCTCACGTGGTGGGCAATCGGCGCATCATTGATCGCTTCAAATATTTCTGCAGAACAATTCATCGGAATGAGCGGCAACGGATTTTTTGTCGGCATTGCTGTTTCAGCATACGAATGGATTGCAGCAATTGCACTTATTATAGTTGCTGTTTTCTTCATGCCCATTTATTTGAAGAATAAAATTTTCACGATGCCGCAGTTTTTAAAAATGCGGTACAATGAAACGGTGGGACTAATCATGACTATTTTCTGGCTCTTACTTTATGTGCTCGTTAATATTACATCGATAATGTATTTAGGTGCGCTTGCTATTAACAACCTAACAGGCGGTCAGCATTTGCATGCAATCATGATTGCGCTTTCAATATTTGCTATTGTTATTACATTAGGCGGCATGAAAGTGATTGGTTATACTGATGTGATACAAGTGTTGGTATTGATTATCGGTGGTCTTGCTACAACTTATATTGCATTAACAATGGTGAGTGAAAAATTTGGTCTCGGTAAAGATGCGCTCGCAGGCTTTAATCAATTGCTTAAAGATGCGCCCGACCATTTTCACATGATATTTTCAAAACCAGATGCAACCACTCCGCAAAACGATATCAATAAATATTTAATCCTGCCCGGCATTGCTATGTATTTTGCGGGTCAATGGGTGGTGAACCTGAATTATTGGGGATGCAATCAATACATCACGCAACGTGCATTAGGCGCTAATCTGCAAACAGCACGCACAGGAATTTTATTTGCAGCATTATTAAAATTAATGATGCCGGTTATCGTGATGCTTCCGGGGATTGCCGCTTATGTGTTATACAAAAACGGAAGCCTGCAAACAGAAATGTCTCTCGGTGGAAAATTTAATCCTGATAACGCATACTCATCCGTATTACAATTTTTGCCAAATGGTTTTAAAGGATTATCTATCGCTGCATTAACTGCAGCAATTGTTGCATCGCTTGCGGGAAAGGCAAACAGTATTTCGACCATTTTCACACTTGATATTTATAAAAAATATATCAGTAAAAACTCAAGTGAAAAACAAATGGTGTGGGTGGGAAGAATTGCGATTTTAGCTGCCATGTTTTTTTCTATTGCATTCACCTGGGATGATTTGCTTCACATCAGTAGTGAAGGCGGTTTCACTTACATTCAAAAATATACAGGATATATCAGCCCGGGGATTTTCGCAATGTTCATATTCGGTATGTTCTGGAAACGGACAACAGGCTCCGCAGCGATTGTAGGCTTGATTACCGGATTGGTAGTAGCCATCATCTTCAATGATTTCGCGACGCAATGGTTTGGTCATGAAACAATTTTCTATACCGCTTTCAAAACACAAAGGCTTGTGCATGGAGTCATGACAGATGTCTGGGAAGTGCCATTCCTTATCAGCATGGGCTGGTCATTCTTCTTCACAGCTTTAGCAATGATTGGTGTGAGCCTTGCAGGACCGAAAGTGAATCCGAAAGCATTTGCATTGGATGCTGAAATGTTTAAATTAAAACCATCCAGCGTAGTGCTTATCATTTTGATCCTGCTGATATTATTGGGATTGTATGTGAAATTCTGGTAAATAATTTTCACACAAAGACAACAAA
>Ga0070734_10000386_pt1 | contig 99334 bp, 80 predicted proteins | sample Coa_R1_8_FD_66444 | JGI IMG/M metagenome (GOLD analysis project Ga0070734, IMG submission 66444) | Surface soil microbial communities from Centralia Pennsylvania, which are recovering from an underground coalmine fire - Coalmine... | ecosystem: Environmental > Terrestrial > Soil > Unclassified ...
AGAGAGCTTCCTGCTCGCCGAGGGCGGCTCCTTCGACACGCAGCGCTACGTCGCCGGCGCCTCGCACCGGTTTGGCGGGGTGACGGCGCTGGTCGCCGGGCAGTACTTCTTCTCCGACGGCCCGTTCGACCACCCCGAGGGCTTCACGAAGTACAACCTCTTCACGAAGCTGACGGCCGAGCCTACGCCCGCGGCCAAGCTCTCGCTGTCGACCGCCGTCTACGACGGCACCTGGCACGGCTCCGGGCAGATCCCGCTGCGCGCCGTCGCCGCGGGGCAGCTCGACCGCTTCGGTGCCATCGACCCGAGCGAGGGCGGGCGCACGGACCAGGAGGATCTGGACCTCCACTACGACTGGACGCCGACCGCCGAGGACGTCTGGGAGTCGCAGGTCTACGGCTTCCGCTACAAGCTCGCGCTGTTCAGCGACTTCTCGTTCTTCAAGGACACGGGCCTGCGCTTCGTCGAGGAGCCCGACGGCAGCATCATCGACACGCGCGCTCTCGGCCCACCGCTGTCCGGGGCCACCTACGTGCCCGGCGACGGCATCGAGCAGAACGACCAGCGCTGGGTGTACGGCGCCAAGGGCCGCTGGACGCATACCTGGTCGCTGCTCGGGCTCCCCGTCGCCAACCTGCTCGGCCTCGAGAGCCGCAACGATCAGATTCACGTGGCGCTCTGGCGCCAGGTGGAGCGCCGACGCTTCTTCGCTGTGAACCGTCTCGCGGTCGACGAGCGATCGGTGAGCGCCTACCTGGAGGAGCAGATCTTCCTGCGCGAATGGGCGCGGCTCGAGGTCGGGGTGCGCAGCGACGCCTACTTCTTCGACGCCTTCAACCGCCTGCCGATGCAGCGTCCCGACCCGAATTTCGCCGCGGTGACCATCCGCGGCCGGACCACCGACCACCTGCTCAGCCCGAAGGCGGACCTCGTCCTGACGCCGCGGCCGGACACCGACGTGTACCTCGACTTCGGCGAGGGCTTCCATTCCAACGACGCGCGCAACGCACTGCTCGCCGAGGCCGCCGGCAGCAGCTTCTCGCCGCTCACCCGCTCGCTCGGCTACGAGCTGGGCGCGCGCACCCGCCAGCTCGACGGAAGGCTGGAGGGATCTGCCGCGCTCTGGCTCCTCGATCTCGACAGCGAGCTGGTCTTCAACGGCGACGCGGGCAATCAAGAGGTCGGCGCCGGCGGCACGTTCCAGCCGGCGGGCAAGAGCCGGCGCTGGGGCGTCGACGTCGACGGGCGGTACCGGTTCCTGCGCTGGCTCAGCGCCGACGCGAGCCTCGCTTGGGCCGATCCCCGGTTCTTGAACGGCCAAGCGATCCCGCTCGCGCCGACCCTGCTGATCGACGGGGGGCTCACCTTCGAGCATCCGAGCGGCTTCTCGGCGGGACTGGGCTCGCGCTTCCTCGACGATCGGCCGGCGAACGAAGATCGCACGCTCACCGCGCGCGGGTACACCCTCCTCGACCTCCTGCTGCGCTACCGGTGGCGGCAGTGGCTCGCCTCGCTCGCCGTCTACAACCTCACCGACACCGCCTGGCGCGAGGCGCAGTTCGCCGACAACTCCTGCCTACGCCGCGAGATCGGCCGCGTGCCGGGATGCCTCGCCCGCCCGGGCCTCCAGGGCACCCACCAGGACCCGCCGGCCGACATCCACTTCACGCCGGGAAACCCGATCACGCTCGTCGCGGGGCTCACGTTCTTCTTCTGACGGGTTGAGCGGGCCCCGGCATGACGCTATGAGTGGCCGGAATGACGGCGCCGCCCATCCGCCGGCTGGTCGCGTCGGTCGCGGTCGTGGCCCTGCTGCTGGGCACGGCCCCCGTGGCGCCTCGCGGCACGGCGCGCTGCCATTGCGCGGCCGAGTGCCCGATGCACCGCCACGGCGCCCGTCTCCCCTGCCACGGCGGCGGCGTCGGGCTCCGGGGCACCTGCGGCCACGGCGCCGACGCGACGGCCCCCGCGGCGGGGGTCCGCGTCGCGCTGGCGGCGCCCGTGGCATCCCGCCCGGCGTTCACCGCGCAGCCCCTGACAACGGCCGGCGCACCCGAGCACGCGGCACCGGTCGGCGAGCCGCCGACCGACCCACCGAGAGCGTCCTTCGCCTGAGCTGAGCCTCGACCGTCCGATTCCCCGATCGACGTCGCCGCGCGCGCGGCGGCGCGGAGGTGCTCATGCGAATTTTCGTGGGCGCCGCGGGTGGGTTGCTCGGCGTGTTCCTCGCCGCCGCAGCGCACGCCCACGGCGTGGTAGGACAGCGCTCGTTCATCGAGCCGTTCATCACCGAGGACGTGAATCCCAAGAACGAGCTCGTCGTCGCTCGTCCCGAGTGGGACACGGCGCGCGACGGCCGGACCTTCTCGCTCGGCTACGGCCTCGAGAAGAAGGTCTCCGATCGCTTCAGCATCACGCTCGATTCCGCCTGGCTCGACGTGAGCCCGAACGGCGCCGGCGAGCCGCACGCGAGCGGCGCCGACGACCTCGGCGTCACGCTCAAGTACGCGTTCTTCGTCTCCCCCGCGCACGAGGCGATCGTCTCGGCCGCGGTCGAGTCCACCGCGCCGACGGGGGTGCGGGCGGCGGGCGCGGAGCCCGCCTGGGCGTTCAAGCCCTTCCTCCTCTACGGCAAGGGCGCCGGCGACCTGCCCGACGCGCTCGCCTATCTCCGCCCGCTCGCCATCCAGGGCGACGTGGGCTACGAGGTCGCCCTGGATCACGGCCGCACGACCGCGCTCCAGCACGACGTGGCCGTCGAGTACAGCATCCCCTACCTCCAGCAGGCCGTGCGCGACTTCGGCATCCCCTGGCCCCTCTCCGACCTGATCGCCGACGTCGAGCTCGACTTCGAGAACGGCGCGCACGCGACGGGGCGCGGCGACAACCCCGTGATCGTCACGCCGGGCATCGTCTACATGGACCGCTGGGTGGAGCTGGGCGTCGCGGGGCGGTTCCCGCTCAACGCGCGGGCGAACGACGGGCTCGGCTACGGCGTGGTCGGCATCGTCGACCTCTTCATCGACGACATCTTCCCGTGGACGAAATGGCAGCCCTTCTGATCCTGGCGCTGCTCCTCGCCCGCACGGGGACGGCGGCGGCGCACGCGTTCCTCGATCACGCCGACCCTCGTGTCGGCTCGACGGTGACCGCCCCGCCGGCCCTGACGCTCGTCTTCACCGAGCCGGTCGAGCCCGCCTTCTCGCGGATCGGCGTGACGGGAGCCGGCGGGAAGGTCGAGACCGGCTCGCTCGCGCATCCCGAGCCGGCCACTCTCAGCATCCCGCTGCCGCCGCTCGCGCCCGGCACCTACACGGTCACCTGGGTCGTGGTCTCCATCGACACGCACCCGACCGAGGGCCGCTTCACGTTCACGGTGCGCGGCCCGTGACCGCCGCGCTGGCAATCACGGGCTGGCTCGACCTCGCCGCGTCCCTCGCGCTCGCCGGGGGGCTCGTCTTCGCGGCGCTGGTCGGGCCGCCGGCGTCCCGGGGCGAGCGGGCGCTGCGCCGCGCGCTGCGGCTGCTCGGGCTCGTCCTGCCCCTCGAGCTGGGGCTCACGGCGTATCGTCTGCACGCGGTCTCGGGCGCCGGCGGCCGGGCGCTGCTCGTCGATCTGCTCGTGACGCGCTGGGGCATGCTGTGGGCGGCGCGTGCAGCGGGGCTCGCGGCGCTCGCGGCGCGGCCTCGGGGAGCCGCCGCGCTCGCGGCGCTTTGGCTCGCGGCCCGGAGCTTCCAGGGGCACGCCGGCGCGCACGGCACGGTCCCGGCGTTGATCGACTGGCTTCACCTGCTCGCCGCCGCGGCGTGGCTCGGCGGTCTCGTCCAGCTCGCGCTCCTCCCGTCGGTCACGCCGGCCGTCGCGCGGCGCGTGCGCACGCTCGCGACGGGCGCGGTCGGCCTGCTCGTGCCCGCCGGCGTCTACGGCGCCTGCCTCCACGTGCCGCACGTCCACCTGCTGGTCGAGAGCCCGTACGGCCGCGCGCTGCTCGCGAAGCTCGTCCTCGCAGCGACGCTCGTCGGCCTCGGCGCCGCGAACCATTTCTGGCACGTGCCGGCGCTGGAGCGGGGCGACACGGGCAGCGAAGCGGCGCTGGCGCGCACGGTCCGCTGCGAGCTCACGCTCGCGGCTGCGGTCGTCGGGCTGAGCGCGCTCCTCGGCGTCCTGCCGATGCCGCACGGACGACCCTGACGCGTCAGGGCTTGGCGTGCCTCGGCGCCGTGCGCTCAACTACACGGACAGAGCTGCCGGCACTGGTCGAAGGCGTTGTTGATGGTGTCGAGCGCGCTCTCGATGCCGCTGTACGTGAGGCGGCCTGACGAATCGATCGCCGTGAGCGGCACCCCGCCGAGCGCCCGGTCGCCGAGCACGATGAGGTCCTGGACGGTGGCCGCGTTGCTCAGGATGCACGCGGGGAGCGCCGAGAACGCCGTCGGGCCGCCGCCGGCGCAGGTGCAGAACGGGCTGCCGAGCGGGGCGAGCGCGAGCCCCCCCAGACCCGGCGGATTGGCCCCGATGTTGGACAGCGCCGTGCTGAGCGTCAGCGCGAGCGTCTGGCCGGCGAGCGTGCCGCCGCCGTCGCCGTTGGCCGGGATGCCCGAGGCGCTGCTCAGCACGACGTTGCCGGGGTGGAGCGGCGCCGGCGTGCCGCCCGTCGGCATGAACGCCTCGAGCGCGGTCTGGTTCGCGATCGTGACCGACTGTCCGCCGAGACCGACGAACGCCGGCAGGACGCTCGGGTTGGCCGTGATCCACCCGAGCGGGCCGTGCGTGCCCGAGCCGTTGGCGATGCCGTTGGGCGCCCCGTACGCGCCCTGGGTGAGCGTGCAGAGCGTCCCGGTCGCCGGACAGTTGGGAATTGGCGTATGGCTGCACCCGTTCAGCATGTCGCAGCTGTCGCTGGTGCACGGGTTGCCGTCGTTGCAGCTAAGCGGCGTGCCCTCGCACACGCTGTCCACGCACACGTCACCCGTCGTGCAGGCGTTGCCGTCGTCGCAGGGCGCCCCGTTGTTCGACGTGTGCTGGCATCCGAGCAGCGGATTGCATGTGTCGCTCGTGCACGGGTTCCCGTCGTCGCAGTTGGGCGGTGGCGCGGCCTGACACGTGCCGGCGACGCACACCTCGGGCGTGCACAGCGTCCCGGGACCGTTCGGGAGGTTGCAGTCGCTCGTCGTCGTGCACGGCACGCAGCCCGGGACCGGCGTGAGCTGGCAGCCGAGCGTCGGGGCGCAGCTCGCCGTGTAGCACCCGTTCGGCGGATTGCAGGTGAGCGGCGTCCCCGGCGTGCAGGTGCCCCCCTGGCAGGTCTCGGCGCCGTTGCACACGTTGCCGTCGGAGCAGGAGGTGCCGTCCTCCACGGGCGAATGCTGGCAGCCGAGCGTCGGATCGCAGCGGTCCTCCGTGCAGAGATTGCCGTCCCGGCAGTCGAGCGGGGTCCCCGGCACACAGCCGCCGATCGCGTTGCAGGTCTCGAGCCCGTTGCACACGTTGCCGTCCGAGCACGACGAGCCCGCGGGGTCGAAGTGACAATTCGGGTCGCAGCAGCTCCCCGGCTGGCCGTTGGCCGCGCCCGCGTCGCACTGCTCGCCCGGATCGACGATGCCGTTGCCGCAGTCCTGCAGCGTGAACGTCGGGCCGAAGTCGGCCTTGAACTGGTCGGCGATGAACTGCCCGGTGAGCGAGGCGAAGCGCCCGAAGCGCATCTTCGCGTTGCAGGCCACCACGTCGGCCGTCACCCGATTGCCCTGGGTGAAGATCACCGACGTGCCCCCGACGGCGAGCCGGACGTCGGTCGCCCCGAGGCCGGAGCTCATGGCCGGCCCGAAGCTGCTGTTCAGGTTGAGCTTGACGTTCCCGGCGACGTTGACGGTGGCGGGCCCCGCCACGCGAACCCTCGCGTGGTGGCCGGCCTTGAGGCTCGCCAGGCAGTACGTCCCGCCGCTGAGCGTGAGCGTCGCCTGATCGCCGACGACCACGGCGCCGTAGCTCCCCGGGGGCAGGTCGGCGCTGCCGTACTTCTGCACGCTCACCGGCGTCGTGCCCGGGCTGCAGGGGGGCTGACACGGCAGCGCTGCGAACAGCGCCGGGCTCCACGGCGTCGGCCCCTGGTTGCGGATCGTGCTCTGCGCGAGGCTCGCCATGTTGACCTGGTTGGCGAAGAGGTCCCAGAGGCTGCTCTGGTTGCCGAGCTGCTCGACGATGTCGCTCACGAGCTGGGTGCGGTCCGGGAAGACGGCCTTCCGCCCATAGGCGAGCGTCCCGCCCGCATCGTCCACGCCGACGTTGCCCGCCACCGTGAAGCCGAAGTCCTTCATCTTGAACTTGTGCAGCGCGACGATGACGTAGCTCGGGAGATCGCGCGAGACCGGGTCGGCGGCGGTCACGCGGGCGGCCGCCGTCACGGCGAGGACGGCGCAGACGCGCACCCACGACCGCGCGCCCCGTCGAGCAGGCAAAGCCCCGTCTCTCATGACCTCTCCTTGCGCACGGGTCGTCCTTGGGCGCATGACCGCTATCCAGCCAGACGGCGCATAACGCTTCCAAGCGTGCTCTGGCAAGTCTTTTCTGGCAGGGGCGCTACCGGCCGCGCGTCACCAGCGGGGCCAGCGCCTCCTCGGCCGTGGTGCCATAGGCCGTCAGTGTGGCGGCCAGCGCAGCATCGAGCTTCTGACTGCCCGCGGCCTTGTCGACGCTGGCGAGCACCGCGCGCACACCGAGATTCACCCGGCGATACTTGGCCGCCGCCCGCTTGCCATGGGCGTGCGCGACCAGCGCGGCGAGGTGTACGAGCCGGCCGTGGAGCGTTCGGGCGAGCCGCTTGCTCCGCACGGCCCCCGCCGGCGCGGTGGTGAGCGCGGTATCCATCGCCTGGAGCCAACACGCCGCTCCCGGCGCCCCCGTCTCCTCGCAGAGGGCCGCGGGCAGCGTGGTGCTGGTGGTCGACGCGCCGATCGGCACGGTGGTCGTCGGCGGGAGGCTCGTCACCGTCGTCGTGCTGCCGGCCAACGTCGTGGTCGGATGCGCCGTGGTCGTCGTCGTGGAGCTGGTCGTGCTGGTGCTGGTAGGGTGGGTGGTCGAGGTGATCGTCGAAGACGTCGTCGTTGGGGGCAGGCTCGTCGTCGTCGTGGCCACGGAGATCGTGGTGGTGGTCGTGCCGCCGGGCATCGTGGTGGTGGTGGTGGGCGGCGCTGTCGTGGTGGTGGTCGGCGGCACGCACGGCGCGATGGCCGCGACCCGGTCCGCTTCGGCCTTCGGCGAGAACGTGGCCCCCGACCCATTGAAGGACGAGACGTACTGGAGGCAGTTCGAGCTGGTGGCGCACGGGTTGCCACTCGTCGGCGTCGCGGGCCCGGCCTTGAGCACGCCGCCGATCACCAGACCACCGCCCTGCAGCAGGTTGAAGCCGGTCGGGCCGACAGAAGAGACGGTGCTCGCCGCGTCGACGGTGAGCGTAATGCAGCCGACGAGGTTCACCTCGCCGGCGCCCTGGGGGTCGTCGGTGACCAGGGTCGCGCCTTGGGCGTTCACGATCGGGGCCTCGATACCGATCGAGCCGAGACCGCCGGTCGCAGTGACTTTGGTCTTCTGGTTGAAGACGCCCGTTGCGGTGCCGTCGACTTCCCCGCCGGCGCCCCAACCTGCCGGGCCATGCACGTCGATCGCGCCCATCACGTCGACCTCGGGGCCGCCGGCGAGGCAGATCATTCCCCCCGTCCCCACGTCCCCTTGATTGTCTGCCGAGGCCCACGCGCCCAGCACCCCCTGAACGAGGAGGGTTCCCCCGGTTGCGGCGAGGTCGATGCAGCCGCCGCTGCCGCCGCTGCCGCCCTGCGCCTGGATCAGCGCTGAGGCGGTGAGGGCGCCGGTCGCCGCCGCACAGACTTCTCCGCCGTCGCCGCCGGCCGTGGTCCCGTTGCCCTGCACGTTCACTGGGCCGCTCATGGTCACGTTGCCGTCGGCGGTGATCATCACCATGCCGCCGGAGCCCTGCCCGGCCGTGCTGCTCGCATCGAGGCCCGCCACCTGGACGTCGAGGTGGGCGTCCACGTCGATGCAGCCGCCGTCGCCGGCACCGCCCTGTGCGGTGAGCGGGTTGGAGACCATGATGCCGCCATTCTGGCTCGCCAGGCAGATGTCTCCGCCGGCGCCCTGGTTGGCGCTGTTCGCGTGCACGTTGCCGGCCGCGGCGAGGATCGCGATGTTGTTCCATGCCGCCAGGTTGATCGTCCCGCCGTCGGCACCCTGATCCGCGGCCGATCCCTTGCCGTCGGCGTTGACGATGCCGCTGATCAGGATGTCCCCCTCACTGGAGGTGAGGTCGACCTCGCCCCCGCTCGTGGGCGAGATGCCCGAGACGTCGATCTTGCCGTTGCTCGTCCCGAGCGCCTCGACGGCGATCGGGCCCGTCGTGTTGACGGCAATGAGCCCGCCGTTGCCCGAGAGGCCCCCCCCCGGCTTGATGTCGAGGGTCTGCGCGTTGATCGTCATGGAGCCGGTGGGTGGGCTCAGGTTGAGGCTCCCGCCCTTGGCGACCACGAGGTTCCAGCTGATCCCGTGGAACCCCGTGGCGTCGTCGCTGAAGTCGAGCGTGGAGCCGTCGTTGACCGCAATGCTGCCGGTGATGGTGCAGGTGCTGGTGGCGGACTCGCAGTCGCAGCGCCGCCCGCTCGGCGCCCCGTCGAGAGCGCAGATCTGGGCGACGGTCGTCGGCGGCAGGGTGCTCGTCGTCGTGCTGGTGGTCGTGGTGACGGTGGTCGTCGTGGCGGCGGCCGCGCACGCGGCCCAGCAGAGGGCGACGGCGAGAGCGAGTCGCATGCCGCTCGCCCAGCAACCGCCATGCCTCGGCCGCCCGCGTCGGTTGGTGCGATGGGGGTCGCAGCGCTGCAGGGCCGGGCGAACATGAAAGGAACCGTGGTCACATCGGGGCAAGACGCCCACCGAAAGGTGGAGGCGAGGTCCACCGTTGCTTCCAGAATCATCTGCCGACCGCTATCGCGGGAGCTGAGAGAGGAGCGCCCGGGCGCGTTCAACGACCTCGGCCAGCGACGCGGCGAAAGCGGGCCCGATCGTCCGCCGGGTGTTGCCCGCGCGCACACGCTCGAGCAGCAGGCCGAGCGTATGGTCGAGACGTCGCGCCGCCACGCGTCCCCGGCGTCCTGGCCCGAGCCGCCGCGCCGCCGCCGCCGCCCGCTCGCCGATCTTCCGAAGGCGCCGCAGACCCCGCGGGGTAGCGGCCGCCGCGCTACCCGGCGCTGCCAGCGCGCCCGCCAACCATCCGACGAGGCACTGCACTCCCGGGATGCCAACGAACGTTCTTGCGGGCGTACAGCGCCCGCCCTGACAGGTCGGCGGCTCTGCGCAGGTAACGCTCTCTCCGCAGACGGTGCCGTCGGGCTTCGCCGGCGCCGAGCATCGGCCCGAGCGGGGGTCGCAGACGCCCGGCGAGTGACACGCATCGACCGGGCTGCCGCAGGTTCGCGCCTGGCCCGCGACGCAAACGTTCGCCGTCCCGCTGCAGTGGTCGCCGACCGTGCACGCGTCGCCGTCGTCGCAGGAGGCGGTCGCGGGGCGCGGCACGCAGCCGAGCCGATGGTCGCACGCGAGACAGGGCCCCTCGCAGGCGAGCGGAGCGCCCAGACACGCACCGGTGCCGTCGCACGCGTCACCGGCGGTGCACGCGTCGCCGTCGTCGCAGGGCGCTCCAGCCGGCTGCCCGTCGCAGCCCGCGGCGTCGCACAGCGGGAGGATCCGTCCGACACGCCCCCCGTTCGCGTCGCGCTCCGTCACCTGGAGCAGCAGCGGAGCGAAGCAGTCGAAGGGCATGGAGAAGGCCAGCATGGTCGGCGTCACCGCGTCGGGATAGAAGATGGCCAGAGGTTGTCCATCGAGCGTCGTGATCGCGAGCCGATTCGCCTGCGTCTGCTGGTTCCGCCGCCGGACCGGCGCGTCGTCCGCCGAGCACGGATCCGCCGGCGCGATCTCGTCGGCGCAGGCGCCGCCCTCGACGGCGTTGAAGCTCGCCCCCGCGACGGCGGCATCGAGGTAGACCCGCACGAGGTCCCCTTGCCGCGGTCGTGGAGGCACGACCCGGAGAAGATCCGGCGTGCCGCCGCGCGCACCGCGGGGCGCGCCGACGTCCACGGTTGCGCCGGGGGCGAGGCGCACGTCGTCGGCGACGACGCGCTGCGGGTTGCAGGCGGTCGCCGTCGTGCAGCTCTCCCATTGATTGCCGCGCGCCGATACCGCGAGGCCGCCGACGTCGACTACGAGATCGGCACCGAGCGCCGTGACCGGATTGAGCAGAAAGGCGTTGCGGCCGGCGCTGTCCCCGCGCCCGAGGTCGACGAGCGGCGTCCCGCCGCCGTCGACGGCACCGATCGCCAGACCGATGCCCTGCGAGAACGTGGCACCGCAGCGCAGCGGGGCCGCGCAGCCCGGATCGAGCACGCAACACCCGCCCGGCGCGCCGCAGCAGTCCGCCGCCGCCGTGCAGGGCGCCCCCGTGTCTCCCGCAGCGCCCTGGCAAGTCCCGCTGATGCCGGTTCGGTGGTTGCAGGAGAACGCCACGCCACGGAGCGCCGCCAGCGGCGTGGCCGCGAAGGACACGCGCGTGCTCGTCTCGACTCGACCGCCCGCGAACTGGTTGTCGGCGACGTAATCGTTGGAGAAGGCCGCGGCGGCGTTGTCCGTCACGGTGAGCCCCCGGCCGCCGGCGAAGCGCACGATGTCCCCGTCGGTAACGAGCGTGGTGCGCTCCTGGGCCGCGCCCCCGGTCGCCGACAACCCGTTCTGCGCGGCGCCGGGCACATTGTGCTGCACGACGTCGTGGCGCGCGAAAACGTGGCCCCCGAGCGTCGCCTGGATGCCGCCGTTGTGGTTGTCGTGGACGCAGGTCCGCTCGATCGTGGCGTGGGCGCCGCCCGCCACCTTGATCCCCTTGTCCCGCGCGTCGCGGACGACGCTGTCCATGACCACGCCGTCACCCGGGCCGTCGCCGTCGGGCGTGCCCGCCCGATCCTGGATGCTGATGGCATCTCCGCACGTAGGCCCAACCACCTCGGACTGCTCGATACGGTTCCGCCGGGCCCCGCTGCCGGCGATCGTGATCGTGTCCGCCTGGCAGTTGGACTGCCCGGGATCGACGGGCTTGCGGCTGCCCACGAAGACGAGGCCGCGCAGCACGTCGTCCGCGCCGGAGACATGGACGAGCCGCCGGCCGCACGTCCCGACCGACAGGACGACCGCGCCGCGCTCGCCGTCGCGATCGAGCGCGTCGACGACGATGCGGCTGCCCGCGAGGCAGAGGCCGGCGGAGAGACCGTCGGCGCAGACGTTGGCGCTTCCGAGGGCGCAGGCCGGGGCCTTCAGCAGCTCGATGGTCTGCGGGGCGCTCGCGCCCGGGAATGCCCCACGAGCGAACGTGACGAGCGCCGGGCCCGGATTCGCGTCGGTGAACGCCGTCGCGGCGTCGAGCGCCGCGTGGAGCGCGTCCACGGTCGGCGCCTCGACCACGAAGGTCCGTGGGTAGATGATCCAGACGAGGCTGTTCGCGCCGCCGCCCGCCATGTTGCCGATGAAGACGGCTCGCTGGCTGAGCTCCTCGGTCGCCGAGTCGGACACGTCCACCATGGCCCGGTTGATCCATTCCCCGGGGCGCAGCCCCCCGATGCGCCCACAACGGACCAAGCCGGACCCCGCGCACGTGACGTGCACGCTGTAGGCGGCGTCGCCGGGCCCCGCGCACGTGGCGTCGGGGTGAAGGAGCTGGCCGTCGAGCACCAGCTCGACGCTGCGGTCCTCGCTCAGGTTCTCCGCGAGCACCGCCACCGTGGCGGTCGCCGGACAGACGGGCTGGCTCTCGCCGGCGCGGGCGGCGGGGATCTCGGCGAGCAGGATCACGACGAGCCCCAGGGTCGCGGCGATCGGCGCGCGCATCGCCCCCTAATCCAGCAAGCATGATGCCCAGAGGAGGCTCGCTCGCGCGGCTCGTGGGCTCTCGGGCGCGTGGCGGCCGTGCGAGGCTTCGTCGCCCTGCGCGGGCGCCGTCGGAAGCGTGCCCGGAGGATGGAGCACGCCTCCATCCTGCGGTGGACGCCTGGATTCAGAGCCGGCGTTCGTGCACGCCGATCAGCCCCATGCGAACCGCGTAGAGCGCCAGCTCGACCCGGTCGCGGACGCCGAGCTTCTGGAAGACGTTGTTCAAATGCGTCTTCACGGTCACCTCGCTGATGCAGAGCCGCTCGGCGACCTCGGCGTTGCGGAGCCCGAGCGCCACGTGCCGGACGATCTCGCGCTCCCGCCGGGTGAGCGACGCCTCCGCCGGCTCGCGCAGACGCGCCGTGATCTCGGCCTGGATCGCCGGGGGCATCCACACGTGCCCCTCCAGCACGGCCCGGAGCGCGGTCATGAGCGTCTCGATCGCGAAGCGCTTGAAGACGACGCCGCGCGCGCCGGCGCGGAGGGCGGCGAGCGCGTCCTCGACCCGCTCGCTGGCCGTGACCACGAGGATGGTGAGGCGTTCCGCGAGCGTCTCGATGTCGAGAAGCGAGCTGCGCTCCATCTGAAGGTCGAGCAGGAGCAGATCGCACGCCGTGCGCTCGAGCACGGGGAGAAGGTCGCCCGCGCGTTCGACCTCCGCAACGACCGTCACGTCCGGCTGGAGGCGCAGCATGGACTTCAGCCCCTGACGGAACAGCGCGTGATCGTCGGCGATGACAATCCGCACCGGCGATGCCATCAGGCCACCGGAAGCTGGACGAGCAGGCGGCCGCCGGTCGAGCGCCCGTTGCCGAGGGTGATGCGACCACCTACCTCGGCCACGCGTGACGCGATCGACCAGGGCGGGGCCGCGCCTTGCGAGAAACCGATCCCGTCGTCATCGACGGTGACCACGACCTCCTCTCCGACCATTCGAGCATCGATCGCCGCGGATCGCGCCCCCGCATGGCGCTGCACGTTGCGCGCCCCTTCGAGCAGGATGTGGAGCACGTGCTCGACCAGGGCGCTCGGCCCACGGAAGTCCGCGTGAACCGAGAACTCCGTCGGCTTCGAGTAGAGGATGGACGTCGGCCTCGCCTCGACCTCGGCCAGCGAGCGGATGTAGCCGCGCAGCTCATCGTGCTCGCGCGTCACGCCCACCTGCAGATCGGCGAGCTCGGCGAGCGCTTCCTCGGTCAGGCCACGGCGGAACAGCTCGCGGCAGCTCTCGAGGCGCAGGTTGACTCCCGCGAGGGCCTGCGCGTAGCCGTCGTGCAGCGACCGCGCGATGTGCGCGCGCTGCGCACTCGCCTCGAGGTGACGGATCCGTGCCTCCTGGGTCAGGCGCTCCTGCCCGAGGTAGCTCACCAGGTATCCGGTGATGGCCAGATACGCGGGCCGCATGATGTAGAAGTTCTGCGTGTTCGGCACGGAAACGACGATGAGGCTCAGATAGAGCGCGACGCTCGCCGCCGTGACCGCGAAGGTGGCGCGAAATCCGGCGCGCAGCCCGGTGGCGAGCACCGCGAAGGCGAAGAACACGTAGAAGGGGCTCGTCGTCCCCTCGGTCACGAGCACGATCATTGCCCCGAACAGGACATCGGTCCACGTGGTCGTCCACGCGAGCCCGCGCGCGCTCACGAGGCGCTGCCGCAAGAGCCCGTAGACCACCAGGCTGTAGCCGAGGTGCGAGCCCATCACCGCGAGCGCATAGGGATCGATCCGAAACGGTCCGCCGGTGAGCGGAAGCCAGCGCGTCAGCGTCGGCTCCGTCGGGTCGATGTAGACGGCGAGGATCGCAGCGACCGAGAGCATGACCCGGCAACGGGCGATGCTCCGCTCCATGTCGAACGTCGCTGAGGTCATGAAAAACTCCTGAAGATCATTTAACAAGACGACGCCTCCCGCGGAAAGCACGAAACTCCATCGAAGGATGGAGAAGAAAGCCTCTCTTCGGCGAATTCCCGGCCGCGACCCGCGCGCGGTAGATGCCGAAAGGCCCGGTGCCTCACGCAGCCATGTCGTTCGCGGGTCGCGCAGCCTTCGTCGAGCTGAGCCTCCAGAACCTCGTCGACTCCCTCGCTCTCGTCTCCGTGGTCACCTTCGCCGGCATTTGCGTGATCCTGGTCGGATGCGCGCTCTTCGTGCTCGTCGCCTACCTCGCCTGGGTGACCGGCGCCCGGGGGGCGCGGCACGCCCTCCATTCGCGTGGAAGGGCTATTCCGGCGCAGCCCGGCGTTCCGGGCCGAGCGGCGCGAGCAACGCTGCCACGGCCTTCCGCGCCGCCGTGACGTAGGCGGAGCCCAGCTCGACCTCCCCCGGCGTGGCCACCGGCGCCGGACGCGGCGCGTTCCTCCAGACGACGCGCCCGCTCGCGGGGTCGACGAGGCTCGCCGTAAGCGCGACGATCACGAACGCCGGGTGCACGGGCGCGTCGGGCTCCCAGCGCCGCACGTCGAGCCAGAGCGCGAGGCCCGGGAGGCGCGCGCGCGCGGCCACGGCGGCGGCCGCCTCGACGCTCTCGGGAGCGCGGTCCTCGGTCGCGCCCGACACGACGTCAGCGGGCACCACCGTGAAGCCCCGGCGGGCGAGCTGGACACCCGCTTCGGCGGCGAGCACCTCGGGCACGGTCACCCGGTCGCTGCGCAGCGCCCAGCGCTCGAGAAACGAGGCGCCCGTGACGAGCAGCGGGTCGCCGGTGTGATTCGCCGGCGGCAGCACGGCGACCGTGCGGACCAGGTCCGGCGGCGGGGCCGCGGGCGGAGGCGTGCAGCCTGCGAGCCCGAGCGCGAGGAGGAGGGCGCACCTCCGCCTCATCGCCGCGCACCGAGCCGCTGCTCCAGCGTCGCGATCGCGCTGCGCATCCGCGCCTCCTCGGCGCGCAGCGCGTCGAGCGTGCGCCGGGCCTCGGCGAGCGACGCCACCGGCTCGGGCGCGTCGGCGGCGGCCACCACCTCGGGCACGAGCGCGCGCACCTGGACCTCGCGCCGCGCCGCCGTTTCCCGGGCGCCGCAGCGCACGGCGAGCGCGTAGCGGGCGAGCGCGCGTCCCGCGCGCCGCGCCTCTTCGGCGCGCGCCGACGGTGCCGCCGACCGCGCCGCGAGCCGGTCGGCGAACGCGGCCAGCCGCCTGCCGGTGAACCAGTCCTTGTCGCCGTCCGGGCCCATGCGCGTGAGCCGCGGGGCCAAGAACTCGAGCCGCGGCCTATCGTCGGTGTTGAGCGGCCCGGGGCCGACGAGGCCGGGCGCGGCGGCGAGGTCGCCCATCCAGAGCATGCCGAGGCCGCGCGGCGTGGTGAGCAGCGGATCGCGGCTCCACGGCGGAAGCGCCCGCGGCCGGGGCGCAGCCAGGGGCTCGCGCGAGCCGACGAGCGCCACGACCGGCCGGTCGGCGTAGAAGTCGTCGCGCCAGAGGCTCGCGTGCGGGAACACGGCGAGGAACGTGCGCGCGATCAGGTCGAACTCCTCGTGCGTGAGCTGGTAGAGCGGAAGCCACTGGCAGAAGAGCCCGCCGGGGGCGAGGCGGCGCGCGGCGGCGGCGAAGGTCTCGCGCGTGTAGAGCGTTCCCGCGCCCGCGTGCCATGGGATGAAGAGATCGGCGACGACGACGTCGAAGCGCGCCGGCGTCGTGGCGAGCCAGCGCCGGCCGTCGTCGACGACGACGTGCACGTCGGGACGGCCGGCGAGGCCCGCGTTCCACGGCGCGAAGTGCGCGGCCGCGGCGGTCACCACCTCGGGCACCAGCTCCACCACCGTGGTCCGCTCGACGCCGAGCGCGGGGCCGGCGCTCGCGCTGATGCCTGTCGCCATGCCGACGAACGCCACACGCCGGGGCGCGGGGTGCAGAAGCAGCGGCAGGAGGCCCTGGCGCCGCTCCTGCTCGGCCGCCGCGCTGCCGCCGAGCACGTAGTAGCCGTCGAGGCGGAGCTGGAGGTCGTCGCCGGTGTCGACGACCGTGACCAAACCGGCGGGACCCTCGGCCGTGGCGCGGAGCGTCTCCCCGGGACGCAGGCGCACGAGCGCAGCACGCCGCGGATCGCCGAGCGCGACCGCGATCAGCGCCGCTGCCGGCGCGAGGCGCAGCCGCCCGCGCGCGCCGCCCGCGACGGCGGCGAGAAGCACGTAACCAATCGCCGCCACGGCGAGCCCGGCGCGGAGCCCGATCGCGGGCAGCACGACGAACCCCGCGAGCAGCGCGCCGGCGACGGCGCCGAGCGTGTTCGCGGCGGCGAGGTCGCCCATGGGGCGCGCCGCCCCGTCGTCGTCACCGAAGGCGGCCCACAACGCCGGCAGCACCGCGCCCGAGGCGAGCGCGCCGGGGCCGGCGGTCGCGGCCACGAGGCCGACGATCCGCAGCAGGTACTCGCCGAGCCCGGTGCGCATGCCGACGTAGCCGAGCCCGCCGGTGAGCGCGACGAACAGCCGGAGGCCACCCACGGTCGCGACCGCGGCGGCGGCGAGCGCCGCGGTCGCCGCCGCCGGCGGCCCGAGCCGCCCGACGAACGCGGCGCCGAGCGCCGCGCCCGCCGCGAGCGCGAGCAGGAAGACGAGGCCGACCGCCGCGAACGAGTAGACCGAGTTGTGCAGCACCTGCGCGAAGAGGCGGATCCACAGCACCTCGAGCCCCAGCCCGAGCGCGCCCGCGCCGGCGGCGAGAAGCCGCAGCCGGCCCCGAGACGCCGTCGCAGCCGAGACCGGCGCCCGCTGCCACGCCGGCGCCGGTCTCGCGGCCGCGAACGCAAGACCGCCCGCGAGCGTGCTCGCGGCGGCGACGGCGGCGTAGCTCGCCCGCACGCCGATCCAGGCCGGCACGCCGAAGCCCATGGCCCCGAGGCCGACCGCGCCGCCGAGCGTGTTGAGCGCGTAGACGAGCCCGCCGCGGCTGCCGACGGTCCCCGGCGCGGCGAGCGCCGCGCCGAGCGCCGGCAGCGTCGCGCCGAGGCAGACCGTCGCGGGCAGCACGGCGAGCGCGATGGCGGCGACGCCCGCGCCGGCACCGCCGGCGGCGAGCATGCGCTGCGCGCCGTCGGACGCCAGCACGGCGAAGAGGCCGAGGGACCAGAGCGCGCCCGCGGCCGCTCCCAGCTCGAGGCGCGCGTAGCGGCGGGCGGGGTGCGCGGCGGGGCGGCGGCCGGCAGCGGCGCCGACGGCGAGACCCGCGAAGTAGCACGCGAGCACCGTCGCCGCGGTGGGCGCGGTGGCCCCGAGCACGAGGCCGGCCGAGCGCATCCACAGCAACTCGAGGCCGAGCGCCGCGGCGCCGGAGACGAACGCGCACGGCCACAGGACCGCGCTCACGGCGTCCCCCGCCGGCCGGCGAGACCCACGAGCCCGCGGCCCGCGCTCACCCCGAGCAGCACGAGCGTCGCCACCGCAACCTGCGCCGGGCCGAGCGGCAGGTCCAGGCGATAGGCGGCGTAGAAGCCCCCGAACGCAGCCCCCCCGCCGAGCGCGGCCGCAACGAGCGAGAACGAGAGCATGCGCCGCGTGACCAGCCGCGCCGCGATCGGCGGCAGCACGAGGAAGCCGAAGGTGACGATCGGCCCCGCGGTCATCACCCCGAGCGAGATGGTCACGCCGATGACCAGGTAGAGCAGCCCGTCCCAGAGCCCCGCCCGCTTCCCGAAGACCACCGCGAGGTCGCGATCGAAGGACACGAGCAGGAACTCCTTGCGCAGCGCAAACAGCACGACCACGACGGCGCCGAGGAGCCCCGCGAGCACGCCGAGGCTCGTCCCGGTGGTCGCGAGGAGATCGCCCTTGAGGAGGTTCACGATCTGCGCTTCGCCGAGCGGGTCGACGGCGACGAACAGGATCGTGAGCGCCGCCGCTGCGGCGTAGGCGACGCCGATGCGCGCCTCGACCGTCTCCCGACCGCGCCGCTCGAAGGCGGCGAGCACGAGGATGCCCGCGAGCGTGAACGCGACCGACCCGGCCATCGCCAGCGCCCGCTCGCTCATCCCGCCGTGCTGGTGCGCCCCGACCGCCGTGCGAAAGGCGAGGAAGGCGAACGCGATGCCGGCCGCGGAGAGCTGCGGGAGCGCGACCCCGAGGAACATCATGCGCCGCAGCACGAAGTAGACGCCGACCAGCGGGCAGACGAGCCCGACCAACACGCTGCCGACCAGCGCGTCGCGCAGGAGGAAGCCGGGGCTCAGGATCTGGACGAGGTCGCTCATCCCGCGCCCACCGCCTTCAGCAGCGTGTGCAGGTTGTAGTCGATGAGCCCGACGTAGTCCTTGGCCTCGGGGACCCCGCCCACCATGACCGGCAGCTCGACCAGCTTCGCCCCGGTCGCCGCCGCGACCGTCTCGGCGAGCCCGGCCGGGTAATGCCGCTCGCGCACCACCAGGTCGACCTTCTCCTCGCGCATGCGCGTCTCGAGGTCGGCGACGTGGCTCGGGGTGGGATCGACGCCGGGGCGGATCTCGATGGTCCCGAAGGGGATCATGCCGAAGCGCTCGCAGAGGTAGATGAGGTCCGGGTGATAGCTCACGACCTTCTTGCCGTGCAGCGGCACGGCCTCCTTCTCCCAGCGCGCGATGTTCGCGTCGAGCTTGGCGAGCAGCGCGGCGAGGTTCTGCTCGAAGGTGGGCGCGCCGGCGGGGTCGTTGCGCGCGAGCCCGTCGGCGATGGCGCGCGCGGCGTCCTTCATCATCACCGGGTCGAGGTTGTAGTGCGGGTTCCCCATCGGGTGCTGGTCGCCGAGGCTGCGGTCGATGCGCGTCGGCACCTCGAGCGGCGTGATGTCGACCGACGCGTCGACGTAGCCCGGCTGGTCGCGCTGGATCTTCGGGTTGCGCGACGCCTCGAGCAGCGCCGGCAGGAAGGCGTGCTCGGCTTCGAGGCCCATGAGCACGACGACTTGGGCGCGGTTGAGCAGCACCGCGAAGCTCGGCTTCATCGGCACGGCGTGGATGTCCTCGACGCCGGTGGCGAGGCTCGTGACCTCGACGCGGTCGCCGCCGATCTGCCGCGTGAAGTCGGCGAGGTCGGGGATCGTGGTGACGACGTCGAGCTTGGCCGCGGCGGCGGGGCCCGCGAACGCGAGCCCGACCCCGGCCAGCAGCGTGATCAGCGTGGTCCTCATGGTGTGCTCCTCATCGGTCGCGGAACGTGTGCACGTGGCTGCCGAGAATGACCGTCCACTGCAAGAAGAACTGATTGTCGTGCGATCCCGGCTCCTCGAGGCGCGTGTACTGCAGGCGGAAGCGCTGGAACTCCGAGGCCCAGATCGTCAGATAGGGCGAGTAGGCGATCGTGTCCCCCCTGAGGCCGTCGACGTCCTGCGCCCACTCGAAGAGGAAGCCGGGCGAAAAGCGCCGCGTGAGCCGCGTTTCGAGGTAGCTGTAGAGCCCGACGGCGTTGTGCTGCCGGAAGCCGGCCGGCGCCGACGCGGGCGCTACGGCGAGCGGCGCCGGCGCGAGCGGCCCGGCCAGCGGCGCGAGCAGGCCCGGGGCGAGCGTGCGCGCGAGGCTCGCCGCGGCCGAGGCCGGGGCGGCCGCGCCGCCGAGCGGCCGGTCCTCCTGGTTCCACAGCGCCTCCGTTCCCCACACGAGCCCGCGGTAGGACGCCTCGCTGAGAGGCACGTAGCGATAGGTCAGGTCGAGGCCCGAGAGCGCGCGGTGGGCTCCGCCGTCCTCCTCCACCTTCGGGGTGTAGGCGAGGCTCGCCCCCAGATCGAGGCTGTTGGCGTCGCTCAAGTTGAAGAACGTGGCGGCGCGTCCGAGGTAGGTATTTTTCGAGAAGTCACGCGGCACCGTGTTGTCGACGCGCGTGTTGTCGGCGCCCATCTTGTTGTACGCGCCGGCGGTGAGCGTGAGGTACTGGCGCAGCGGCGCGAGCCAGTTGACCTCCACGCCGTCGGCCTGCGACTCGCCGTCAACGTAGCGGTCGAGCGCGATCGGCCGGTTGACGAACGGCAGGTCGTGGTCGTGGAACTTCGAGAGCCGACCGAAGTCGGCGAAGAAGCGCCCGCCCTTGACCGTGAGGTTCCAGGGCAGCGAGGTCGTGACGATCGCCGCCTCCTCGACGTCGATGCCGGTCTGCGTGCCGTTGATGATCGCGTAGCCGCGCGCGAAAGGATCCACCGACGCCGAGATGCCGATCTCGCCCGAGCGGAACTCGAAGTTGCTGCGTTCCTTCGAGCTGTACGACCCGACGCTGTCGATGACGAAGCCAATCGCGGGGTTGAACTGCGCCGGGAACGTCTTGTTGGCCGCCGCGAGGCTCGGCTGGATGCGGCGCAGGACCTGCTCGGTCACCTGCCGGCGCAGGCGTTCCTCGTCCTCGGCGGTCGCGGTCGTCGCGGCCGGCGGCGGGGAGGCCGGCGCCGCGGCCGGTGCGGCCTGCTGCTGCCCGGCGGTGAGCCGCTGGATGATGGCCTGCTGCCGCTCGATCTGCTGCTGGAGCGCACGCAGCTGCTTCTTCATCTCCTCGAGCTCGCGGCGAACGTCGTCCTGCGCGCGCGGGGCGCGCGGGACCGCCGCCACGGCCGCCAGCACGACGGCGGCCACGAGCCGGCCTCGTCTCAACGTGTACCCCATCGGATCCTCCTCCCCGGACACTCTCGGACCTGCCGCCGGGAGCCGGGGAGCCGGATCCGGGCGGCGTCAGGCGACGGCGAGGGGGGAGGACGGCGGGGCGCGCCCGGCGTGCGCGGAGCGCTCGACCCGCCCGGCGGGGCGCGCGGGTGCCGCCGCCGCGACGGGCACGGCAGCGAGCCCCGCGGCGAGAGCCGGCGCCGGGCTCCTCACCGCAGGGGAATGGTGGACGGCGACGCACGCCGCGCAGGAGCGCGCCGCTACCGGGTCGGCGTGGACGTGGCTCGCGAGCGCGAGGGGGACCAGGAGCAGCGCGACCAGCGAAAGCACGCCCGCCAGGCGGGCGGCACGCTGCCGCAGGCGCCACATGCCCGGCCTGGCTAGCAGCGGGCCCCGAGCCTGTCAATGCATCGGCGCGGAACGAGCCGACGTCAGCGCGTGCCGCCGCGCACCCAACCGGACGGACGCTCGGACGCGGGGAGCCGCTCGCGCAGCCGGTTCGCCTGCGCAGCCAGCCGCTCGGCGCGACGCAGGTCGAGCGTGCTCGGGTCGAGCGGCGTGGGCTGAACCTCCTGGACGAGCCGGTCCTGCGGCCTCCACGTGGGAAGGGCCTGGGCCGATGCGTGGGCGCCTGCCAGCGTCGTGGCGGCGACGAGAGCGAGTGACAGAACGCGCATGCGCTGCCTCAGCAGCGACCGTACCAACCCGCGGGCAAGCGCCGGCGGCCCGGGATGCTCCGGCTCTGGGACAGACGTGGCACGCGTGTGTCACACGGGCGCGCCGCGACCGTGCCGGCGCCGTGCTCGACTCCACACCGCGCATCGACTACTGCACCGACATGCTCCTCGACCTCAAGGACGTCAGCCTCGGCTACGAGGGCCGCCCCGTGCTGGAGCACGTCTCCTTCGGCATCTCGCGCGGGGAGTTCACGGCGCTCCTCGGCCCGAACGGCGCCGGCAAGACGACGCTGTTCCGCGGCATGCTCGGCCTCATCCCCGTGCTCGCGGGCCGCATCGCCTACGGCTTCGACCGGCGCACGACGCCGCCGGGGTACGTGCCGCAGAAGGAGACCCTCGACCCGATCTTCCCGCTCACCGTGCTCGAGGTCGTGCTGATGGGAACGTACGCTCGGCTCGGGCCGCTGCGGCCGGTCGGCCGCCGCCAGCATCGCCTGGCGGCCGACTGCCTCGCGCAGGTCGGCCAGGCCGAGCTGGCGGATCAGCCGTTCTGGGCGCTCTCTGGCGGGCAGAAGCAGCGTGTGCTCATCGCCCGCGCGCTCGCGGTCGAGCCCGAGCTGCTGCTCCTCGACGAGCCCACCGCCGGCATCGACCCGGGCGCCGAGCGCGGCATCATGGACCTGATCGCGCGCTTGAACCGCGAGCGCGGCCTCACGGTCGTCCTCGTGAGCCACCACCTGCGCCTCGTGCGCGCGCTGGTGAGCACGGTCATCTGGGTCGAGGACGGCGCGGTCACCAAAGGTCCGACCGCGGCGTTGCTCGCCCCGGACCGGCTCGCCGCGATCTTCGGCGCCGGCGTGGGATGAGAGAACCGCCGATGCGCGGCAAGCGGCTCACGATCTATCTCGGCGAGAGCGATCAGTGGCAGCACCGGCCGCTCTACCTCGCGATCCTCGAGCACCTGCGCGCCGCCGGTCTCGCGGGCGCCACCGTCACGCGCGGGCTCGCCGGCTTCGGCGCGCACTCCAAGATCAAGACCGCGAATCTGCTCGAGCTGTCGGTCGATCTGCCGGTGGTGATCACCGCCGTCGACCGGCCCGAGCGCATCGAACGGATGCTGCCCGAGATCGCGGCGATGATGGCCGCGGGCGTGGTGACGGTCGACGACACCGAGGTTCACTTCTACTCCGCGGCCTTCGCCGGAGGGCTCCCCGCGGTGGCCGTCGGCGACGTCATGAACCGCTGCCCCGAGGCGGTGGGGCCCGACACGCCGATCGCCGACGTCGTCGGCCGGCTGCTCGCCCGCGATTTCACCGCGCTGCCGGTGGTGGACGCCGCCGGGCGCGTCGTCGGGATGATCGCCGACAGCGACCTGCTCGAGGCGCGGCTCACGGAGCTGCGGGTCGGCATGAGCAAGGTGATCGGTCCGGCGCTGGTCGCCGAGCAGCTCGCCCGGCTGAAGGCCGTCGGCGCGACGGTGCGCCGGGCGATGACGTCCCCTGCCGTGACCGTGACGGCGAGCACGCCACTCGCCGATGCCGCGCAGCTCATGCACGCGCGCCGCCTCAAGCGGCTGCCGGTGGTCGACGCCGAGGGCCGGCTCGTCGGGGTGCTCGGCCGCCTCGACATCCTGAGGTGCGTGGCCGCCGGCGGCGCGCACCGCACGGCGCCCCCGAGCATGCGGCTGCCGCAGGAGCACCGCACGGTCGCCGAGATCATGGATCACGACGTGCCGACCGTGGCCGAGACGGCGGCCCTCGGCGACGTGGTCGAGAAGCTGCTCGCCTCGCCGACGGCGCGCGTCGTCGTGGTGGACGCTGCCGGCCGCCCGGCCGGCATCGTCACCGACACGGACCTGGTCGCGCGCGTCGATCCCGCGGAGCGCCCCGGGCTCCTCACCCTGCTCCGCAGCCGGTGGAGCGAGGCGGCGGCCGCGGAGGTGCGCCGGCATTACGGGCGGCGCGCGGCCGACGTCATGACGTCGCCGGTGGTCACCGTGCCCGTGGGCGCGAGCGTCCTCGAGGCGCTCACGGTGACGGTGGCGCGGCACGTGAAGCGGCTGCCGGTGGTCGACGACGGCGGGCGCGTCGTGGGGGTCGTGTCGCGGCCGGCGCTGCTCGCCGCCTCGCTCGATCTCGCGCCGCCGGAGGCGCCCGCGTGACCGCCGGACGCCACGGCCCTCGCCGGTCGCACGGCGCCGCCGCCGTATGCTAGAGCGCGCCCGCATGAGCGTCACGGTCGAGACCAGCCTCGGGCGGCTGCGCGGCGTCGAGGAGAACGGCCTACACGTGTTCCGCGGCGTCCCTTTCGCGCGCGCGCGGCGCTTCGCCCCGCCGGTGCGGCCGGAGCCCTGGGCCGGCGTCCGCAGCGCGGCCGAGCCCGGGCCGACGGCGCACCAGAACGCGAGCGTGCTCGGGCCGCTCATCGGGGTCGACCTGCGCAACGCGAGCGAGGACTGCCTGTCGCTCAACGTCTGGACGCCGGGACCCGGGCGGCGTCCGGTGATGGTCTGGATCCACGGCGGCGCCTTCGTGATGGGCGCGGGGTCGCAGCCGATCTACGACGGCGCCCGGCTCGCCCGCCACGGCGACGTCGTCGTGGTCACCATCAACTACCGCCTGGGCGTGCTCGGCTTCCTCCGCCTCGACGACTGCGCGCCGGGAACGCTGCCCGCGGCGGGCAACCAGGGCCTGCTCGACCAGGTGGTCGCGCTCGAGTGGGTGCGCGACGAGATCGCCGCGTTCGGCGGCGACCCGCGCGAGGTGACGGTGTTCGGCGAGTCGGCCGGCGCGATGAGCGTGGCGACCCTGCTCGGCGTCCCTCGGGCGCGGGGGCTCTTCCGCCGTGCCATCCTCGAGAGCGGCGCGGCCAACTTCACGGCGTCGCGGGAGACCGCCGCCGAGGTGGCGCACGCCTTCCTGCACGAGCTCGGGCTCGCGCCGCATGAGGCCGCGCGGCTTGGCGAGGCGCCGGTCACGCGCCTGCTCGAGGCGCAGGAGCGCACCTTCCTCGAGCGGACGCGCGCCGGGCGCCTCGGTCTCCCGTTCGTGCCGGTCATCGACGGCGAGGTGTTGCCGGCACACCCGCTCGCCGCCGTCGGCGACGGCCTCGCCCGCGACGTTGCGCTGCTCGCCGGCACCAACCTCGACGAGAACAAGCTGTTCGCGGTGACCGACGGCAAGGCCCGCACGCTCGACGAGCCGACGCTGCTGCGCCGGCTCGGGCGCAACGTCCCGGGTCCGGTCGGCGAGCGGGCGGCGCGCGCCGAGCAGGCGGTGGCCGTGTACCGCGCGGCGCGCACGGCGCGCGGCGAGCGCACGACACCACCCGAGCTGTGGTCGGCGATCGAGACCGACCGCATCTTCCGCTATCCCGCGATGCGCCTGGCCGAGAGGCAGCGCACCCACCAGCCCGCGGTCCACACCTACCTCTTCACCTGGGCCTCGCCGCTGCTCGACGGCGTGCTCGGGGCCTGCCACGCGCTCGAGCTGCCGTTCGTCTTCGGCACCCTCGCCGATCCGCGCATAGCGACGTTCACCGGCCGCGGGCCCGACGCCCAGGCGCTCTCGGCACGCATGCAGGACGCCTGGCTTGCCTTCGCGCGCACGGGCGACCCGGGCTGGCCGGCGTACGACGCCGGCCGCCGCGCGACCATGCTCCTCGGGCGCGAGTGCGGCATCGAAGACGCGCCACGCGAGCCCGAGCGCCGATTCTGGGAGTTCTGGGACGGGACCTGAGGCGGCGCTACAGGATCTGGTCGCAAGGCTCTCGCAGGCGCTCGACGACCAGCCGGCGGCCCCGCTGCGCGTCCACGGGCTGCGCGGCAGCGCACCGGCGCTCTGCCTCGCGCGGCTGCTGGCCGTGCGCCCGCGGCCGGTCGTCGCGGTGCTCGCGTCCGCGGCCGAGGCCGAGGCGTTCGCTGCCGACCTGCGCTTCTTTCTCGGCGAGTCGGCCGCCCGGGGGCCGCTGGGCAGGCGCGTTCACCATCTCCCCGGCTGGGAGGTGCCGCCGTTCGAGCCGGTCTCGCCGACCCGCGAGACGCTCGCGGCGCGCAGCGAGGGCCTCTACCACCTCCTGCAGACGACCGACCCGGTGGTGGTGACGACGGTCGAGGGCTGGGCGCAGCGCTGCCTGCCGCGGGCGGCCTTCGCGGCCGCGGTGACGTACGTGGTCGTCGGCGAGACGCTCGCGCCCGACGTCCTGGTGCAGCGGCTGGTCGCGTGGGGCTACCACCGGGTGCCGCTCGTGCAGGACCCGGGGGACGTCGCGCTGCGCGGGGGCATCCTCGACGTTTTTCCCGTCGGCCATGCGGCACCGGCGCGCCTCGAGTTCGTCGGCGACGAGGTCGAGAGCCTGCGCGAGTTCGATCCCGACTCGCAGCGCTCGCTCGGCCGGCTCGAGGATCTGCTCCTGCTTCCCGCGCGCGAGCTCGACCTGGCGCGGCTCGGTCCCGCGGCTGCGCGCGCGGTGGATGAGCGCGCGGCCGAGATCGGGCTCGCGCGCCAGGACCGGCGGGACCTCGTCGAGGCCGTCCGGGGGGCCGTCGTGCTGCCGGGGATGGAGCTCGCGCTTCCCTATCTATACGGCCGGCTCGACACGCTCGCGGACTACCTCCCCGCCGGCACGCTCGTCTGGACGCCGGCCTCCGGCGAGGTGGACGCCGCGGTCGAGGCCTGCTGGAGGCAGGTGGAGGAGCACGCGGCGGCGGCCGCCGCCGCGGGACAGTTCCATCCCCCGCCCGACGCGCTCTACCTCGCGCCCGCCGCCTGGCGGGCGGCCCTCGACGGCCGGCAGCGCGTCGAGATCGAGGCTCTCGACATGCTCGCCGGCGACGGGCTGCGCGCCACGACGTACTCCACCGAGTCGCTGGTGCCGCGCGGCGCGCCCGGCGCCGGCGACGGCCCGCTCGCCGCGGTGAGCGCACAGCTCGCGTCCTGGCAGCGCGAGGGGACGCGCATCGTCCTGGTCGCCGGCGGGGAGGCCCAGCGGGCGCGGCTCGGCGCACTGCTCGCCGCCCGCGGGATCGAGACGCTTCCCAGCGCGGCGCCGTTTCCCCAGGCGCTGGCAGCGGGCGGGCGCACGGCGCTCCTGCTCGTGGGGGAGCTCACCCGCGGCGTCCGGCTCCCGGCCGACCGGCTCGCGCTGGTCACGGAGGTGGAGGTCTTCGGCGAACGCCGCCAGATCCGCCGCGGCCGGCGCACGCGCGCGGCCGACGTCCTCTCGAGCCTCGCCGCGCTCGAGCCCGACGACTACGTCGTGCACGTCGACCACGGCATCGGACTCTACCGCGGGCTCAAGCACCTCGAGATCGCCGGCACGGAAGGCGACTACCTTCACCTCGAGTACGCGGGCGGCGACCGCCTCTACGTCCCCGTCGATCGCATCGCGGTCGTGCAACGCTACGTGAGCGCCGAGGGCGGAGCCCCGCCGCTCGACAAGCTCGGCGGCACGTCGTGGGAGCGGGTGAAGGCGAAGACGCGCGAGTCGGTGCTCGCGATGGCGCACGAGCTGATCCGGCTCTACGCGGCGCGCGCGGCGCACGGCCGCCGCCCGTACGCCGCGGGCGACGATCTCTACCGGGAGTTCGTCGCGCGGTTCGCGTTCGAGGAGACGCCGGACCAGCAGCGGGCGATCGAGGAGGTGATCGCCGATCTCGAGCGCGAGAAGCCGATGGATCGGCTCGTCTGCGGCGACGTCGGCTTCGGGAAGACCGAGGTGGCGATGCGGGCGGCTTTCCTCGCCGTGCTCGCGGGCCGTCAGGTGGCGGTGCTCGTGCCGACGACCGTCCTCGCCCAGCAGCACCTCGAGACGTTCCAGGCGCGCTTCGCGGGACACCCCGTGACCGTCGAGATGCTGTCCCGCTTCCGCTCGGCGGCCGAGAACCGCGCCGTGGTCGAGCGTCTGGCCGCGGGCCGGGTGGACATCGTGATCGGGACGCACCGGCTGCTGCAGAAGGACGTCGCCTTCCGCGATCTCGGGCTGCTCATCGTCGATGAGGAGCACCGCTTCGGCGTGCGCGACAAGGAGCGCATCCGCGCGCTGCGTGCGACCGTCGACGTCCTGACGCTCACCGCGACGCCGATCCCGCGCACGCTCAACATGGCGCTCTCGGGGATCCGCGATCTGAGCGTCATCGAGACGCCCCCCGTCGACCGGCTCGCCATCCGCACCTACGTCACCCGCTACGACGAGGGCGTCATCCGCGACGCGATCCTGCGCGAGCTCGCCCGCGGTGGGCAGGTGTTCTTCGTGCACAACCGCGTGCAGAGCATCGACGCGCTGGCGCGCCGGCTGGCCGAGGTCGTGCCCGAGGCGCGGATCGCCGTCGCCCACGGGCAGATGGCCGAAGGCGCGCTCGAGAGGACCATGCTCGGCTTCATGCACGGCGCGACCAACGTGCTGGTGACCTCGGCGATCATCGAGTCGGGGCTCGACATCCCGTCGGCCAACACGGTCATCATCGACCGCGCCGACACCTTCGGCCTGGCCCAGCTCTACCAGATCCGTGGCCGCGTCGGCCGCTCGCACCAGCGTGCCTACGCCTACCTGCTCATCCCCGGCGAGCACCTGATCACGCCCGAGGCGCAGAAACGGCTGCGCGCGCTCCAGGAGCTCGACGACCTGGGGGGCGGCTTCCGGCTCGCCGCGCACGACCTCGAGATCCGGGGCGCGGGCAATCTGCTCGGCAAGCAGCAGTCGGGGCAGATCACCGCGGTCGGGCTCGAGCTCTACACGCACCTGCTCGAGCAGGCGGTGCGCGAGGTGCGCGGCGAGCCGGTCGAGGCGGACGTCGAGCCGGAAATCCAGCTCGGCATTCCCGCCTACGTCCCCGAGACCTACGTGCCCGACGTGAGCCAGCGCCTCGCGATCTACAAGCGGCTCGCCGGAATCCGCGGCATCCCCGACCTCGAGGACATCGCGGCCGAGCTCGCCGACCGCTACGGCCCACCGCCCGCGTTGGTCGACACCCTGCTGCGCGTGATGGAGCTGCGTCGCTGGCTCAAGGACTTGCGGGTGCTGCGGCTGCGGCGGCGCGGCGAGGGCGTCACGCTCGAGTTCGACCCCTCGACCCCGGTGCGCGTCGAGCGGCTGCTCGAGGTGGTGCGCGGAAGCCGGGGGCGGCTCCGGCTCGCCGACGACCGCACGCTGCTCGTGCGGCCGGAGGCGGCGGACCACGACGGCCTCGTCGCCGAGCTGCGCGCGCTCTTGCAGAGGCTCTCGGCCGCGTGATACGCACGCGCGCGATGATCCGCGGTGCGTGGGCGGTAGCTGCGCTGGCGCTCGCCGCGGCGCTCCGCCCGAGCGGCGCGGAGGTGGTCGATCGGATCGTCGCCACGGTCGACGGCGAGCCGATCACGCTCCGCGAGGTCGAACGCTACGCTGCCGACCGGGGCTCGCCCAATCTCTCCCACGAGCAGATCCTCCAGGCCCTCATCACCGACAAGCTCCTCGAGCGCGAGGTGAAGGCCGAGGGCATCGTGGTCCGGGACGACGACATCGACGCCTACGTCGCGGAGATCAAGTCGCGCAACCACCTCGACGACGGCGCCTTCACGCACGCGCTGGCCGCCCAGGGGATGACCCTCGAGGCCTACCGGGCGCGCGTGAAGAGCGAGATCGAGAAGACCCAGCTCGTGAGCCGCGAGATCCGAGGACACGTGACCGTCTCGCCGCAGGAGATCGAGCGCTACTACCAGGCGCACCTCACCGACTACGAGACCGGCGCCCGCGTGACGGTGCGCGACATCTTCTTCCCCCTGGACGCCGGGACGGACGCGGGGCTGGAGGAGCACATGCGCGCGAAGGCCGAGGAGGTGCGCGCGCTCGCGGTGGACGGCCGGAGCTTCGAAGACCTCGCGCGGCAGTTCTCCGAGGGCCCGGGCGCCGACAAGGGCGGGCTGCTCGGCACCTTCGCGCGCGGCGAGATGGATCCGCCGCTCGAGGAGGCCGCCTTCAAGCTCGCGCCGAAGGAGGTGAGCCCGGTGGTGCGCACGTCCAAGGGCTTCCACATCCTGCGCGCCGACGCGGTGACGGCCCCAGGCCACAGGCCGCTCGACGACGTGCGCGACGACATCCGCGAGAGCCTCTACAACCAGCAGCTCGAGTCGCGCTTCAGCGACTGGCTCTCCCGCGAGCTGCGCGAGCGCCACCACGTCGAGGTGCTCGACTGAACCCGGCGATCTTCCGCGAGTACGACGTGCGCGGCGTGCCCGGCCGCGATTTCGACGCCGAGTTCGCGCGGCGGCTCGGTCTGGCCTTCGGGAGCCGCGCGGTCGAGGCCGGCGGGCGGCGCGTGAGCGTCGGGCGCGACTGCCGGCTCACCTCCGAGGGCCTGGCCGCGGCGTTGATCGAGGGCCTCCGCGCCACCGGCCTCGGCGTGATCGACGTCGGTGTCTGTCCGACGCCCCTCGTCTACTTTTCGCTGTTCCACTGGGACCTCGACGGCGGCATCCAGGTGACCGGCAGCCACAATCCACCCGACTACAACGGCTTCAAGATCTGCCTCGGCAAGGAGACCCTCCACGGCGAGCAGATCCAGGAGCTGCGCCGGCGCGTCGAGGCGGGACGCTTCGCGCGCGGCACGGGGACGGTCGAGCGGCGGCCGATCGAGGCCGCCTACCAGGCCCACGTGCTCGACGCCGTCGGGCGCCTCGTCCGTCCGCTCGACGTCGTCGTCGACGCCGGCAACGGGACGGCGGGCCCGGTCGCCCCGGAGCTCTACCGGCGGCTCGGCGCCCGCGTCGTCGAGCTGTTCTGCGAGCCGGACGGTCGCTTCCCCCATCACCATCCCGACCCCACCGTGGTCGAGAACCTCGCCGACCTCGTGCGTGCGGTGACCCGCGGCGGCGCCGACCTCGGCATCGCCTTCGACGGCGACGCCGACCGGATCGGGGTGGTGGCCCCGAGCGGCCGGGTGATCTGGGGTGACGAGCTGCTCGTCCTCTACGCGCGCGACGTGCTGGCGCGCAACCCCGGCGCCACGATCGTCTCCGAGGTGAAGTGCTCGCAGCGCCTGTACGACGACATCGCGCGGCACGGCGGGCGCGGCATCATGTGGAAGGCGGGGCACTCGCTGCTCAAGGCCAAGATGCGCGAGACGGGCGCGCTGCTCGGGGGCGAGATGAGCGGCCACATCTTCTTCAAGGAGCGCTACTTCGGCTACGACGACGCGATCTACGCCGGCGCGCGGCTCCTCGAGCTGCTCGCCCGCGAACCGCGGGGCCTCGAGGCGCTGCTCGCCGACCTGCCGCCCGCGTGCACCACGCCCGAGATCCGCGTCGACTGCCCGGACGACCTCAAGTTCCGCGTCGCCGAGCGCGTCCGGGCCCGGTTCGAGGCCGAGGGCCACGATCTCATCGCGGTCGACGGCGTGCGCGTGCGGTTCCCGCACGGCTGGGGGTTGCTGCGCGCCTCGAATACCCAACCGGTGCTGGTGATGCGCTTCGAGGCGGAGACGGCGGAGCAGCTCGCGGTCTACCGGCGCACGGTGGAGGCGGCGGTGGCGGCAGCGCGCGCGGAGCTGGGCGGGTAGCCGCCCCCGCGATGGCGGGCAGCATCGTCGTCCGCGGCGCGCGCGCCCACAACTTGAAGGACGTCGACGTCGCGATCCCGCGCGATCGCCTGGTGGTGATCACCGGGCTCTCCGGCTCGGGCAAGTCGTCGCTCGCCTTCGACACGCTCTACGCCGAGGGACAGCGCCGCTACGTCGAGTCGCTGTCGGTCTACGCGCGCCAGTTCCTCGAGCAGATGGAGAAGCCCGACTGCGACGCGATCGAGGGGCTGTCGCCGGCGATCGCCATCGAGCAGAAAGGGACGGGAAGGAACCCGCGCTCGACGGTCGGGACGGTGACCGAGATCGCCGACTACCTGCGGCTCCTGTGGGCGCGCGTCGGCCGGCCCTTCTGCCCCGTCTGCGGGAGCGAGATCCGCGCGCAGACCGTCGCGCAGGTGGTCGACCAACTGCGCGCGCACCCGGCGGAGACGCGGCTCTTCCTCTACGCGCCCGTGGTCCGCGACCGCAAGGGGGAGCACCGCCGCGAGCTCGACGAGCTCCGCCGCCGGGGGTTCGTGCGCGTGCGCATCGACGGGGCACCCCACGAGCTCGCGGAGACGCCCGCGCTCGCCCGCACGGCGCGGCACACGATCGAGGTGCTAGTCGACCGGCTCGTGCTGCGGCCCGGAATCGAGCGCCGGCTCGCGGACTCGCTCGAGGTGGCGTTCCGCGAGGGCGGCGGCGTCGTGCTGGCCGAGGTGGCGGCGCCCGGCGAGGTCCCCCGCCCCCTGCTCTTCAGCACGCGGCACGCGTGCGCGCGCTGCGGCGTCTCGTATCCGGAGCTATCGCCGCGCTTCTTCTCCTTCAACAGCCCGCACGGCGCGTGCCCCGCGTGCAGCGGCCTCGGCGTGCAGCGGCGCTTCGACCCGGCGCTCGTCGTCGCCCACCCCGCCGAACCGCTCCCCGCGGCGCTCGCGGGCGCCGCGCAGCGTGCGCTGCCCGGATTCGAGGAGGTGCTCGCCGGGCTCGCGCAGGCGTATCGATTCGAGGTCGCGACGCCGTTTGCGCGCCTGCCGGCGGCGGTGCGCGAGGTGCTCCTCGAGGGATCGGGGGAGCAGGAGGTGGAGCTGCGGGCGCGCCGGGGCGGGCGGCAGGTCGTGCGGCGGCCGTTCCCCGGCGTGTTGGCGCTCCTCGAGCGGCGGCTGCGCGAGACGCACTCGAGCTGGCTGCGCGACGAGCTCGAAGGGCTGATCGCCGAGCGGCGCTGCTCGGCGTGCGAGGGGACGCGGCTGCGCCGCGAGGCACGCTTCGTGCGCGTCGGCGGGCGCACGATCATCGAGCTGTCGGCGCTGCCGATCCGCCAGGCGAGCGCCTTCGTCGACGGCCTCGACCTCGATGCGACCGAGCAGGAGATCGCGCGGCCGATCCTGCGCGAGCTCGGCGGGCGGCTCGGGTTTCTCATCGACGTGGGGCTCGACTACCTGACGCTCGACCGCGCCGCGGCGACGCTCTCCGGCGGCGAGGCGCAGCGCATCCGCCTCGCGACCCAGATCGGGTCGCGGCTCACCGGGGTGCTCTACGTGCTCGACGAGCCCTCGATCGGGCTCCACCAGCGCGACACGGCCCGGCTGCTCGCGAGCCTCGGCCGGCTGCGCGACCTCGGGAACACGGTGATCGTCGTCGAGCACGACCCCGAGGTGATCCTCGCCGCCGACCACGTGGTGGACATGGGCCCTGGAGCCGGCGTGCACGGCGGCCGAGTCGTCGCCGCCGGCACGCCGGCGGAGATCATGCGCGAGCCCGCCTCGCTCACCGGCCGCTATCTCGCGGGCGTGGAAGCCGTGCCGGTGCCCGGGCGGCGGCGCCGGGGGCTCGGGTTCGCCGTCGGCGTGCGCGGCGCGCGGGCCAACAACCTGCGCGGCCTCGACGTGGACGTCCCGCTCGGGACCATGACCTGCGTCACCGGCGTGTCGGGGTCGGGCAAGAGCACGCTGGTCGTCGACACGCTCTACGCCGCGCTCGCGCGCCGGCTCGGGGGCGCCGGCGTCCCGGAGCCGGGCGCGCACGACGATATCGTCGGCTGGCAGCTCCTCGACAAGGTGATCGAGGTGAGCCAGGCCCCCATCGGCCGCAGCCCGCGGTCGAATCCCGCGACCTACACGGGGCTCTTCGCCCCCATCCGCGACCTTTTCGCCCAGCTGCCCGAGGCGCGCGCGCGCGGCTACGGCCCCGGCCGATTCTCCTTCAACGTCAAGGGCGGACGGTGCGAGGCCTGCGCCGGCGACGGGCTCATCGCGATCGAGATGCACTTCCTGCCCGACGTGTTCGTCGTCTGCGAGGTGTGCGGTGGCCGGCGCTACGACCGGGAGACGCTCGAGGTGCGCTTCAAGGGTCTCAGCATCGCCGACGTGCTCGACCTCTCCGTGAGCGAGGCGCTCGAGCTACTCGGCAACCTGCCCGCGGTGCGGCCGCGGCTCGAGGCGCTGCGCGACGCCGGCCTGCACTACGTGAAGCTCGGCCAGGCGGCGACCACGCTCTCGGGCGGCGAGGCCCAGCGGGTGAAGCTCGCTCGGGAGCTCGCCCGCCGCGCGACCGGGCGGACGCTCTACGTGCTCGACGAGCCCACCACCGGGCTCCACTTCGCCGACGTGCACGGGCTCCTCGAGGTGCTCCACCGGCTGGTCGACGCGGGCAACACCGTGCTGCTGATCGAGCACAATCTCGACGTCGTGAAGAGCGCCGACCACGTCATCGACCTCGGCCCCGAGGGCGGGGCCGAAGGCGGCGCCGTGGTGATCGCCGGCACGCCGGAGGAGGTGGCCGCCTGCGCGCGGTCGCACACCGGAGCCGCGCTGCGCCGGGTGCTCGGGGCTTCCGACGCGCCGCGCCAGACGCGCCGCTCGTCTTGACTGGCCGGCCGTTGCTCGTATAGTTGCCTTATCGGGCCGTGCAGGTCTGGATTTATCTGCCGGCGGCTGGAGGGAGATCCCGGATGCTGGCCAAGGCCATCTACATGGACAACCACGCCACGACGCCCGTCGACCCGCGGGTGCTCGAGGCGATGCTGCCGTACTTCAGCCAGATATTCGGCAACGCAGGGAGTCGGAGCCACGGCTTCGGGTGGGAGGCCGAGGCGGCCGTCGGCGTCGCGCGGGAGCGGGTTGCGCGGCTCGTCGGGGCGAAGGCGAAGGACATCATCTTCACGAGCGGCGCCACCGAGTCCGACAACCTCGCCATCCAGGGCGTGGTCGAGTTCTACCGCGACAAGGGCAACCACGTGATCACCCAGGTGACCGAGCACAAGGCGGTGCTCGACACGTGCCGCCACCTCGAGCGCAAGGGCCTCGCCACCGTCACCTACCTTCCGGTGGACAAGCACGGGCTGGTCGATCCCGACGACGTCCGGCGCGCCATCACCGACAAGACCGTGTTGATCACGATCATGTGGGCCAACAACGAGATCGGCACCATCCAGCCGATCGCCGAGATCGGCAAGGTGGCGCGCGAGCGCGGCGTGCTCTTCCACACCGACGCCGTGCAGGGCGTCGGCAAGCTGCCCTTCGACGTCGAGCAGATGCACGTCGACCTGGCCTCGATCTCGGCGCACAAGATGTACGGCCCGAAGGGGATCGGCGCGCTCTACGTCCGTTCCAAGGGGCCGCGGGTGCGGCTCGCGCCGATGATCCACGGGGGCGGCCAGGAGCGCGGTTTCCGCTCGGGCACGCTGGCGGTCTCGTCGATCGTCGGGCTCGGCCGGGCGTGCGAGCTCTCCGGCGAGGGCATGCCCGACGAGGCGCAGCGCGTGGCGCGGCTGCGCGAGCGGCTGAGCGCACGGCTCTTCGGCGAGCTCGACGAGATCTACCTGAACGGCCACCCCGTGCACCGGCTGCCGGGGAACTTGAACGTGAGCTTCGCCTTCGTCGAGGGAGAGTCGCTGCTCATGGGCCTCAACGGCTCCGTGCATCCGATCGCGGCCGCCGCCTCCCTGCCGCCCATCGCCGTGTCCTCGGGCTCGGCATGCACCTCGGCGACGCTCGAGCCGTCGTACGTGCTCAAGGCGCTCGGCGTCGGGGACGAGCTGGCGCACACCTCGATCCGCTTCGGGCTCGGGCGCTTCAACACCGAGGAGGAGGTCGACTACGTGGCCGAGCGCGTGGTGAGCGAGGTGCGGCGGCTGCGCGAGCTGTCGCCCCTCTACGAGATGGCAAAGGAGGGCATCGACCTCAAGTCGGTGGCCTGGCAGCGCGAATGACGACGGCTCTCCGGGGAGGGATTCATGGCGTACAGTGACAAGGTCCTCGATCACTACTCCAATCCGCGCAACGTCGGCTCGTTGCCGAAGGACGACCCGAGCGTCGGCACGGGCGTCGTCGGCGCGCCCGAGTGCGGCGATGTGATGAAGCTGCAGCTCAAGATCAGCGACGCGGGCGTCGTCGAGGACGCCAAGTTCAAGACCTTCGGCTGCGGCAGCGCGATCGCCAGCTCGAGCTACGTGACCGAGCTGGTGAAGGGCAAGACCGTCGACGAGGTCCTCAGGATCCGGAACACGGACATCGTCCAGGAGCTGTCGCTTCCCCCGGTCAAGATCCACTGTTCGGTGCTCGCGGAGGACGGCATCAAGGCGGCCATCAAGGACTGGCAGCGCAAGCGCGAGGGCGCCGAGGGGAAGGTCGCGAAGGCGGGTTGAGCGCATGGCGGCGATCGGGATGACGGACGAGGCGGCGCGCAAGATCCAGGCGCTGGTCGTCGAGCGCGGGCTTCCGGACGGCGGGCTGCGGGTGAAGGTCGTCGGCGGCGGATGCTCCGGCCTCACCTACAAGATGGACGTCGACCAGCCCCGCGACGGCGACAAGGTGTTCGAGCACGACGGTGCGAAGCTGCTCGTCGACCGCAAGAGCTTCCTGTACCTCAACGGCACGATCCTCGACTACACCGAGGAGCTGATGTCGTCGGGGTTCAACCTGCAGAACCCGAACGTCAAGCGGACCTGCGGCTGCGGATCGTCGTTCGTGGTCTGAGGGATGGCGGGCGGGCATGGAGAGCGGGGGCAGAGCCGATGAGCAGTGCTGGCGGTGCGGGACGCGCGCGGCGGCGCTGGTCTGTCCGGGCTGCGCGGCCCCGCAGCCGCTCGACCCCGGCGTGGATCACTTCGCGCTGCTCGGGCTCCCGCGGCGGCTCGTGATCGACGCCGAGGACCTCGAGCGTCGATATCACGCGGCCGCGCGCAGCCTTCACCCCGACCGCCATCAGGGTGCGGGAGCGCGGGCGCAGGAGCTGTCGCTCGCCGCCAGCGCGGCCCTCAACCGCGCCTACCGCACGCTGCGCGATCCGGTCGCCCGGGGCCGGTACTGGCTCGACCTCCACGGCCGTCCGCTCGGCGGCGCGGGCAACGGCGTCCCGCCGGCGCTGGCCGCGCTGGTCTTCGACGTCCAGGAGAAGCTCGCCGAGCTGCGCGGCGCCGGTGCCACGGCCGGCGCCCTGCGCGGCGAGGTCGAGGCGGCGCGGGACGAGATCGGGGGGCGGCTCGACGGCCTCGAGAACGCGCTCCGCCGCCGCTATGCGCAGTGGGACGACGAGGGCGCCGCGGCGAGCCCGAGCGCCCTCGAGGAGCTGCGCGCGCGGCTCGCGGAGATGGCCTACCTCGACACGCTGCACGGCGACGTGGCCGCCGCGCTCGGAGGATGAGTGGAGCACATCGTCGGCATCGATCTCGGCACCACGAACAGCCTCGTGGCCCTGCTCACGGAGGGGGGGCCGCGCGTGCTCGCCAGCCCGGAGGACGGGGAGCGGCTGCTGCCCTCGGCGGTGAGCTTCCTGCCCGGCGGCGAGGTCGTCGTCGGACGGCGGGCGCGGGCGCTCGCCGCGGAGCGACCCTACGAGACGATCCTCTCGGTCAAGCGCTTCATGGGCCTCGGGCTCGCGCACGTGAGCGCGGAGGACCGGCGGCGCTACCGGTTCGTGGAGGACTCGGACACCGTCGTGCGCTTCGACGTCGGCGGCCGCACCGTGACGCCCCCCGAGGTCTCCGCCTACGTGCTGCGCGAGCTCAAGCGGTGGGCCGAGGCCGCGCTCGGCGGCCCCGTGCGCAAGGCCGTGATCACGGTTCCGGCCTACTTCAACGACAGCCAGCGCCAGGCGACCCGCGACGCCGGCCGGCTCGCGGGCTTCGAGGTCCAGCGGCTGGTGAACGAGCCCACGGCGGCCGCGCTCGCCTACGGCCTCGACAAGGGCGCCGAGGGCGTCGTCGCCGTCTACGACCTCGGCGGCGGCACCTTCGACGTCTCGATCCTCAAGCTGCGCGGCGGCATCTTCGAGGTGCTCGCCACCGGCGGCGACACGCGGCTCGGCGGCGATGACCTCGACGCGCGGGTGGCCGAGCTGCTGCTCGCCGAGCTCCCGGCCCCGTTGCGCGGGCATCCCCAGGTGCGCGCCCAGGTGCTGGCGCTCGCCGAGCGCGCCAAGCGGGCGCTCAGCGCCGCCGAGCGCACCGACGTCGTGCTCGGGCTGCCCGACGGCGGGGAGGTGCGCCGCACCCTCACGCGCGGCGAGCTCGAGGAGCGCGTGCGCGACCTCGTGGAACGGACGACCGACCCGTGCCGGCGGGCGCTGCGCGACGCCGGTCTCACACCGGCCGACGTGGAGCAGGTGGTCGCCGTCGGCGGCAGCACGCGCGTCCCGCTCGTTCGCCGGCACGTGGAGGCGATCTTCGGCCGCCCGCCGCTGGTCGACATCGACCCCGACGAGGTCGTCGCGCTCGGCGCGGGCATCCAGGCCGGCCTGCTCCTCGGGACCCGCCGCGACATGCTGCTGCTCGACGTCGTGCCGCTCTCGCTCGGCATCGAGACCATGGGCGGCGTCTTCACCCGCCTGATCGATCGCAACACGACGATTCCGGCGAGCGCCAAGGAGACCTTCACCACGGCCGTCGACGGGCAGACGTCGGTCGACGTCCACGTGCTCCAGGGCGAGCGCGAGCTCGCGGCCGACGACCGCAGCCTCGCGCGCTTCACGATCCCGATCGACCCGCTGCCCGCGGGCGTGGCGCGCCTCGAGGTGACCTTCCTCGTCGACGCCAACGGTATCCTGAGCGTCACCGCGACCGACCTGCGCACCGGCCGCGCCCGCTCGGTCGACGTGAAGCCCTCGTACGGCCTCACCGACGCCGAGGTCGAGCGCATGCTCGAGGAATCCATCGATCACGCCGAGGAGGACGTGCGCCAGCGCCAGTTGCGCGAGGCGCGCGTCGACGCGCAGGGCATCCTCGTGGCGACGCGTGGCCAGCTCGCCGCGCACGCCGCCCTGCTCGAGCCCGGCGAGGGGGAGCGCATCGCCGCGGCGGTGGCCGACCTCGAGGCGGCGGCGGCGGCCGAGGACCCGGTGCGCATCCGCGACGCCTACGACGCGCTCAGCCGCGAGACCGAGCCGTTCGCCCGCCGCATCATGGATCGGGCGCTCGTCGAGGCGGTCGTTGACCGCCCGCTCGAGGAGCTGTGATGGACACGCTCACCTGGGACGACGCCGAGGAGATCGCCGAGCGCCTCGTCGAGGCGCACCCCGACGCCGACCCGCTCGCGGTGCGGTTCACCGACCTGCACCGCTGGGTGTGCGCGCTGCCCGGCTTCGCCGACGCTCCCGGCGCGGCGAGCGAGGCGAGGCTCGAGCGCATCCAGATGGCCTGGGTCGAGGCGCGCAGCGCGTGAGGAGGGGGACATGCCGTTCCTGCAGGTGAGCCGTAAGGTCGACTACGCGCTGCGCGCGGTCATCCACCTCGCGAACGAGGAGACGTCCGCGCGCGCGTGCGCCCTCGGGGAGATCGCCGCCCGCGAGCGCATCCCCCGCCAGTTCCTCGAGAAGATCATCCAACAGCTCATCCACAAGGGGCTGGTCCGCTCGCGCCGGGGCCGCCGCGGGGGGTACGTGCTCGGCCGGCCGGCCGAGCAGACGACCTTCCGGGACGTCATCGAGGCGGTGGAGGGACCGATCTCGCTCAACGTCTGCGTCGGCGAGCGCCCCGACTGCTCCCTCCTCGGCGCCTGCGGGATGAACCGGGTGTGGCAGGAGGGGCAGCGGCGGGTGATGGAGCTGTTCGAGCGGACCACCATCGCCGACGTCCGGCAGCCTCCGATCGCGCGGATCGCGGTGCCGGCTGAATACCCCCTGTTGTCCCACGTCCAAGCGCACAAGGGGACGCCATGAGGGACGGAGAATTCCAGGCCGAGGAACGCCTCGCCGATCTGTTTCAGCCCGACGTGCTGGTGCCGGCGCAGTTTTTCGACCGGATTCGGCGCCGCAGCGAGCACGAGGGTGAGCGCCGGCTGATGGTCGCCGTGCTCGAGGACGCGATCGACGTTTACCGCAAGCGGTGCACGGCGCACGACCGGCGTGGGCGGGAGCTGTTCGAGGAGGCCGAGGCGTGGATCGAGAGCACCGACCGGCGGTGGCTCTTCTCGTTCGAGAACATCTGCGACGTGCTCGGCATCGACGCCGACTACCTCCGCCGCGGACTGCGTGAATGGAAGGCCCGTTACGGTGCGCGCGGTCGAGTCCTCGTGTTCCGCCCACCCGCCGACCAGCACCCGCTGCGCAAGGTGAGCGGCGACTGAGGCCTTCCTGCGCCCGGGAGAGCGGCAGGGGTCCCTCCTTCCCCTGCCGCTCTTTTTTTCGGGCGGCCCGATCCGCTAGAGTCGGCCCGGCATGCCGGTGCGATTGCGGATCGCCTGCCCCACCTGCGGCGCGCGGCTCCTGCGCCGCCCGGGCGGGCGCTGCCCGGCCTGCGGAGAGTCCGTGGCCCGCCACGTGCAGGCGGCGCGCGCCCGCGAGGAGCGCATCGAACGCGTCGTGGCCGTCGTCGGGACCGGCCTCGTGCTCCTCGTGTTCTCGCTCACCGCGGGGCTCGGGCTGATCGAGGGGGTCCTCGCCTACGCCGCGGCCGGCGCGGTGATGTTCTACCTCGCCAGGAAGACGTTCGGGTGAGCGCGTGACCTCGGGGCCGTCGGTACGCGTCGTACGCGGCGGCACGGGTGCCGCGCGCGCAGACCTGCTCGTGCTGCCCGTGGCCGAAGGCGGGCTTCGGGCGGCGCTGCGCGCCCTGCCCGGCGCGCAGGCGCAGCAGCTCGCCGCACAGGCGCGACGGGCGGACTTCCGCGGCCGCGCGGACGAGCTGCTCGTCCGCCACGCGGGCGCGGGAGCGGTGGCGCTCGTCGGGCTCGGAGAGGCGCCCGAGCCGGACGCCTGGCGCCGCGCCGGGGCGCGTGGCCGCCGCGAGGCGCAACGCCAGGGAGCGGCCCGGGTCGCGGTGTATCTCGGCTCCCGGAACGGAAGCGAGATTCTCCAGGCGACCGCCGAGGGATTCCTGCTCGCGGGCTACCGCTTCGACCGCTATCGCGGCGAGCGGCCGCCCGAGCGGGTCACGCGCGTCACCTTCGTCGGGGACGCGGTTCCCGACGCCGCCGAAGCGCGCGAGCGGGTGCGCGCGGTCGAGGCCGTCGTGGCGCAGGTGTTCGCCGCGCGCGACGCCGTCAACGAGCCGCCGTCGGTGGCCACCCCGCGACACCTCGCGGCGCATGCGCGGCGGCTCGCCGCGGCCGTTCCCGGGCTCACCGTCGAGGTGTGGAACCGGGCGCGCATCGCGCGCGAAGGGCTGAGCGGCCTCCTGGCGGTGGCGCGCGGCAGCCACGAGGAGCCGCGCTTCATCATGCTCCACCACGCGCCGCGCCGCGCGCGCCGGCGCGTGGCGCTGGTGGGCAAGGGCATCAGCTTCGACTCGGGCGGCCTCTCGCTCAAGCCCGCCAAGTCGATGGAGACCATGAAGTACGACATGGCCGCGGGGGCCGCGGTGCTCTCGGCGGCGGCCGCCGCGGCGGCGATCGGGCTCCCCGTCGAGGTGACGGCCTACGTACCCGTCACCGAGAACATGCCGGGTGGCGGGGCCCAGAAGCCGGGCGACGTGATCCGCTACGCCAACGGCAAGACCGTCGAGGTCCTCAACACCGACGCCGAGGGCCGGCTCGTGCTTGCCGACGCCCTCCTGCTCGCAGGCCGCGGCAGGCCCGACGCGCTGATCGACCTCGCCACGCTCACCGGCGCCGCGCGGGTGGCCCTCGGCACGCAGTACGCCGCGGTTTTCGGCACCGACCAGCAGCTCGTCGACGCGCTGCTCGCCGCCGGCCGCACGAGCGGCGAGCGCCTCTGGCAGCTTCCGCTCGTGCCGGAGTACCGCGAGGACCTGAAGAGCCCGGTCGCCGATCTGCGCAACATCGGCGGCGGCGACGCCGGCACGATCGTGGCGGCGGTCTTCCTCCAGCAGTTCGTCGACGCGGTCCCGTGGGCGCACGTCGACATCGCGGCGACGGCCTTCGCCGAGAAGGACGTCGCGCTCGGCCCCCGCGGCGCGACCGGCTTCGGGGTGCGCCTGCTCGTCGAGTACCTGCGCGCGTTCGCCTGACGCTTCAGCCGGGGAAGCGCGCGCGCACGAACCGCACCGCCTCCTCCCGCGTGCGCACGTCGCCCTCGAGCTGGGCCTCCTCGAGCGCACGCAGGATCTCGCCGAGGCGCGGTCCCGGCGGATGCCCGAGGGCGATCAGGTCGTCGCCGCCGAGGAGCCGCGGGGGTCGTAGCCCCTCGGCGGTGAGCTCGGCGCGGCGGCGCTCGCAGAAGAGCACGTAGCCCAGGTCGCCGTTCGAGGCGAGCGCGTCGAGCCGGGCGAGCCAGAGCAGCTCGTCGAACCCCTCCTGCGCCAGCAGGCGCTTGAGGGTCGACACGCGCATCTCCGGCGCCTGTACGAGCCGCAGGTGATCGCGCACGAGGGCCGCCACCCGCTCCCAGACCGCGCGGCTGCGCCGCAGGCGCTGGCAGACGGCGACCGCGATCTCCGCGCCGACGGCCGGGTGGCCGTAAAAGGTGATGCGGTCGCCGTGCGCGCGGGCGCAGGCGGGCTTGCCGACGTCGTGGAGCAGCGCGCCGAGCGCGAGCGTCTCCGGAGCGCCGGCGGGGAGCTGCTGGAGGAGCAGCAGGGTGTGCGTGAACACGTCACCCTCCGGATGGAAGTCCGGCGACTGGGCGACGCCCCGCAGGCGGGCGACCTCGGGCAGCACGACCTCGAGCAACCCCGTCTCCGCCAGCAGCTCGACGCCGCGCCGCGCCCCGCCCTCGGTGAGCAGCTTCACGACCTCGTCGCCGATGCGCTCCCCGGCGATGTCGACGAGCGTCGGCGCGGCCGCGACCACCGCCGCCTGCGTCGCGGGCTCGATCGCGAACCCGAAGCGCGCCGCGAAGCGCACTGCTCGCAGCATGCGCAGGCGATCCTCCGCGATGCGCGCCGCGGCGTCGCCGATCGCGCGGATGATGCCGGCGCGGAGGTCCGCCTCGCCGCCGACGAAGTCGATGATGCGGTCGTCGAGGGGGTCCCAGAACAGCGCGTTCAGGGTGAAGTCGCGGCGCTGGGCGTCCTCGCGCGCCGAGCCGAAGTGGACGCGGCTCGGGCGCCGACCGTCGACGTAAGCGTCGTCGGAGCGGAAGGTCGCCACCTCGAATCGGCCGCCGCCGTGGAGGACGAGGATGACGCCGAACTGCGCGCCGACCGGCACCGTGCGCGGGAAGAGCCGCTGCACGGCCTCCGGCGGCGCCGCGGTGGCCACGTCGTAGTCGGCCGGCACGCGCCCGAGCAGCCGATCGCGCACGCACCCCCCGGCGAGGTAGCTCTCGTACCCGGCGGCGCGCAGGCGGCGCACGACGTCAGTGGCGGCCGTCCTCCGCTCGTCCATCGGGATACGCGAACAGGACCTTGACGGCCCCGGAGGCCTCCTGATCGCCGCAGGCGAGGAACGCATCGACGTAGCGCTCGAGCCCGAAGCGGTGAGTGATGATCGGCGTGACGTCGATCCGGCCCGCGGCGACCAGATCGAGGTAGATCTCCATCGCGTGGCGCCGCCGGCCCTCGAATTCCTCCACGCCGAAGGCGTTCGACCCGATGATGCTGATCTCCTTGAAGTAGAGCGGCGTCCACTCGAATCGCCGCGGCTGCTCCACCCCGGTGACCACGATCGCGCCGCGGCTCGCCGCGACACGGATGCCCACCTCGAGGGTCTCGGGGTATCCCACGGTGTCGTACACGACGTCGACGCCGCCCCCGTGGATCCAGGGCAGCCCGTACCACGGCTTCATGAGCTGCCCGCCGCTCGCCGCCGCCACCCCCTCGACGACCGCGCTCGCGGGGGCGTGCGGCAGGACCGCCGCCGCGCCGAAGCGCTCGGCGAGCCGCGCCTGGTGCGCGAAGCGCGCGACCGCCAGCACCCGCGTCCGGGGATGGAACGCGCGCAGGATCGCGATCGCGAGCAGCCCGAGCGTGCCGCAGCCGTAGACCAGCGCGGTCGCGCCCTCGGCGGGCGGGCGCTTGAGGATCCCGTGCAGCGAGACCGAGAAGGGGTCGGCGAGCACCGCCTGCTCGTCGCTGACCGCCGGCGGGATCGGGATGCACATCGACTCGTGAGCCGGGACGAACGGGGCGAACCCCCCGGTGGCGGCGCTCGAGTTGCCCGTGTGGATACCGGGCGGGATCACGCCCCGGGCGAAGTTTCGGCAGAGCGAGTAGAGGCCCTGCCGGCACTCCGGGCAGGGTGGATGGATGCCGCGCGGCGCGCACGAGAGCCAGGGGTTCAGCACCACCCGCTCGCCGACCCGGCGGTCGCGGACCGCCGGCCCGACCCGCTCGATCGTGCCCACGACCTCGTGGCCGAGCACCTGCGGGAAAGAGATCACGGCGGTCATCGGGTTGTCCATGCTCCCGTTCAAGAAGAGCTGCTTGTAATCGCTGCCGCAGATGCCGCACAGCCGGGTGCGGAGCACGAGCCAGTCGGCCGCGGGAAGCGCCGGATCGGGCACCTCCCGCAACGCGGTGGTCGAAAGCGGACCGAAGTAGAACCGCTTGTCGATCCGCCCGAGAACCGCGGAGACCACCTGCCGCGGCACGCTGACGTCGCAGACGAGCGCGCGCATGCTCCGTACCAATCACGCGCCCCGCGGGCGAATCAAGTCGCCGCGCCTTGTCGCCGCGGCCCCGGCTGGGGCACGATGCAAGCGGTTATGACCCGAGCCCCGGCGAACCCGCGGCGCGCCATTCCCTCGGTCGAGCGGCTGCTCCGGACGCCGGCGGCCGAGCCGCTGCTCACCCGCTGGCGGCGCGAGCACGTCGTCGAGGCCGTGCGTGCGATCCTCGCGGAGATCCGCCGCGACGCCGGCCCCGGCACGACCGTCCCCGACGGCGCGGCGCTGCTCGCCGCCGCGGGGCGGCGGCTGGAGGCCGCCGCCGGGCCTCGGCTCGTGCGCGTGGTGAACGCCACCGGCGTCGGGCTGCACACGAACCTCGGCCGCGCGCCGCTCGCTCCGTCGGCCGTGGCCGCGCTCGTCGCCGCGGCCACCGGCGCCGTGAACCTCGAGCTGGATCTCGCCACCGGGCGCCGCGGCAGTCGCGACGGCCTGGTCGCCGACGACCTGCGCGCGCTCACCGGCGCCGAGGCCGCGCTGGTCGTCAACAACAACGCCGCGGCGGTGCTGCTCGTGCTCGCGACGCTCGCCCGCGACCGCGAGGTGGTGGTGTCGCGCGGTGAGCTGGTCGAGATCGGGGGCAGCTTTCGCATGCCCGAGGTGATGGCGTCGAGCGGCGCCCGGCTGCGCGAGGTCGGGACCACGAACCGCACCCACGCCCAGGACTACCGTGACGCGATCGGTCCCGACACGGCGCTGCTCCTCAAGGTGCACACGAGCAACTACCGCCTGATCGGCTTCACCGCGTCGGTCCCGCTCGCCGAGCTGGCGGCGATCGGGCACGCGGCGGGGCTCCCGGTGGTCGAGGACCTCGGCAGCGGCGCGCTGATCGATCTCGCGGCGTACGGCCTGCCGCACGAGCCCGTGGTGCGCGAGCGCGTGGCCGCGGGGGCCGACCTCGTGACCTTCAGCGGCGACAAGCTGCTCGGCGGCCCGCAGGCCGGCATCGTCGTCGGCCGCGCGGCGTTGATCGCGCGCCTCGCGGCGAACCCGCTGCGCCGGGCGCTGCGGCCGGACAAGCTCACGCTCGCGGCGCTGGCCGCGACGCTCACGCTCTACCGCGAGACCCCGGACCTCGCCGCCGCGCTTCCCGTGCTCCGCTGGCTCGTGCGGCCGCTCGCCGAGATGGAGGCGGTGGGGCGCGCCGCGGCGCCGCTGCTCGCCGCGCGTCTCGGCGCGGGCCACGCGGTGGCGGTCGTGCCCTCCGAGGCCCAAGTGGGCAGCGGTGCCGCGCCCGCGGTGGCGCTCCCGAGCCGCGCGCTCGCGATCACGCATCCCTGCGTGCCGCCGGAGCGCATCGCGGCGCGGCTGCGCGCCGCCCGGCCGCCGGTGCTCGGCCGCGTCCACGACGGGCGGGTGCTGCTCGACCTGCGCGGCATCTTCGACCCGGCCGACCTCACGGTCGACCTCGATTGACGTGCCGTTCGTCATCGGCACCGCCGGCCACATCGACCACGGCAAGACGGCCCTCGTCCGCGCGCTCACCGGACAGGACACCGACCGGCTCAAGGAGGAGAAGGAGCGCGGCATCTCGATCGACCTGGGATTCGCCCACTTCGCCGACTCGCGCGGTGGGTGCGCCGGCGTCGTCGACGTTCCGGGACACGAGCGCTTCATCCGCAACATGCTCGCGGGCGCCCACGGCATCGATCTCGTGCTCTTCGCGGTGGCGGCCGACGACGGCGTCATGCCCCAGACGGAGGAGCACCTCGACATCCTCCACCTGCTGCGGGTCCAGCGGGGCATCTTCGTGATCACCAAGGCCGATCTCGTCGACGCCGCCCGCCTGCGCGCCGTGCGCGAGGAGATCGAGCTGCTGGCGCTCGACACGACGCTCGAGAGCGCCCCGATCGTGCCCACCTCCACGGTCACGGGTGAGGGCCTCGAGGCGCTGCGCGCCGAGATCGCGGCCCAGCTCGCCGCCCCCGCGGGCCCGCCGCCCCCGGGCTACTTCCGCCTGCCGATCGACCGGGCCTTCGTGGCCCGCGGGCACGGCGTCGTCGTCACGGGGACCGCCGTCGCGGGCGCGATCGCGGTCGGCGACCCGCTGCGCATCCTGCCCGGCGGCGCCACGGCCCGCGTGCGCGGCCTCGAGGTGCACGGCGAGGAGGTGCCGCAGGCCGGCCACGGCCAGCGCGTGGCGATCAACCTCGGCGGCGTGGAGCACGGCGACGTCCGCCGCGGCCACGTCGCCTGCGATCCCCGGATCGAGCGCACGACGGCGCGGCTCGACGCGTGGGTCGAGGTGCGCCCGGGCGCCCGGCGCGCCCTTCGACACCACGAGCGGGTGCGCGTCCACCTGGGGACGGCCGAGGTGCTCGGCCGGCTCGTGCTGCTCGGCGGCGTGACGGGGCTCGGCCCCGGCGCCGGCGGCTGGGCGCAGCTCGTGCTCGGGGAAGCGGTGGTGGCGCTCCGCGGCGATCGCTTCATTCTCCGCGACGAGACCGCGCGCTGGACCCTCGGTGGCGGCGAGGTGGTGAACCCGTTCGCCGGCCGGCACGGCAGCGCGGAGCACGACGTCGGCGGCCGGCTCGCGGTGCTGCGCGCCGCCGATGCCGCCACCGCGGCCGCCGCCTTCGTCGCGCTCGCCCCCGCGTTCGCCAGCGCGCTGACGACCGTCGCGCAGGCGGTCAACTGCCGCGAGGAGGAGGCCGCCGCGGCGCTCGTCACGGCCCCCGACGTCCTCCCGATCCCCGACGCGCGCGCGCCCGACGCGTTCACGACCGCCGCCAAGTGGGACCGTCTCCGCGCCGCCGCGCTCGAGGCGGTGGCCGCCGCGCACCACGCGGCGCCGCTCGCCGCGGGGGTCGAGATGGAGAGCCTGCGCGGGCGCCTGCCGTGGGACGTGCCGCCGCGCGTCTTCCGCTGGTGCGTCGAGCGGCTCGTCGCCGAACGCGCGCTCGTGCGCGACGACAGCATGCTGCGCCTGCCGGCGCACCGGGTGACGCTCGCCGCCGACGCGCGGGCGCTCGGCGAGCGGATCGAGCGCCGGCTCGCCGACGCCGGCTTCACGCCGCCCGACGTACCCCGGCTCGAGGAGGAGACCGGCAGCGACCGCGCCCGGCTCGCCGCCGTGCTGGGCGTGCTCGAGCGCGAGCAGCGCGTCGTCCGGGTCACGCCCGACCTCTACTTCGGGCGGGAGGCCGCGGACGAGGCGCTACGGCGCGTCGAGCGGCACTGCCGCGCCCACGGAGAGATCACCGCCGCGGTCCTCCGCGACCTCATCGGGGCGAGCCGCAAGTTCGCGATCGCCCTCCTCGACTGGTGCGACCGCACGGGCGTGACCGTGCGCGTCGGCGACGCGCGCAAGCTGCGGCGCTGAGCGGTCGCACGTGGTTGACCCCACGTGGGGTCAGTGATACGGTCCTGGCGATGGCCGACCTCAAGGTTCGCAACCTCGACGAGGCGGTCGCCCGCGCGCTTCGCAAGCGGGCGCGCGCACGCGGGGTCTCGGTCGAAGAGGAGGTGCGTGCCGCCCTTGCCGACTCGGTCGCCACGAAGCGCGCCGCGTTCGTGCGGCGCGCCGCCGCCAGCCGGGCCGCGACGCGTCCCAGGGACGATCGCCCTCCGTCCGATAGCACGCCCGGCATCCGCCGCGAGCGCGATGCGTGGGGCTGAAGCTCCACGCGCTGCGGTCGTGGATGCGTCGGTCGCGGTCAAGTGGGTGGTGGAGGAAGCCGGGAGCGCGGCGGCGGCGGCGCTCCTGGAGCAGCCGCTGCGCTGGACGGCCCCCCGACTCATGCTGGCGGAGGTCGCCGGTGCCATCCGCCGGAAGATCGTCGCCCGCGAGGTGCGCACGGCGACGGGGGCGGGCGCGCTCCGGACGCTGCTGGCCGCCGTCCGCCAGGGGACCGTCGAGCTTGCGGAGGACGAGCACCTGATCGCCGACGCCTTGCTCCTCAGCGTGACGCTCTCGTATCGAGTCCCGGATTGCCTCTACCTCGCTCTCGCGGAGCGGGAGGGTGCGGCGCTCTCGACCGCGGACGTCCGCCTGGCTCGGCTCGCGCGGGCGCGGGGCGTCCCGGTGCTGGAGGTCCGCGCATGACGGACGCAGCAGGCAGGTTCCGCCTCACCGCGCGCGCGCGCGCCGCGGGCTGCGCCGGCAAGCTCGGGCCCGCGGACCTCTCGGCCCTTCTCCGGGGCCTGCCACAGGCGGCGCACCCCGACCTGCTGGTCGGCACGGACACCGCCGACGACGCCGGGGTGTTCCGCATCGGGCCCGACCTGGCGCTGGTGCAGACGGTCGACTTCTTCCAGCCGATCGTCGACGACGCGTACACGTTCGGCGCGATCGCCGCCGCCAACGCGCTCTCGGACGTCTACGCGATGGGCGGCGAGCCGCGCACCGCGCTCAACATCGCCTGCTTCCCCTCGAGCGGGGTCCCGCACGAGATCCTCGCCGACATCCTGCGCGGCGGCCTCGCCAAGGCGGCCGAGGCCGGCGTCGTCGTGCTCGGCGGGCACACCGTCGCCGACGACGAGCTCAAGTTCGGTATGGCGGTGACCGGCGTGGTGCACCCGGACCGGGTGTGGCGCAACGTCGGGGCGCAAGCCGGCGACGCGCTGCTCCTCACCAAGCCGCTCGGCACCGGGATCGTCGCCACCGCGATCAAGCGCGAGGCCGGCGAGGCGGCGGAGCACGCGGCGGCGATCGCGAGCATGGCCGCGCTCAACCGCGACGCCGCCCGCGCGCTGCGGGACGCGGCCGTCCACGCCTGCACCGACGTCACCGGCTTCAGCCTCCTCGGCCACGGCTGGGAGATGGCGCACGGCAGCGGTGTGCGCCTGGTCTTCGAGGCCGAGCGGCTGCCGCTGCTGCCGGGCGCGCGGGCGCTCGCCGCCCGCGGCTTCCTCACCGGCGGCTGCCGGCGCAATCGCGACTGGCTCGCGGGCGAGGTGCGGGTGGCGGCGCACGTGCCGGCCGACCTGGTCGAGATCGCCTTCGACCCGCAGACCTCCGGCGGGCTCCTGGTCGCCGTTCCCGCGGGAGACGCCCCCGACGCGCTCGCGCGGCTGCGCGCGGCGGGCGCCGCCGCGGCGACGGCGGTGGGATTCGTCGAGCCCCTCGGGGGCGGTCCGGCGGTCGCGCTGCGCTAGTGCCCGAGGAGCGTCGGCTGCGGCGCGGCGCTCGCCGCCGGCGGCGTGACCTTCGCCAGCTCCGCGTCGTCGACCTGGACGCCCGCCTCGCGCTTGAGCGCGTCGAAGTGGTGCTGCACCTGGTCCTGGAGCGCCCGGTTGCGCAACGTCGCCTTGATCTGCTCCTTCACCTGCTCGAAGGGCTTCTGCTCGCCCTCCTTGCGCTCCGTGACCATGATGATGTGGTAGCCGTACTGCGTCTTCACGACGTCGCTGATCTTCCCGACGTCGAGGGCGAAAGCGACGCGCTCGAAGTCCGGGACCATGCGGCCCGGGCCGAAGAGCCCGAGGTCGCCGCCTTTGGCCGCGCTCGCCGTGTCGATCGACTTCTCCTTCGCGATCTCGGCGAACCGCTCGGGGTGCGCGCGCAGCTCCGCGAGGATCTGCTTGGCCGTGTCCTCGTCCTTCACCAGGATGTGGCTCGCCCGGACCTGGGTGGTGGAGTAGAGGGCCTTGTTCTCGTCGTAGTAGGCGCGTGCCTGCTCGTCGGTGATCTCGGGCGGAGTCTGGTACTTGCGCATGACCTTCTGCACCACCAGCCGCTTGCGCAGGTCGTTCACCTGCCGCTCGACATCGGGGTCGCGATCGTAGCCGTCCGTCTTGCCTTCCTCGAAGAGGAGGTCGTTGAGGATCATGTTCTCGACGAACTGCCGCTTGCGCTCGGGCGCCGCGAGGTAGGCGCGCGACGGCCCCGGCAGCCGCTCGAGCTCCTGCAGAACCTGGCCCCGGGTGAGGCGGTGGCCGGCGTACGTGGCGACCACCTCGTCGGCACCGGGCTCCGCCTTCTCGGCCGCGGGCGCGGCCTTCGACCCAGCCGCGCCGCCCTCCTCGCCCGCCCGGCGGCAGGAGACGACGAGCGCCAGCAACGAGAGGAGGACAGTCACGCGACGGGACATGGCGGCGCCATAGCGCAGCGCTCCGTGACGAGTCAATTTTGCCGCCTTGGGTCCGATCGGCGCCGCGCAGCAGCAGGCCGGCGCGTGGCACGCGCCTTGCTGCCGATCCCGCTCGTGCTGTGGCGCGCCGTAGCAGTGCCGGCGCCGGAGGGTCTCGCCGTGGAGCATCTGAAGGGCCAGCTCGAAGCGCTCGCCGTCCTCGCGGCGGACCTCGACGGCCGGCTCGCCAGCGCCGGCGTCGCGGGCGTCGGCGGCGCGCTCGACGTCTACCGGCGCGTCCGCGAGGTCCTCGACGGCGTCGAGATCGCGCAGGTCGAGCGCACGCTCGCCGACGTCGCCGCGCTCGCCCGCCGGCTCGAGGAGGTGGCGCAGCGGCTCGAGATGCTGCGGCGCCTCAAGAGCCTGCTCGACGGCTGACGTCGCCGCGGAGCGCGTGGCGGCACACGGCGATCGCCTGCGCGACCGCGGCGCCGCCCGTGTCGATGAGGCAGTCGGTGACCGCCGGCCCGCGGCCGGGGACGAACACCTGGTGCAGCTCGTCCACGCCCGAGTAGGCGGCCGCCAGCCCGAGCGCGATCGCGGCGGCACGCCGCAGCGGACGGCCGGGGACGTGCAGCGCGCGGAAGAGGAGCAGGCCGAGCACCAGGTACTCGACGACGTGCGCCGACTTGCGGATCGCGTGGTGGATCGCGACGAGCTGCGCGTGCGTGGCGTGCGGCAGCAGCACCGCGAGCAGCGGGATGATGAACGACCCCGTGCGCTCCCCCGAGAACCACTCGGTGGAGAAGGCGGAGATCACCGCCGCCCACACCACGACGGGCAGCCAGCGCGCGAGCGCGGCGCGGCGGTCGCTACGCAAGCTCGGCCACGACGCGGTTCACCAGCTCGAGCGTCTCCTCGTCGAACTCGGCATCGATGAAGCTCTCGAGCTTCTCGCGCTGCGAGGCGTAGCGCCGGCCGCCCGCCTCGCCCGCGAGCTGCGTGCCGGCGATCCGGTCGAGGAAGGCGAGCATGGCGGGATAGCGGCCAGGGTCGCCGCTCGCGAGCTTGCGGTCGAACACGAGTCGCATGGTGAGAAACGCGAGGCGGTACTTCAAGTCTTCGCTCAGCTCCATCTCTCCTCCGTGACGGCCGTCAGCCGCCTCCCCGGGACGCCTGCGCCTCCAGCGCGTGCTTCTCGATGGCCAGCGCATAATCATAGTAGGGGCGCTCGAGCGCGCCGTCCACCGTGCGCCCGTTGATGAACAGCGTCGGCGTCGAAGCGACGCCGAAGGCGATGCCGGCTGCGACGTCGCGCTCGACCTGCTCCCGGGTCGCGGGGGCGTCGAGGCAGGCGCGGAACGCCGCGATGTCGAGCCCGAGGTCGCGCGCATAGCGGAAGAGGCTGTCCCGGTCGAGCGCGCGCTGGTTCTCGAAGAGCAGGTCGTGGTACTCCCAGAAGCGGTGCTGCTCACCGGCGCACTCCGCCGCGAACGCGGCGAGGCACGCGTCGGGGTGCGGGGAGCGCCCCTGGAGCGCGGCGTTGCAGGATGCGTCGAGCGGGAAGTAGCGGAAGACGACGCGCACGTCGTCGCGCGAGCGGAGCAGGTCCTTGAGATCCCGGAACGCCTCGGCGCAGGCCGGGCACTCGAAGTCGGAGAACTCGACGATCGTGACCGGCGCGTCGGGGTTCCCCTTCGTGTGCTCCTCCCCCCCGGCGACCTCGCGCAGCGGGCGCACGGGGAGCTTCGTGTAGAGGTCGTAGAAGCGGGGATCGCTCGCCTGCACCTCGGCGGCGGTGAGGGCTCCGGCGCCACCGCGCACGGCCGAGCCGGCGCCCGCGCCGAGCGCGACGACGAGGCCCGCGGCGACGACCGCCCGCGCGAGCGTGCGCCGCGGCGGCGCCAGGCGCGCGGCGAGCGGCAGCGTGGTGACGAACCACGCCAGCGCGATCACGTCGATGCTCAGGCAGAGGAGGCAGACCTTGTGGAGGACGAAGAGCTGGATGCCGAGCAGCGCGAGCGCGAAGCCGAGGCTCCCCGAGGCGAGCCCGAGCAGCGCCACGTCGAACAGCTCGGCCGGGACCGCTCCGAGCGCCCCCGGAAGCGCGAGGACCGCGCCCACCGCGAAGGCGGCGAGCCCGAGCACCTCGTCGCCCAAGCCGAGCAGGTGGCCGTAGCGGCTGCCGATCACCGCGTCGCAGTTCACCACCGGGCCCAGGTTGCAGAAGCTCGTGTAGCCCGAGCCCGCGTGCAGCCGGGCGTCGACCACGTGGATGTAGGCGCTCAGCGCCACGCCGGTCAGCGCGAGCAGGAGCGCGACGCGGTATCGACTCGGGCGGGCGCGCATCGGGGAGGAGGGGGCGGAGTCTAACCGGGGCCCCGCCGCCTTTCAATCGTGGGCCCGCGTACCGGCGCCGCCGACGGCCGGCGCCGTCAGAACTGGAATGTGACTCGCAGAACGGTCTCCGAGCGACCCGCCTCGAGGCCGGCGAGCCCCCACGTCTCGAAGATCGGGGTGCTGTGTCCCCTGGGCGTCACGAAGTAGTGCTGGCCCAGGTTCACGATGAAGTCGTCGCGCAGAATCCAGTCGACGTCCCAGAAGGGCTCCATGCTCCACTGGTTCACCGGATCGACCGCGATGCCTGCGACCGGGACGACGCTGCCACCGCGGTAGAAGGTGAACCCGGCGAGTGTGAAGAGCGATTCCCAGTCACGGATCTTGTCCCGGAACGCGACGTTCGCCGTGCGGACGGTCGAGGGCAGGTCGAGGCCGCCCACGAGACACGAGGGGTACTTCGCAAGCGTCGCCGGACGGTTTTGGGGGTTCTGCAAGGCGATGGCGACGTTCTGCGCCGGACAGGACGGGTTGTCGATCAGGTAGTGCCAGAAGAACTGGCCGGTGAGGAAAAACGTGCTCTTCTTGTTCAGGGACCGGATCCAGGTCGGCCGATCGAAGCCGATCATTCCCTTCCACATGTTCTTCTTCGTCACGCCGGGCAGGAGCCCATCGACCACGGTGACCTTGGAGACGTCGTAGAACGGGATGCCCTGATCGAAGACGGTCTCCATGCGGTAGACCGTCTGCGTGTAGGTGTCGTCGGAGTAGGTCGCGGAGCCTCCGATCGTGTGGACGTAGGGCGCGATGAACTCCGCCGGGAAGACGCCCCGGTTGAGGAGCGTCCTCGAGAGAGCCTCGTTCTGAGGGTTGTCGGGAAGCGCACGGAGCTGAGCGTAGTTGGTGCCGTCGTCACCCGCCCAACGCTGGTAGTAATAGTTCAGGGTGAACTCGACGCCGAACGGCGTCATGCCGTGGTAGCGCACGCCGACTTGGCTATTGTCCAGGGGATCCCGGGAGTAGTTCCCCTGCTTGAACAGCGTCGTGCCGTTCATGAGCCGTGTGCACATGCCCTGGCCGGCGCTCGGCCCGTACGGCACAGGGCTGTGCGCCCTGTTGAATACCGTGTCGCAAGGGCCGCCGACGAACGCCCCGTCGACGACGTTCGTGAGCGGATTGTAGATGGGCAGGCCCCACGGCTGCGGGAGGAATGCCTGCTTGGCGGGATACCAGTCACCCGGGTTCCAGTACCACTCGAGGAAGCTCTGCGAGAGCGGGCCGATGTTGCCAAGCGTGTAAAGGAACTTGAACATGAGCAGCGGACGGCGGATCTCGTCCCAGCCGAAGGCGGGCGCCGGGATCTCCTGCTGGAAATGCCAGGTCAGATCGAGCGGGTTGGCGCGGTCGAGCAGGCGGAAATTGTCGCTCTCTCCCCAAACCACCTGCTGGCGCCCGATGCGCATCGTGAGCGGCACCCCCCGGAGCTTGACGTCCGCGTAGGCCTCGCGCATCCGGTTCTCGAAGCGGAGCGAGGCCGCGTTGAGACTGTTGAGATTGAGCTGATTGCGCGTGAGGTGCCCGGTCTGTGTGGCGTAGTCGAAGTAGTCGAGGCCGGCATACGCGCGCCCGTGGATGTCCTCCTTCTGCAGGAAGGCCGGCTTCGTGTCGTAGATGCTGTCGTAGACGCCACGGTAGAGCAGGAACAGGTGCGAGCTCTCGATGAAGGGAATGTCGTACTTGTTGTAGAATTGCCCGCCCTGGAGCCAGTCATAGTCCAGGCGGATGTGAGCGATGTTGCGGTTCTGGATGAACTCGTAGGTGCTGGCGTCCGGCGTGCGGACGATGTTCTGCGACTGGACGTTGCCCGAGAGCTGCAACGGCCCCCACTTCTGGGTCGCTCTCGCGGGCGGGTCGAGCAACACGAGCCGCGCGGCGGCGACGACCGCGGACACCACCCATGCCTGGCGCCGATTCGACATGCCCCCTCCTCGAACCGCAGATTTGCGCGAACGGCGCCTTGCTAGCGCATAAGGACTCTGCTTTGCAATGTGTGAAGGGGGGGCTTCCTTAGGAAGCCCCCCCTTTTTCCGGCTCGGGTCGAGGGGTCGGCGGCCCGATCGAACCGCCGCTACTGGTTCCCGACGAACGTCGCGGTCCCGTTCAGGAGAAGGGCCCCCGGGCCCGGAAGCCCGCTGGTGGTGTCGATGACGTTCGAGCCGGTTGCCGCCTCGCAGAACGTGGCCGCCAGCACACCCGTGCTGGTGGCTGACGTCGTGGAGTTCGGGACCCATGCAGGGGTCGGCGGGGTCGCCGAGCCCGTGCGCACGATCGCCTGGCTCCCGCTCGACGGCGATGTCGGGAAGCAGGGCGTCGTCCCGTCGCTGTTGCAGCAGAACTGGTTGAGCCCACCCTTCAGCGGCTTGATGGTCGAGCAGTCGACGGTGCACGGGCTACCGCAGGAATCGTGCACGGTCTGACCGGGACACGGGAAGTTCCCGGCGGCCTTGGCCGCCAGCGTCGAGGGCTTGGCCGGGTCGCCGGTGAGCGGCAACGTGATCTTCAGCGTCGCCTTGAGCTGCGCCGGGTCCGGCGGGCAGTCCGAGGACAGCGTGTACTTCTTGTTGGTCACCGCCGGCGGATTGTTGACCGTTACGATGCCATCGACCGTGCAGCTCTTCCCCTGATTGGGTCCGGAATCGCAGGTGCCCTTGGCGCCGACGCTGCCGCCCGAGCAGATCGGGCAGACGTCCTGGGGCGGCTGGTTCGTGAGGTAAACGTCCGAGTTGAGGTGGATCGGAGTCGCGGTGGCATCGAAGATGCCTGTCTGCACGTTGACAGTCCCCGTGATGGTGGGATCGGCGAACCGGTTGACGACGCAAACGGGGACGTTGCTGGCGAACAGCGGCAGCGGAGCGCCGAAGTCCTCGCCGTTGAGGGAGCCCTTACCGGTCGAGCCCGAGGCCTGACAGCTCGGCGTGCCCGCCCCGTCGCAGCCGCTCAGACAGTACTTCAAAGTCGAGTTCTGCGGGATCGGGAAGTTGTGCGAGGTGCCGGTCGTCCCATTGTCGAGGTCTGAACCCGTCGCCGCCGTGACGAAGTCGAGCTCGCGCGGCCCGCCCGCGGAGTTGGGCTGACACAGCGATGGTAGGGTAGTGGTGGTCGTCCCGGACGACGGAATGCACCGCAGGAAGACCGTGTTCCGGTCGACCTTCGGCTTCGAGGGACCCACCGCGATCAGGACGATCTTCTGCGTCCGTGGCTTGTCCTTCTTCTTGCCGTGCTTGACCGGCACCACGACGGTGCCCGCCGTGGCGGCGCAGCCTGGACCGCTGGGTGTGGGCAGGTTGGCGGTATTCTTGGTGAACACGACGCTGGGCGGAGGCGTGCACTTCGGAAGCGCCGGGTCGGCGACCGCGGCGCAGACCGTGATGGAGAACGTACACTGGCCGTCGACCTTGCCGTCGGCGTCGCAGGTGGGATCGCCGTCCATGCAGTCGACGCGCGGCTTGCCCATGAACTTCCCGCTCGCCGTGATGCCGTCGAACTCGGCGAAGCAATCCGTCTTCTTCGATCCGCCTCCGGAAACGGTCGCCCACCCGGGTCTCGCCGCTCCGAGCGCTAGAGGCAACGCCAAGAGGGTCGTGCAAACGATCCGCATCGACATGGTCGTTTCCTTTCTCTTCATGGGGCGAGCGTGATGTTGCCCGGCAGGCTGGTCGCGCCGGGACCCGGTAGCCCGGCTGCTCCGTCGATGGCGGCATTGCCGCTCGCTGGCACGCAGAACGTGCTGCCGAGGACAGTGGAGTGCGGAGTGTAGTCCGTAAACGGTCCGGCGGGCATACCCGACTCGGAGATGAATTTCGCGTAGACGTTGCCGAAGGCTCCCTTGACGCCTTGCGGCGTGCAGAAGTTACCGCTTGCGTCCGCCGTCGCCGTAGACGTGCCCGTCGTGACACCGGAGAGGCTCACGGGAATGGCGCCAACGTACGCGTCGCTGGGCGCGGACGGATTGGCCGGATTGGGCGGGCAGTCGTGCGTGGTGCCTTCGCTTCCGACGGCGGTGCAGCTCTGCCCCTCGTTCGCCCCCTGATCGCACGTGTTGTCACAGTCGGCGTCCACCGTGCATGCCTTCCCGGGCCCGACGCCGGTCATCTGATTGAAGTCCGCACCGCAGTGGCCGTTGCTGCATGGCACCCCGGTCGCCTGGCAGACGGGGCACGGCTCCATGCTGTTGCCGGTCAAGAAGACTCGTGACGAGAGCGGGTAGGTTATGGTGGCGCTCCCATCGTTAACGGCGAGCTGGCCGAAGGAGTCCGTCTGGATGACGTTGAGGACGCACGTGGAGAGCGGCCCGGAGGGGATCGGGAGCGGTGGACCGAAGAAGCAGTTGGCATCGAGCGCACACGACCCCGGACCTGCAGCGCAGTCGGCGTCGGTCGTGCAGGCCTGCCCCTCCTTACTCAGGTTGACACAGTGCTTCCCCGGCCCGGCCCCCTTCGTGCACGTCTTGGGATCGGTTCCGGTGGCCAAGAGGTGGACCGCGTTGGGGTCGTTGGCGCAGCAGATCGCCGCGAGATCGAGGATGGACCCGTCAGGGTTCTTCGATGGCGGCGTCGCGTTGCCATTTCCGCCGCCGAGATAGAGGCAGCTGAGACCGAGCCCTGCAATCTTGTCCCCGGGATTCGGCCCCACGCCGAACGACCCCGAGAAGGGCGCCACGGGTCCCGTGCCCCCCTTGCAGCTCCCCGTGCCCACGCAATCGCTGTTCTTCGTGCAGGCGCCTACCCCGTTCGAGCAGCTGCCCATGTCACACGTACCCACGCAGTCCATGTCGGACGTGCAGGACCCCTTCCCGTCGGTGCCGGGCTCGCCGAATGTGCAGTGCTGGATCACGCCCGCGCCGCCGCAGTTCGTCGTTCCCACCCCTTGGGCGAAGGTGAGCTTGGTGAACGGGTTGCTGCCGGCCATGCAGGTGCTCGGCGTCAGGCCGGCGGCGGCACAGGATACGAACAGAGTCGTGGTCGTTGTGCTCGTCGTGGTCGTCGTGGTCGTGCTCGTCGTGGTCGGGCATTCCCCGGTGCGAGGATGGCAGACGAGCATCAGCGTCGCGGTGCCGGTCTTCGGCCCCTTGCCCGTCGTCCGGACCATCAGCCGGATGACCTTGCTGCCGTCGAGGAGCTTCTTGCCGTGCTTGCGGACCTTGATCTTCACCGGGACATCGGCGAATGCTCCGCAGGCCGACGTGTCGATCCCGGGGATTCCGGTCGGCGCCGGGAGCAGATTCTGGCTGATCTTGAGCTTCTTGATGCTGTGGGCCGTGCACACGCCAGGATTGACCGTGGGATCGTTCACGCACGCGCGAACCATGAAGTCGCACTCCCGATCGGCCTGGCCAGCGTTCTTCATGTCGCAGGTGGGATCACAGTCCGTGCACTCCACCCGGTTGCGCTTGTTCTGCGTCCCTCCCTGCGTGTCGAAGACGGCGTAGCAGGCCGCCTTCTTGGGGCCGCCGGTCACCGTGAGCGCGGCCGCGGTCGACGCGGCTCCCGCCGCGAGCGCGCAAGCGATCGCGCTAGCGATCCGGTGACGGACGTTCCAACCCCGTCGCTCGAGGTCACGCATGGGGGCCCTCCTTGGTTGCAGTTATGTAACTGATCGTGACGCTTCCCGGGTACCAGTTACGCGCGCGCGGCGTCAATACTCCCAGCGGGCTGCATGCCCGCGATGCATGACGCCGCAGGGGGCCGCAGCGCGGACGCTAGCGGGCTCAGCCCTTCGCACCCAGCTCCTGGTCGATGATCTGCTTGAAGCCCTCGTAGCTCTGCGCGCCGCTCACCCGCCGGCCGTTGATGAAGAACGTCGGCGTCGAGCCGACCCCGAGGCTCGCGGCCTCCGCCTCGTCCGCCTTGACCGCGTCGAGCGACTTGCGCCCGTCGAGACAGTCCTTGAGCTTCGCGGCGTCGAGCCCCCCGGCTTGGCCGATCTCGACCGCCTTGTCCTTCACGTTGTCCTTGGTGATCTCGCTCTGGCGCTTGAAGAGCCCGTTGTACATCACCCAGAACTGGTCGTTGCCCTGCTCGGCCCCGCACGCGGCCGCGACCGCGCCGTCCTCGGCCCAGGGGTGGATGCTCGTGAGCGGGAAGTTCTTGAACACGAAGCGGACCCGATCGCCGTACTCCTTGAGCACCTGGTCCTCGAGCGTGGCGTAGGCACGGGAGCAAAAGGGGCACTGGAAATCGGAGTACTCGACGATCGTCACCTTGGCGTCGCGCGGTCCGCGGGCGGGCACCCCGTCGAGCTTGATCTTGCTCATCACCTGCTTGAGCGGGTCGATGGTGAGGTCGACGGCGTCGCCGCGGAGCAGATAGCGGCCGTCGCGGCTCACGTAGAAGCCGACGCTCTGATGCTGGTCGCCGAGCGAAACCTCGAGCGTGCCCTTGCGCCAGCCGGGGATCTCCGCGTCCGCGAGCTGGCCGACCTTGAAGCTCAGCCCGGGCGTGGTGACCGTCTTCTGGAAGTAGTCGACCACGCGCTGGCTGATCGTGGCGTCGGCGACCGCGGGTGGGGCCGCCGGCGCGCTCGCCTCACCGCGGGGGCCGCCGCCGCAGCCGGCAGCGAGGAGCAGGAGCGCGGCGGCGATACGCATCGACGACTTCTAGTGCCGGCGCTCCGAACCGTCAAGGATCGCCGCCGGCCGCCCGCAGCCCGACGGCGGCCTCGGTGAGGCCGGGCCACAGGCGCAGCGCCGCCGCGAAATCGCGCGCCGCCGCGGTGCGCCCGCGAGCGCCGAGCAGGTAGAGCGCCGCGCGACCGCGCTGGTAGTGCAGCAGCGCCTGCTCGCGCGGCGCCTGGAGGCGCGCGACGAGCCCCGCCGGCGCGGGAATCGGATCGCCGAGGCCGGCGGGATCGCCGGGGGGCGCGCCGTCGGCGAGCAGCACGACCCCGCCGCCGTCGAGGTACGCGAGGCGCCATCCGGGCAAACGGGCGATCCGCGCGGCCAGCTCGAGCCGTCCCGGCGCCGGGTGGTAGAGCACGGCTGCGGTGATGCCCCAGCGCGCCGCGAGCGCGGCGAAGGTCCCGGGGTCGGCGAGCGCGCCTTCGTAGGCGCCGAAGATCGCCGGTGGGTAGACCTGCATGCGCCCGTCGACGAACACCGGCTGCGTGGGATGCCGCCAAAGCACGAGCCCCCCGAGGAGGTCGTCGTTGAAGACGCGGGCCCCGGGCGCGCGCGCGGCGACGAAGTCGACCGCGCGGGTCGGGAAGAGCAGCGGGGAGACGCCGAGGCCGAACCGGCGCGTCAGGTGCGCGGCGTCGTAGCACCGTCCCGCGACGATCCCTCCGGTCGCGACGAGCGGCCCGATCGCGAGCGCCGCCGCGAGCGCGGCGGCCGGCAGCCGGCGGCGGTCGATCGCCGCTGCGACGCCCGCCAGGCCGTCGGCGAGCAGCGGGAGCACGCCGAGCCCCACGAGCCCCACGTTGCGGCGCGCGAGGAACCCGAGCGCCACGAACGCGGCGGCGACCAGCGTCCGGCCGGCGTGGAGCCGCCGCCGGCCGAGGACCACCGCCAGCGCGGCGAGCCCGAGCAACGCCGCGAGCGCGAGGGCGGCGGGCGGCGCGAGGTCGCCGAACGCCGTCGGGCGGTGCTCGATCACCGTGAGCGAGGTCACCTCGCCGCCGCGGATGACGCGGAGCAGGCGCAGCGGGAAGAGCGCCCCCGCGACACCGAATGGGGTCAGCGTCTCCGCGAGCGCCGCGGCCGCGGCGGCGCCGGCGAGCGGCCCGGCGCGCTCCGCTCCCCGACGCCAGCCCGCCGGCAGCGGCAGCCAGTGCGCCCCGACCGCCCCCGCCGCGTAGAGGCCGAGCACCGCCACGCCGAGCGCGGAGAGCGCGTGCAGGTTCGCCCACAGCGCTTCGAGCCCGACCAGGGCCACGAGGGCCGCCACGCTCGGCTCTCCGTCGAGCACCCAGAGGAAGAGCGCGAGCAGGAAGAAGGTCGCGGCCTCGGGTCGCGGCACGTAGCGCTCGATGCCGGCGAGGACGGCGAGCAGGACGAGGCCGGCCGCGGCCCACGCCGGCAGCCGCCGGCGCGCGAGCGCGTAGGCGGTCGCGAAGGCCCCGACGAACGACGCGCCGCTGCCGAGGATCACGCCGGCCGCCCCCGCGCACCGCCAGGCGCCGTAGAGACCGAGATCGAAGAGCCACTGCGGGTTGATCCAGGGGGCGCCCGGCGCGGTGTAGGAGAAGGGGTCGACCCGCGGGACCGCGTGCCGCGCCGCGATCAGCCGCCCGCTGGCGAGGTGCCACCAGACGTCGGAGTCGTCGAGGGTGTGGATCTGCAGCGCGGCGGCGAGCGCGAGCACCGCCGCGGCGGCCACGCCCCCGAGGCGTGTTGACCCGGCGTGCGCCCCGCTGTTAGAGGCGCCGGGCATGCGTGCGCTGCCCGCCGTGGCGCTGCTCGCCGTCCTGGCCGCTCTGCCGATCCGCGCGCAGGAGCCGGTCGCGACCACCACGACCACCACGCTGCCGCCGCCGCCCGAGCAGCACGTGAAGATCCTCGGCACGCCGCCCGACCTCACGGGACGATGGCTCGTGGTTGGCGACGTCGAGGCCGGCGGCGCGGGACGGCGGGCGACCGTGGCCTTCTGGGAGGTCGGGAAGGCGGCCGACGGCCAGCTCGACCTCCGCGTGCGTTCCGTCGGGCTTCCCCCGCCGCTGCAGAAGGCGCTCGACGACGCTGGGAACCAGAAGCGGGCGTGGGTACCCGCCCCAGCCGACCTCGCCGCGATCGCCGCCGACTGGGATCGCCTGCCCCAGCAGCTCCTGCCGATCGGCCGCATCGACACCGAGGTCGCGGGGCGCGACGGCTTCGACGACGGCATGAAGGCGGAGCCCACGACCAAGGACGCCACCTGGATCGTGCGTCAGGTCGAGACGTTCCTTCCCTCGGGCGCGCCGATGATGCGCCAGGTGCTGCTCTACGCCGCGCTCGGCCCGAGCGACGACGGCTACACGGGGAACTACGCGCTCCTCATGCTCGCCGCCGCGCCGTTTCCCATCCCGATCTCGCTGAACGGCACGTTCCACGCCTATCGCCTGCCCTCGCCCTCCCGCGGTCTCTTCGCACGCATCCTCGACGTCTTCACGGGCTGTGGGGCGGGCCGCCGCTAGCAGGGTGGCCGGGCTTCCATAGGCCGTGCAGAAACTCCTCGGCCTGCGGGTCGAGGCTCACCCGCCAGAGACCCATGTGCACCCCCCGGTGGAAGGGGGCCGCCACGAAGTAGGACATCGCCAGCGGCGGGGGGATGTCCGCCACCTCCGCCACGGTGGCGCCCTGCGCCAGGTCGCGCACCAACGTATGGGTCGCGAACACGTCGGCGGGGAGCAGCAGATAGGGCCGCATGCCCGCCATGATGAGCCGCAGGCAGGCCTGTTTCACGGTCATGTGCCAGCGTTCGAGGTCGGTGAGGTAGAGCGCCCACCGGTGTCCGTAGTGCTCGATGTTCTCCGCCGGCCGGCCGACGTCCTCGGTGGTGATCACCACGCCGTCGGGCTCGACCGCACGATCGAGCGTGGCGCGGGCGGTGAGCATCTGCGGGCGCTGGAAGCTCGCGTTGCGCCCGAGCGCGTTCCAGTCGTGCCATGCGCCCATACCGGCGAGCCCGACGGCGACCAGCGGCGCGACCAGCCCCGCGAGCCGCCGCCGTGGCCAGAGCGCGGTTGCGAGCGCGCCGCCGCCGGCGCCGAGCACGAGCAGCCAGGTCGCCGGCGCGACCCGGGGATTGGCCGGCGCGAGCGTGGCCCCGACGACCAGGGCGAGCGCGATCAGCCCGCCGAGGACCCGGGCCGCCGTCGCCTGGCGGCGCCGCCAGAGCGCGCGCAGCAGGTCGAGCGACCCGACGGTCCCCTCGACGATCAGCAGCGCCACCCATAGGTCGACGCCGATCAGGTAGCGCGTGTCGGGTCGCACCCAGCAGCTGAAGAACAGGAGCGTGGCCACCGAGTACGGGACCGCGAGCAGGAAGAGCGCCGGGCGCACCGCGAGCGCCACGACCGCGCCCCAGAGCGCCGCCCCGCAGAGCACGGGACCGTAGCTGCCGGTGAAGATCGCGAGGTTGCCGGGCAGCACCGCGCGCAGGTTGCGGAGCTGGAGCGCGCCGCCCTGCACCGGGGTGAGCGTCCCGCCGTGCCAGCCGAGGGCGTAGGCCGAAGGCACGAGCAGGTCGCGGACCGCGCCCAGCACCTTGTCGAGCTCGACGCTCTGCGGGGGCAGCAGGCTGCCGGCGGCGGCCCAGTCGTAGACGAGCAGCGGCGCGATCCCGAGGACGTAGCCCGGCACCGCGACGCGCAGCGCCCGCCGCAGCGCGCGCCCGCCGCCGCGCTCGCGCCGCCAGCGCAGCGCGGCGAGGGGGATCGCGGCGAGGAGGTACATCACGGCGTCGGGCCGCATCGCCGCCGCGAAGCCCAGCGCCACGCCCGCCGCGGCCGTGCGCCGGCCGTCGAGCCGCCGCGCGCCCGCGGGCAGGAGCAGGTAGAGGCCGGTGAAGGCGACGACGTGCGTCGCCACGTCGCGCGTGAGCGTGAGGCCCCACAGGAAGAAGAACGCCGGGGAGATCACGACCAGCGCCGAGGCCGCGAGCCCACGCCACCACGAGCGCGTGAGGCGCCGCGCGATCGCCGCGACGAGGACCAGCGAGCCCAGGTAAAGCAGCGGGTTGAGGTAGTGCGCCCGGTCGTCGCCGAGGATCGCAAGCCAGGCGGCGAGCAGGAGAGGGAACCCGGGCGCGTAGCGCGAGTAGATGCGCCCGTGGTCCCAGATGTAGGTCTGGGCGAGCAGGTCCGTCCGCGGCGGCAGCCCGGACGCGAACGCGTCCGCCGGCGGCCAGACGTGCAGGAGCCGTCCGGCGAGGATGTCGTGCGCGAAGGTGAAGTAGCCGAACTGGTCGACCGCGAGGTACCAGGTGATCTGGCGGCGCATCCACTCCCCGCGCACGAGGACGAGCACGGCGAGGAGGCCGAGCGCGCACGCGTGCTGCCACGCGAGCCGGCCGCGCGGCGCCGCCGCGGGGACGGGCGTCGGGCCGGACCGCTGCGCGGCGTGGGCGCGGCGGCGGCGTTCGGCGCGGGACGACATGAGCGGGGACTATATCCAGGCGGCGGCGCGCGGCCAAAGCGCAAATTGGCGGCTGCGCGCGCGAGTGCTAGACGCAAGCCGTGGCCCTGCCCTTCTCGCCGCTGGTCGCGCGCTGGTTCGGCGCGCGCTTCGGCACGCCGACCCCCGCGCAGGAAGCGGGCTGGCCGGCGATCGCCGCCGGCGCCGATGTGCTGGTCGCCGCGCCGACGGGCTCGGGCAAGACGCTCGCCGCCTTTCTCTGGTCGATCGACCGCCTGCTCGCGCGCGCCGCCGACGGCGCCCTCGAGGAGCGCACCACCGTGGTCTACGTCTCGCCGCTCAAGGCGCTCGGCAACGACGTGCAGAAGAACCTCGCGGCGCCGCTCGACGAGCTGCGCGCGCTCGCCGCCGCCGAGGGCGTCGCGCTCCCGGACCTGCGCGTGCTCGTGCGCTCGGGGGACACGCCGGCCGCCGAGCGCCGGGCCATGGCGCGCCGCCCGCCGCACGTGCTGATCACGACGCCGGAGTCGCTCTACATCCTGCTGACCGCCGAGGGCAGCCGGCGCTTTCTCGCCGGGGCGGAGACGGTCGTCGTCGACGAGATCCACGCGATCGCCGGCGACCGGCGTGGGGCGCACCTCGCGCTCTCCCTCGAGCGCCTCGACGCGCTCGCCGGCCGGCGCCTCCAGCGCGTCGGGCTCTCGGCCACCCAGCGGCCGATCGAGGTCGTGGGCCGGCTGCTCGTCGGCAGCGCGCGACCCGCCCCGACGATCGTCGACGTCGGCCACCGCCGCGCGCTCGACCTCGCGGTCGAGGTGGTGGACCACGAGCTCGGCGCGGTCGCGACGCACGAGCAGTGGGCGAGCCTCTACGACCGGATCGCGGCGCTCACGCGCACGCATCGGACCACGCTCGTGTTCGTGAACACCCGCCGGCTGGTCGAACGCGTGTCCCACGCGCTCGAGGAGCGCCTCGGCGCGGGGCGGGTGGCCGCGCACCACGGCAGCATGGCCCGCCGCATCCGGCTCGCCGCCGAGGAGCGCCTCAAGCGGGGTGAGGTGCCGGTCGTGGTCGCCACCGCTTCGCTCGAGCTCGGCATCGACGTCGGCGCCGTCGACCTCGTCTGCCACGTGGGCGCGCCGCGCGCGCTCTCGACGCTCATCCAGCGCGTCGGCCGCTCGGGCCACGCCCGCGGCGCGGTGCCGAAGGGCATCGTCTTCCCGCTCACGCGTGACGACCTCGTGCAGGCCGCCGCCGCGGTGCGCGCGGTGCGGGCGGGCGACCTCGACCGGCTGGTCGTGCCCGAGAACCCGCTCGACGTGCTCGGCCAGCAGATGGTGGCGGCCGTCGCGGCCGAGGGCGAGATGGTCACGGACGATCTCCTCGCGCTGGTCCGCCGGGCGTGGCCCTTCCGCGCGCTTTCGCGCGCGGACTTCGACGCCGTCCTCGAGATGCTCGCCGAGGGGGTCGCCACGCGGCGGGGGCGGCGGTCGGCGCACCTCCACTGGGACCGGGTGCACGACCGGCTGCGCCCCCGCCGTGGCGCGCGGCTCGCCGCGATCACGAGCGGCGGCGCGATCCCCGACACGGCCGACTACGACGTGGTCGAGGAGCCCCACGGGCTCGCGGTCGGCAAGGTGAACGAGGACTTCGCGGTCGAGAGCATGGCGGGCGACATCTTCCTCCTCGGCAACCGCTCGTGGCGCATCCGGCGCGTCGAGGCGGGACGCGTGCGCGTCGAGGACGCGGGCGGCGCGCCGCCGACGATCCCGTTCTGGCTCGGCGAGGCGCCGGGGCGGACGCGCGAGCTGTCGGCGGCGGTCTCCGACCTGCGCGCCGCCGTGGTCGCGCGGCTCGCCGACCGGCCGACGGCCGAGGCGTGGCTCTGCGCCGAGTGCGGGCTCGACCCGGGCGGCGCCACCCAGCTCGTCGCCTACCTCGCCGCCGCCGAGGCGGCGCTCGGCGCGGTCGCCACGGACACCCAGGTGATCGCCGAGCGCTTCTTCGACGAGGGCGGCGGCATGCAGCTCGTCGTGCACGCGCCCTTCGGCAGCCGCATCAACCGCGCCTGGGGGCTCGCGCTGCGCAAGCGCTTCTGCCTCACCTTCGACTTCGAGCTGCAGGCGGCGGCCACCGACGACGGCATCGTGCTCTCGCTCGGGCCGCAGCACAGCTTCCCGCTCGAGAGCGTGTTCGCGATGGTGCGTCGGGCGACGCTCGTGGAGGACCTGGCGCAGGCGGCGCTCGCCTCGCCGATGTTCGCCAACCGCTGGCGCTGGAACGCGAGCCGCGCCCTCGCGCTGCTCCGCCACGAGGGCGGGCGGCGGGTCCCGATGCCGCTCCAGCGCATGCGCGCCGAGGACCTGCTGGCGGCCGTCTTTCCGGCGCAGGTGGCGTGCGCCGAGAACCTCGCCGCCGGCCCGATCCCGATCCCCGATCACCCGCTCGTGCGCCAGACCATCGACGACTGCCTGCACGAGGCCATGGACGCCGACGGGCTCGCCGAGGTGCTGGGCGCGCTCGCCGCGGGCACCATCGCCACGCGCGCGATCGACACGGTGGCCCCGTCGCCGATGTCGCACGAGATCCTCAACTCGAACCCGTACACCTACCTCGACGACGCGCCGCTCGAGGAGCGCCGCGCGCGCGCCGTCGCGCTCCGCCGCACCGACCCCGACCTGGCCCGCGGGCTCGGCGCGCTCGCCCCGGAGGCGATCGCCGAGGTGCGCGCGCAGGCGTGGCCCGCGCCGCGCGACGCCGACGAGCTGCACGACCTGCTGCTCTCGCTCGTCGTGCTGCCCGAGCCCGAGGCCGTCGCCGCAGGCTGGGAGGGGGCGGCGCGCGACCTGCTGGCGACGGGCCGCGCGACCTGGGCCGAGCACGAGGGTGGGCGCGCGCTGGTGGCCGCCGAGCGCGTGGCGGTGGGCCGGCTCGCGCTGCCGGGCGCGCGCTTCGCGCCCGCGGTGCGCGAGGTGACGCCGCCGCGCGGCCTCGCCGACGGCGAGGAGGAGGCGCTCCGCGCGGTCGTCGGCGGCTGGCTCGAGGTCACGGGACCGATCACCGCCGCCCGGCTCGCCGCGCGCGTGGGCCTCGCGCCCTCCCGTGTCGCCGTCGGCTTGGCCCAGCTCGAGCGCGGCGGCGGGGCGCTGCGCGGGCGCTTCACGCCCGGAGCCGACGACGAGGAGTGGTGCGAGCGCGGGCTCCTCGCGCGCATCCACCGGCTCACGCTCGGCGCGCTCCGGCGCGAGATCGAGCCGGTGAGCGCCGCGGATTTGATGCGCTTCCTCTTCCGCTGGCAGCACGTCCATCCCGGCACCCAGCTCCACGGCCGTCAAGGGCTGCTCGAGGTCGTGGGCCAGCTCGAGGGGCTCGAGCTACCCGCGCGCGCCTGGGAGGAGCAGATCCTCCCGGCGCGCATCGCCCGCTTCGACCCCGCGGACCTCGACCGCCTCTGCCTCGCGGGCGCGGTCGCCTGGGGACGGCTGCGCGCTGCCGACGCGGCCGAGGACGGCGGCACGCGGCGCCAGCGGATGCCGTCGCGGACGGCGCCGCTCGCGTTCGTGCTGCGCGAGGACCTTTCCTGGCTGCTCGCGCCCGAGGCGGCCCCCGGGCAGCGCGGGCTCGGATCGGCCGCGCGCGCCGTGCTCGACTTTCTCGCCGGCCGGGGCGCGAGCTTCGTCGCCGACGTGGCCCGGGGCACGGGCCTGCTCCCCGCGGCCGTCGAGGAGGCCCTGTGGACGCTGGTGGCGCGGGGGCTCGTCACCGGCGACGGCACCGCCGGGCTGCGTGCCCTTCTCGCGCGCCACGACGAGGGCGGGCGGCGCCGGCTACGCGCGCTCGCCGGCGGGCGCCCGCGGCTGCTGCCCGCGGGGCGCTGGGCGCTCCTGCGCGCGGCCGCGGCCGACGGCGAGCCCGACCCGTTGCGGTTCGCGCGGCTCGCGCTGCGGCGCTGGGGCGTGGTCGTCCGCGAGCTGGTGGCGCGCGAGACGCGGCTGCCGCCGTGGCGGACGCTGCTCGGCGCGCTGCGCACGCTCGAGGCGCGCGGCGAGGTGCGCGGCGGGCGCTTCGTCGGGGGGCTCGTCGGCGAGCAGTTCGCGCTCCCCGAGGCCGTCGAGGCCCTGCGCGCCGTGCGCCGGCGGGGCGAGGCGCCGGGCGACGAGGAGACCGTGGTCGTGGCTGCCGCCGATCCGCTCAACCTCGTCGGCGTGATCGTACCCGGCGCCCGCATCCCGCCGTCGGCGCGCGAGGTCGTCGCCTTCCGCGACGGCGCCGCGATCGACGCGGGCGAGCTGGGGGCGGTGCGCTCGCGGCTGCGGCGGGCGAGCGGAGCGTAGCCGCGGAAGGAGGACCGGCGATGAGGTGGTGGTGGGGGACGATGGCGCTGGCGCTGGTCGCGCTGCCCGCGGAAGGGCGATTGCGGTCCGGCGACGCGATCCATCTGCGGCTCGCCGGCCTCGACGTCGCGGCCTGGACGCCGCCCGGAGCGAGCGTCCCGGAGCACGGCAGCCCGCTCATCGTCTTCTCGCACGGCTTCCGCGGCTGCGACACGCAGTCGGCGTTTCTCACCGCGGCGCTCGCCGCCGCGGGCTACGTGGTCGTGGCCCCGAACCACCGCGACGCGGGCTGCCGCGCGGCGCGCGGGAGCTGGCGCCCGGGGGCCCGGCTGCGCGACCGGGCCGCGTGGCGCCCCGAGGAGCCCTTCCGCGACCCGGGGAAGTGGAGCGACGCCACCTATCGCGACCGGGCCGCCGACATCCGCGCGCTGCTCGACGCCGTGCTGCGGGACGGCACCGTCGCCGGGGTGCGCGTGGACCCGAGCCGCATCGGGATCGCGGGCCACTCCCTCGGCGGGTACACGGCGCTCGGTGTCGGCGGCGCGTGGCCCTCGTGGCGAGACGGGCGCATCCGCGCAGTGCTGGCGCTCTCGCCGTACGCGCAGCCGTTCCTCGCCGGCGGCGGCCTCGCCGGGCTGAAGGTGCCGGTCATGTACCAGGGCGGAACGCGCGACATCGGGATCACGCCGGGCGTCCGCAAGAACGCGGGCGCGTTCGACCGCACCGGCGGTCCCAAGTACTACGTCGAGTTCGAGGGCACCGGGCACCTCGGCTGGACCGATCTCGTGGACGGTCATCACGACCTGATGGTCCGTTATGCGCTCGCGTTCTTCGACCACGTGCTGCGCGATCGTCCCGAGGCGACGCTCGAGGAGAAGCTCCCTGGCGTGAGCGACCTGCGCGCCGACCCCGGCGGACCGTCATCGCGCTGACGCCGACGGCACGAATGTCGCGGCGTGCGCCGGGCCGCTGCATGCCGGCGCGTCGCATGCTGTGGCACCCCGCTTGCTAGTCGCTTGGAGGCGCCCTGCCCGCCGGGACATGGCCATTCTCATCGTGGAAGACGGGCCGCTCAGCGCCCGGGTGCTCGAGATCAAGTTCCAGCGCGCGGGCCTCGAGGTGGTGACCGCCGAGAACGGCCGCCGCGCCCTCGAGCTGCTCGAGCAGTCGCCCGACATCGAGCTCGTGATCTCGGACGTGATGATGCCCGAGATGGACGGCCTCGACCTGGTCAAGGCGATGCGGGAGCGGCCCGAGCTGCGCGACCTGCCCGTCATCCTGACGACCGCGATGGCCGACGCCGACACGGTCAAGCGCGCAGCGGCCCTCGGCGTCCGGCACTTCATGGTGAAGCCGGTGAACGCTCCCGAGCTCGTCGAGCGCGCCCGCGAGCTGCTCCGCGGCCGCCGGCCCACGCTCGGCGCGAGCGCCGCCGTGATGTCGCGGCTCGCCATCGACCGGCAGGCCTACGACGAGGTCGTCGCCCGCTTCGCGAGCGCCGTCGCCGGCGGTATCGAGCTGCTCGAGCAGGGCCTCGCGGCCGGGACGGACGGCGCCAAGCTGAAGGAGGCCATCGCCGGCCTGGGCGAGCTCGCCGACGGCGCCGGTCTGCTCGGCGCCGAGCGCGTGGCGGCCGCGCTGCGGCAGACCCGCGACGCGGGTTCGCCCGACGAAGCGGCGGGCGAGTGCCGGCGCCTGCTGCGCGAGCTCAAGGTGCTCGGCCGCGCGCTCGCGGCCGTCGCACCCCCGCCCGCTGAAGTCGAGGCCGCGCCCGAGGCGTAGCCGGCGCCGCCCGTTGCGGCCGGCCCTTCCAACCGCTAGCTCGGGGGCATGCCGCAGTTCATCTTCACGATGAAGGACCTGCGCAAGGTCACGGCGCAGGGCAAGGAGATCCTGCGCGGTATCTGGCTCTCGTTCTACGCCGGCGCGAAGATCGGCGTGCTCGGACCGAACGGCGCCGGCAAGAGCACGCTTTTGCGGATCATGGCCGGTGTCGACCAGGACTTCGCCGGCGAGGCGGCACCCGCCGAAGGCACCACCATCGGCTTTCTGCCCCAGGAGCCGGAGCTGGGGCGCGGGAAGACGGTGCGCGGGTGCGTCGAGGAAGGGGTGGCCGGCACACGGGCGCTCCTCGCACGCTTCGAAGCCGTGTCGGCGCGGCTCGGGGAGCCGCTCTCCGACGACGAGATGGAGAAGGCGCTCGCCGAGCAGGCGCGCATCCAGGACCAGATCGACGCCGCGAACGCCTGGGACCTCGACCGCCGGCTCGAGGTCGCGATGGACGCGCTGCGCCTGCCGCCCGCCGACGCCGCGGTGGACACCCTCTCCGGCGGCGAGCGGCGGCGCGTCGCGCTCTGCCGCGTGCTGCTCGCGCAGCCCGATCTCCTGCTCCTCGACGAGCCGACGAACCACCTCGACGCGGAGTCGGTGGCGTGGCTCGAGCGCCATCTCCAGGAGTATCCCGGCACGGTCGTCGCGGTCACCCACGACCGCTACTTCCTCGACAACGTCGCCGGCTGGATCCTCGAGCTCGACCGCGGCGCCGGCATCCCGTGGGAGGGCAACTACTCCTCGTGGCTCGAGCAGAAGGAGAAGCGGCTGGCACAGGAGGAGAAGGAGGCGTCGGCGCGCCGGCGCACGCTCGCGCGCGAGCTCGAGTGGGTGCGCATGGCGCCGACCGCGCGCCAGGCGAAGGGCAAGGCGCGGCTGGCGCAGTACGAGCAGCTCCTCACCCGCGACCAGGCGGCCGAGGCGCGCGAGCGCGCCGCGCAGATCACCATCCCGCCCGGCCCCCGCCTCGGCGAGCTGGTGATCGAAGCGCGCGGGCTCCGCAAGGCCTACGGCGACGTGCTCCTGATGGACGACGTGAGCTTCACGCTGCCGCGGGGCGGCATCGTCGGCGTCATCGGCCCCAACGGCGCGGGCAAGACCACGCTGTTCCGCATGATCGTGGGCCAGGAGAAGCCCGACGCCGGCACGCTGCGCGTAGGCGAGACCGTCGTGCTCGCCTACGTGGATCAGAGCCGCGAGACGCTCGATCCCGAGCGCACGCTCTGGGAGGAAATCTCCGACGGCGGCAAGGAGACGATCCTGGTGGGCAAGCGCGAGGTGAGCTCGCGCGCCTATGCGGCGTCGTTCGCCTTCAAGGGGCCCGACCAGCAGAGGAAGGTGCGCGACCTCTCCGGCGGCGAGCGCAATCGGCTCCACCTGGCGAAGCTGCTCCGCAGCGGCGGCAATCTGCTGCTGCTCGACGAGCCCACCAACGACCTCGACGTCGACACGCTGCGCGGGCTCGAGGACGCGCTGGTCGACTTCGCCGGCTGCGCGGTCGTGATCAGCCACGACCGCTGGTTCTTGGACCGCATCGCCACCCACATGCTCGCCTTCGAGGGCGACAGCCGCGTGGTGTGGTTCGAGGGCAACTACCAGGACTACGAGGCCGACCGCCGCCGCCGGCTCGGCGCCGCGGCCGAGCAGCCGCATCGCATCCGGTACCGCAAGCTCGTGGCGTGATTGACTCCCCGCGGGGCGCTTGCCAGGATGCCGCCCGCGGAGGGAACGGGGGTGGGACGGCTTGCTTCCATGCTGGCAGGCGTCACGGCGCTGCTCGTCACGGGCGGGTCGGCAGCCGCCAGGCCGGCGGCGTGCAGGCTCTTCGCGCAGCAGCTCGCCGAGGGCTACTTTGGCACGGACCTCACGCCGGCGACCGAGGAGCCCGATTCCTGCGGCCACCAGTCCGTGGTCCCCGGGCTCTACCGCGGCGGCGACCTCACCCTGGTCACGTGGCGCCTGCGGAGCAACGCGCGGGCCGCGATCGACGGGATCTGCGCACAGCCGGGGCTCACGCGGCTGCGGCTGCCGGGGGCGAGCAAGGCGTGCGGCTTCCAGGGTTTCACCGGCCTCTGCATCGATCTCCCGTCGGGAACCGACTGCCAGTGGGACGTCAAGATCGTGTTCCGGCGCGGGCGGACGACGGGAAGCCTCGAGCTGGCGGCGCTCCAGAGCTTCACCCCGAACGACCTCGACGCGGGCGCGCGCCTCGCGCGCCGCGTGCTCGGACGGTGGCGCTGAGCGCGGGACTGCGCGTCTTCGAGGGGGCGGTCGCCGTCGTCACCGGCGGGGCCTCGGGCATCGGCCGGGCGCTCGGTGAGGAGCTGGCGCGCCGGGGGGCTGCCGTCGTGCTCGCCGACGTGCAGGCCGACGAGGCGGCGGCCGCCGCGGGGCAACTCGCGGCGGCGGGACGGCGCGCCGCGGGCGTCGCGCTCGACGTCACGGACGCTTCCGCCGTCGCGCGCGTGATCGACGGCGTCGCAGCGGAGCACGGCCGCCTCGACTTCGTGTTCAACAACGCCGGCATTGCCGTCGGGGGCGAGCTGCGCGACCACACCCTCGAGGCGTGGAACCGCATCATCGACGTCAACCTGCGCGGCGTGGTCCACGGGGTGCAGGCCGCGTATCCGCTCATGCTGCGGCAGGGCTTCGGCCACATCGTGAACACCGCGTCGATGGCCGGGCTCGTGACGGGCCCGTTTCTCGGCAGCTACGCGACGACCAAGCACGCCGTCGTCGGCCTCTCGAAGGCGCTCCGCGTCGAGGCCGCCGCCTCGGGCGTGCGGGTGAGCGTGCTCTGCCCGGGCGTCATCCGGACGCCGATCCTCTCCGGGGGACGCTTCGGGATCTTCCTCGGGCCGCTTTCCGAGCCGCGGCAGCGCGAGCTGGGGCTGCGGGCCTTCGAGCGCCTCCGCCCGATGGACGTCGGCCGGTTCGCCGCGACGGCGCTCGATAGGGTCGCGCGCAATCGGGCGATCATCGTGGTGCCGGGGTGGTGGAAGGTCCTCTGGTGGCTCGACCGCCTGTCCCCGGCACTCGGGCTCGCGATGGCGACGGCCGGCGTCGTGTCGGCGCGGCGCGAGATCGCGCGCCTGCGGCCACGCGCGGCGGCACGCGACACCCGGTCGTGAGCCGCGGCGGCGGTCCTCGCTTTCGCCGGCCTATCCCTGCGGGCGCGTGATCACCCGCTGCTGCTGCAGCCGAACCAGCCCGATCCCGACTGGAAGCGGCAGTGGCGCCGCGCGACGAAGGCGCGCGCCTCGTCCGCCACGAGCCGCGTGAGGTTCCCGAGCGCGATGTTCGCGTCGACGAGGTGGAGGCCCCAGGTCGCGTCGGGAACCGGATGGAGCTGTGGGGCACCCGCCACGCCGGCGATCTCGAGCACGTTCGCGCCGCCGGCCGACGAGCACATCCCGCGATACGCGCCGTCGACCTCGATCCACGGCGTCGGGGCGGGCGGCAGGGTGAAGCCGACGAGCAGCGTGGCGGCACCGATCGTCGTGCCGGGCGCGAACGGCGTCGTCGGCAGCACCGACTTGAGCGGCCCCGCACCGCCGCGCAGCGACACGGGATTGGTGCACAGGACCTCGAACCCCGGTGCGGCGCGACCGAAGAGCGCGTTCGGCGGCACGGGGCCGTTGAAGGTCGAGAAGGCCACGGCGCAGCCGATCTGCCGCCGCGAGCGGCACGCGGGCACGTTCTGGAAATCGCCGCCGACGTCCGCGCCCTGGCGAACGGTCACGTTACCGCCGAGCAGGATGGCCGACACGAGCTTCGCCCGCTCGGCGGGATTGGGATCGATCTGCTCCTTGATCAGCCGCCGCAGCATGAACGTGCCCTGCGAATGACCGATGAGCACCACGCCGCGGCCATGGTTGTCGGTCTCGAGATAGCTGTTCCAGGCGTCGAGCACGTCGGCGTAGGCGAGGTCGGCGTCACCACCGGGGGCCGTGCCGAGGAGCGCCGCCAGCGTGATCTGGCGGTACATCGGCGCGAAGACCCGACACAGCTCGGAGTAGCGCGCCGCCTGGTAGAGCGCGATCGAGCGCTCCTCGGGGTCGATCTCGAGGTTCGCGTTCGGCGTCTTCTGGTCGCTCACCGTCGGATAGACGTAGAAGCAGTCGACCTTCGGGAAACGCCGGCGACGGACGTGCCGCACCCTGCGCACGCTACCGGTCGGCGACGCGACCGTCGTGTCGAGGCTCGGGCGACAGGGATCGTCGGTAAAGGCGGGGTTGCAGAGCCAGACCGGCGCGGCGGAGGCGAGCGCGGGGGCCACCAGCAGAACGGCGAGGACGACGGCGCAACACCTCGAGGGCCGGCGTCTCGCCCTGGCATCCATCGCAGTGCGACCCTACTACGCTCGTTCGATTCGGCGCAATGCCCTCGGCACGAACGCGCTCCCGCTCCTCCTCGCGCACCGGCCGGAGCCGGCTCTTGTATCTGCATTCGACGTGCAGTAACCACTGGAGCCCGCATGGGCCGCAAGATCCTCTTCATCACCACCGACCAGCAGCGCTACGACGCCCTCGGCTGCAACGGCGGCACGATCGCCCGCACGCCGGTGGCCGACGGGCTCGCGGCCACGGGAATCAACTACCGGCGCGCGCACAACCAGAACGTCGTCTGCATGCCGGCGCGCTCGACGATGCTCACCGGCCAGTACGTGCGCACCCACGGCGTGTTCGCCAACGGGGTGCCGCTGCCGGCGGACGCGCCGAGCGTGGCCGCCTGGCTCAAGGAGAAGGCCGGCTACCGGACCGCGCTCATCGGCAAGGCGCACTTCGAGCCCGCGTTCGACCTCCGGGGCCGCTGGTTCGAAAACCGCATGGCGCGCGAGGGCAGCACCGGGCCGTGGCGGGGCTTCGAGCACCTCGAGCTGGCGATGCACGGGCCCGTCGGCGGCTGGCACTACTCGTTGTGGCTCCAGGAGCAGCACCCCGACGAGACCGGGGGCTTTGCGCCGCTGCTCTCCGCACAGGGCGGGGGCGACACGGGCGCGCCCGAGGTCGCCTACAACCCGATCCCGCGCGAGCACTACCACACCGACTGGGTCGCCGACCGCACGATCGCGTGGCTCGACTCGCTCGACCCCGCCGACGACTGGTTCGTCTGGATGAGCTTCCCCGATCCGCACCACCCCTGGGATCCGCCCGCCTCCGAGGCGCGCCGCATCCGCTGGCGCGACCTCGACCTGCCTCCCGGCCACCCCGGCTCACGCGAGAAGGTCGCGGCGATCCTGGCAGAAAAGCCGCGCCACTGGCTCGCGTGGTGGGAGGGGCGCTTCCGGAACTACGAAGGCGGTCCGATGACCTTCGTGCCGAGCCAGCTCACCGACGATCAGATCCGCGAGGTGAACGCGCTCGTGCACGTCGAGAACGAGCTGATCGACGAGGCCTGCGGGCGCGTGCTCCGGCGCGTCGCCGAGCGCGGCTGGGAGCGTGACACCGACGTCTTCTTCACGACCGACCACGGCGAGCTGCAGGGAGACTTCGGCCTTCTCTACAAGGGGCCCTACCACGTCGACGCGCTCATGCGCATCCCGCTCATCTGGCGCCCGGCGCCCGTGGCGGGCGTGCCGCCCGCCGAGGTGCCCGAGCCCGTCGGCCAGCTCGACCTGGCGCCCACGTTCTGCCAGGTCGCCGGCGTGCCCGTGCCCGCGTGGATGGAGGGCGCGCCGCTGCCCACCGCCCCGGGCTCCGGCCGCCAGCGCGTGATCACCGAATGGGACAGCCAGTTCGCGCAGGTGGGCATGCACCTGCGCACCATCTACCGCGACGGGCTCGTGTGCACGGTCTACGAGCCCTCGACCCGCGAGGTCGGCTGGGATCTCGCCCGCGTGCAGCGCGCGTTCGGCTTCGACCTGCCGCTGCCCGACGTGCGTTACGACGGCACGGAGGGCGAGCTGTACGACCTCGGGGAGGATCCGCATCAGTGGCGCAACCTCTGGCACGACCCGGCGTGGGCGCGGCGCAAGTCGGATCTCGTCGCCGACCTCTACGACCACCTGCCGCCGCCGCGCGCGGCGGCGCTGCGCGTCGAGGCGCCGGCGTGAGCGCGGTCTACCGGCTGATCGGCGCCGAGGCGTCGTACTACACGGGCAAGGCGCGCGCCTACCTCCGCTGGAAGCGGATCCCATTCGAGGAGGTGTTCGCGAGCCAGCAGGTCTACCGCGAGATCATCGTCCCGCGCACGGGGGTGAAGTACATCCCGGTCCTGCTCTCGCCCGACGACGTCGCCGTGCAGGACACGACCGAGATCATCGACTTCCTCGAGGGGCGCTTCCCCGAGTTGCCCGTCTACCCGCCGACGCCGCTCCAGCGGCTCGTGGCGATCCTCCTCGAGATCTACGGCGACGAGTGGATGGTGCTGCCCGCCATGCACTACCGCTGGTCGTTCGCCGAGAACCGCGACTTCGTCCTGCGCGAGTTCGGCGAGTCGGCGCTGCCCGAGGGCACGCGCGAGGCGCAGATCGAGGCGGGCCGGAAGCTCGCCGCGCCGTTCGCCGGCGCGCTGCCGTTCCTCGCCGTCACCGAGCGCACGATCCCGGCGATCGAGGCGTGGTACGAGGGGCTGCTCGACGCGCTGGACGCGCACTTCGCGCGGCACGCCTTCCTGCTCGGCGGCCGGCCGTCGCTCGCCGACTTCGGCATGATGGGTCCGCTCTACGCCCACCTCTACCGCGACCCCTATCCGGGGCGTCTCATGCGCGCGCGCGCGCCGCGGGTCGCCGCGTGGGTCGAGCGCATGAACGCGCCCGCGGCCGCCGCCGGCGAGCTGTCCCCCGGCGACGCGATCCCCGATACGCTCGTGCCCGTGCTCCGCCGCATGTTCGCCGAGCACTTTCCCGTGCTCGTCGACACGGCCGAACGGCTCGCCGACTGGCTCGACGCGAACCCGGGCACGCCGATCCCGCGCGTGATCGGCACGCACGAGGTGACCATCGGCGGCGTGCGCGAGCAGCGGGCGCTCTTCCCCTACACGGTCTGGATGTGGCAGCGCGCCGTCGACTGCCACGGCGCGCTCGATCCCGCCGCGCGGGAGCACGTCGACGCGTTCCTGCGCGCGCACGGCGGGCTCGACGCGCTGCGGACGCCGATCCGCCGCCGGGTGGCCCGCGTGCGTAACCGCCTCGTGCCCGCGGCGGCCTAAGGTGTACCGCGGCCGCTTCGCGCCGTCGCCCACCGGCGACCTGCACCTCGGGTCGGCGGCGGCCGCGCTGGTGGCGTGGCTCTCGGCGCGCGCGCAGGGCGGCCGGCTCGTGCTGCGCGTCGAGGACCTCGACGCCCCGCGCACGGTCGCCGGCGCCGCGGCGCGCCAGCTCGCGGACCTGCGCTGGCTCGGCCTCGACTGGGACGAGGGGCCGGACGTGGGCGGGCCGCACGCGCCCTACCGGCAGTCGGAGCGCACCGCCCGCTACGACGCGGCGCTCGCCGACCTCGCGCGTCGCGGGCTCGTCTATTGGTGCGACTGCTCGCGCGCCGAGATCGCACGCGCGGCGAGCGCGCCGCATCCGGGCGACGAGGGCCCGCGCTACCCGGGGACGTGCCGGAGCCGCGGCATGCGCGAGCGCACGTGGAAGCGCCCGCCGGCGCTGCGGCTGCGCGTCCCCGACCGCGTCGTGACGGTCGCCGACGCGCTGCACGGCCCCGTGACCCAGCACGTGGCCGACGAGGTCGGCGACTTCGTGCTCGCCCGCGGCGACGGCGTCCACGCTTATCAGCTCGCGGTCGTGGTCGACGATCTCGCGATGGGCGTCACCGAGGTCGTGCGCGGCGCGGACCTGCTCGCCTCGGCCCCACGCCAGGCGCTGCTGGCGGAGCTGCTCGGGGGATCGCCGCCCGCCTTCGCACACGTGCCGCTCGTGCTCGCCGCCGACGGCGCGCGGCTCGCCAAGCGCGCCCGCGGCGCGACGATCCGGGACCTTCGCGCCGCGGGCCGCTCCCCCGCCGACGTCGTGGGCCTGCTCGCGCGCACGCTCGGCCTGGGGGAGGCGGGCACGGGCCCCCTCGAGGCCCGGGCGCTCCTCGCGCGCTTCGACCGCCACGCGCTCGCCGGGCGGCGCGAGGTCCGCCTCGACCCGTTGCGACCCTACGGCGCCGAGAGGCTCGGCACCCGGTAGAGCGGCGGCGGCGCGGCGTACGACCGGTGGTCGTGGTCGCCGATGAAGCGATCGAAGGCGAGCCCGAGCCGGCCCATCGCCGGGTCGGCGAGGAAGCGGGAGAGCGCGGCATCGTCGCTGAACGCGAGCAGCGTGGTGACCGACGGGGCGTGCAGGCGGTCGACGTAGGTGTCGATGCCGAGGAGCCCCGGGAACGCGAGGAAGCCGGGCGCGCCCTCGTCTTTGAACCAACGCTCGAATGCGGCGAGCTGCCCGGGGCGGACATCGTAGGCCATGCGCAAAAACGCCTGGCGGCCGGGGTCGGGGGGCGCCGGCAGCGGGGAGCCCAGCGCGGGCGACGCGGGCGCCGCGCCCGCGGACGGCTCGACGCCGCTCGTGAGCGACGTCAAGTACGCCACCACGTCGGCGAGCTGGCCGAGGGTCATGTCCGGATACATCGGCATGATCGAGTGGCCGTCGGGGCCGACATAGCCCGGACCGTCGACGAGCACGGCGTCGGGGTTCACGATCGACTCCGCGAAGTAGCCGGCCGGATGGTGGCTGCCCATGCCGGTGAGCTCCGGGCCCGGGCCGGTGGGGGCGGCGAAGCTCTCGCCGCGGACCGCGTGGCACGCGGGGCAGCCGAGGGCGGCGAAGAGCGTGCGGCCCGCGGCCGGGTCGCCCGGCGGCGGCGTGAAGCGCCAGCCCGGGGGCACGCCGCCGGATGCGTGCAGCGCCGCCATCGAGAGCCGCGGCGCGTTCGCCACCGACGGGCGGCGCGGCGCGGTGGCCGGCGGCGGGGCCGGTCGGCAGGACGCGGCAAGAAGGAGCGCGACCGCGAGCAAGGTGGTCGTCTTCACGCCGGCATTATTCGTGGCTGCTCGCGCGTTTGACAACCGCGCCGCCCGACGCTTCAACCGCCCGATGCCGTCCCGCCGCCGGTGGTTCGCCGCACTCCTCACCCTCGCCCTCGTCGGCTGTGGCGGGACGACGACGGGCGCACGCGGCCGTGCCCCCGTGCAGGAGCCGCTCGTCGGCGGTCCCTACCCTGCGCTGCTCCTCGCGCAGGCGCAGTTCGTCGACACGACCGGGCCCGATGGCAAGACCGAGCCCGTGCCCGGCCCCGCGCGGCTCACGATCGTGCGGCGGACGCCCGAGGGCTGGAAAGCGACGCTGCTCGAGGATCCCGACAGCAACGTGTTCCACAAGGCGCTGCCGTGGGCCGACGGCTTCCTCACCATCGGCGGGACCGAGGCGCGGCTCAAGACGTGGCGCTTCGCGGACGGGCGCTGGCAGCAGGAGACGCGCTGGAACCCCCGCTTCGGCGGCAAGTTCGACCGGCTGCGGGACGTGGCGGCGGGCGACGTCGACGGCGACGGCAAGCCCGATCTCGTGATCGCGACCCACGACCAGGGCGTGATCGCGGTCGTGCACCCGAGCGACGGCTGGCGCGTCGAGGAGGTCGACCGGCAACCCGACACGTTCGTGCACGACGTCAGGATCGGGGACGTCGACGGCGACGGCGTCGCCGAGTTCTTCGCCACGCCGAGCCAGCCGAACAAGCTCGAGGCGCAGCAGGCGGGCGAGGTGCGCATGTACAAGCACGCGGCCGACGGCTGGCACCGCTCGATCGTGGAGCGCTCGCCCGACACGCATGCCAAGGAGATCCTCACCGCGGACGTGGACGGCACGGGCGTGTCCCTGTTCGCGGTCTGGGAGGGCGCGATCGGCGCCGGGGGCGCGCTCGAGCGCCCGGTGACGGTCAAGCAGTACCGCTGGCACGACGGCGGGTTCGCCGGCCGCGAGGTCGCCACCGTCCCCGATCGCATGATGCGCCACCTCGCCGCCGGCGACGTGAACGGGGACGGCAAGGTCGACCTCGTGGGCGGAAGCCTCGCCTCGGGCCTCTGGCTCTTCGAGCAGGACGGCCACGGCGGCTGGACGAAGAGCCTCATCGACCGCGATTCCTCGGGCTTTGAGCATCCCGTCTGCGTCGCCGACCTCGCCGGCGACGGCCGGCCCGCGATCTACGTCGGCTCCGAGGACCAGCAGGAGCTGCGCGAGTACCGCTGGGACGGCACGCGGTTCGTGAAGACGGTCCTCGCCCCGCTGCGCAAGGGCGACATCACGTTCAACATCACCGCCGCGCGGCTGTAGCCGGGCGGCGACGCGGGCCGTCGCCTACGAGCGCGCGTGGCGCTCCATCCACAGCTGGAGCATGACGAGCGCCCACAGCTCGCGGCGGTTGTCGCGGCGGCGCGCGACGTGCTCGTCGAGCAGCGCGCACACCGCCTCGGGGCGGATCACGCGCGGGTCGAGGCGCGCCAGCGTCTCGCGCGCGAACGGCAGCAGCGGTCCCGCGAGCCACACGGCGAGCGGCACGGTGAGACCGCGCTTGACGCGGCGGAGGATCGGCCCGGGCACGAGGTCGGCCACCGCGCGGCGGAAGATCCGCTTGGTCGCGAGGCCGCGCACCTTAAAGGCGGCGGGGAGGCTACACGCCAGCTCGACCAGGTGATGATCGAGATAGGGTGCCCGGCCCTCGAGCGAGGCCGCCATCGTGGCGCGGTCGACCTTGAAGAGCAGGTCGTCGGGAAGGTAGCCGGTCAAGTCGAGGGCGAGCAGCCGGTCGATCGCCGTCCGACCGGGCGGGGCCGGCGGCTCTTCGGGCGCGGTGAGCGGTCCACCGGGAGCGGCGAGCGTCCCGAGGCGCTCCGCGTCGACGCAGCCGGTCCACGCGCGGTGGCGCTCGGCCTCGTCCGCGTCGGCCGCCTCGAGGAAGCGGCGCAGCAGGTAGCGCGCGGTCGTGTTGCCGCGCGGACCGCCGAGGACGGGCGCGGCGGCGGCCAGCGCCCGGCGAACGGGCGCCGGCAGGCGCCGGTAGCGCGCGGCGAGCACACCCCCGAGGTACGTGGGGTAGCCGGCGAACAGCTCGTCGCCGCCCTCGCCGACCAGCGTCACCTTGACGGTCGCGCGCGCGAAGCGCGCGAGCAGGAACGTCGGCACGAGCGCCGGATCCGCGAGCGGCTCGTCAAGCAGCGGGGCGAGCGCCCGCAGCCCTTCGAGGAAGAGCGCCGGCGTCACCGTGAGCGTGCGGTGGCGCGTGCCGAGCGCCGCGGCGGCGAGTGCGGCGTGATCGCGCTCGTCGAAGCCCGGCACCTCGAAGCCGAGCGCGAACGTGTTGAGCTCGCCCAGCCGGGGGCGGGCGAGCGCCGCGACCGCCGTCGAGTCGAGCCCGCCGGAGAGGAAGACGCCGACGGGGACGTCGCTCACCAGCGCGGCGGTCACGGCGCGCTCGAGCTGGCCGCGCAGCGCGCGCGCGGCGGCGGCGGGATCGAGGTCGGCGGCCGGCGCGGCGAGGAGCGGCGCGACCTCCCAGTAGCGGTCGGTCGCCAGGCGCTCGCCCTCGAGCACGAGCCGCCCGCCCGGCGGCAGGCGGCGGACGTGCGCGAACGCGCTCGCCGGCCCCGGCACCCAGCCGCGGCGGAGATAGGCGCCGAGCGCGGGCCAGTCGGGCTCGGCGCTCACACCGGCGGCGAGCAGGCTCTTCGGCTCCGAAGCGAACCACAGCCCTGCGGACGTCGTCGCCCAGTAGAGCGGCTTCTCGCCCATCCGGTCGCGCGCGAGCACCAACCGTCCGCGGCGCGCGTCCCAGACGGCGGCCCCGAACATCCCGTCGAGCGCGTGGACGAAGTCCGGTCCCCGTTCCTCGTAGAGGTGCGGGATCACCTCGGCGTCGGAGTGCGTCCGGAACCGGTGGCCGCGCGCCTCGAGGTCGCGCCGGAGCCCGGCGTGGTTGTAGATCTCGCCGTTGCAGACCGCGACGATTTCGCCGGTCTCGTCGGCGAGCGGCTGCGCGCCGCCGGCGACGTCGATGATCGCGAGTCGCCGGCATCCCAGCGCGGCGCGCCCGCGCGCGATCCGGCCGTCCCCGTCGGGACCGCGGTGGACGAGGCACGCGCCCATCGACGCGACGTCCGCGGGCGCCTCGGCGGACGCGACCATGCCGTAGATGCCGCACACGGCGTCAGCTCGCCGGGCGGAGCAGGACGCTGCGCCGGTCGCCGTACACGCGCTCGAAGCGCGTGCGCGTGAGCTGCTCGACGGCGGCCAGGCGCCACGGGCTGGTGAGCACGACCACCCGCGCGTCGCGTGCGATCACCTCGGCGAGCCCGCTGGTCGGCAGGAGGGTGCCATGGTCGCGGAACCGCTCGTGCCGCGCCGCCACATAGTTGCTGGTGAGCTCGTGGCCCCTGCGGCTCGCCAGAAGCACGCGCCGCCCGAGGTAGAAGGGCAGGCTCGTGCGGAACGTCTCCGCGCACACGACCGTGGCGCCGGCCGGGATCTGCGTCGCGAGCTGGCGCGAGGAGCGGCTGCGGGCATAGCTCGCCAGCGGGCCGAGGAGCACCGCGCCGAGGCCCGGAGCGAGCAGCGCGGCGCACGCGAGCGCGAGCGCCGGCCGCCGGGCCGCCCGCAGCGTCACGATGCCCCAGCCGAGGAGGAACGCCCCGGCGGCCACCAGCACGCCGGGCGTCATCACCGGCAGCGTCACGGCGGGAAGCCGCACGCCCGCCAGCGCGACGGCCACCGCCCCGAGCCCGACGGCCGCCAGGGCCACCGCCAGAGCGCGCAGCACGCGCGCGGCCAGTCGCGGGGCGGCGTCGAGCCCGATCGCCGCGAGCAGCGCCAGCGGTACCAGCGCCGGCAGGACGTACTGCGGGCGCTTGGATGCCGAGCAGGTGAAGAGGAGCACGATCGCCGCCGCCGCGCGAGCGGCGAAGCGGATCGCTGCACCGTCCGCGCCCCCGGCGCGCGCGCGGCGCACCAGCGTCGGCGTGACGGCGAGCAACAGCACGCTCCAGACGCCTCCGGCCCACGCCAGCACCGGCGCATAGTAGTAGCCCGGCCCGGCGCGCTCGAACCGTGCCGCCGAGGTGAACCGCAGCAGCGTCTCGTCGACCACCGCGTAGCGGAGGAACCCGGGATGCCGCCACTCGACGTGGGCGAGCCAGGGGACGATCACCGCCGCCGTCAGCAGCGCGGCCGCGAGGGCGGGCCGGACGCCGGCCCGCCGCGGCGCCGGAGGGAGGGCGCCGCGGCCGGCGACCCAGGCCAGCAGCGGCACGGCGAGCCCGACCGGCCCCTTGCAGAGGACGCCGAAGCCCATGGCGAGCCCGGCGAGCGGCCACCACCGCCACGGCTCCCCACGCAGCCGGGCAAGGACCAGGCAGATCAGCGCCGCCGTCGCGAGCGCCGTGAGCGGCATGTCGAAGATCGCCAGCCGGCCGAAGGCGAGCACCAGTGGACTGGTCGTGAGCACCACCGCCGCCAGCAGCGCGCGCCGCACCCCGGGAAGCAGCGCGCGTCCCAGCGCGAAGGTGAGCGCCACGGTGGCGAGCGCGGCCAGCGCCGAGGGAAGGCGCGCGGCCAGCTCGCTCACCCCGAGCGTCCGGAACGCGGTCGCCATCAGCCAGAAGAGCAGCACCGGCTTGTCCAGATAGGGAAGATAGTCGAAGTGCGGGACGCCCCAGGTACCGACCGCGAGCATCTCGCGCGCCACCTCGGCGTTGCGCCCTTCGTCGGGCTCGAGGAGCGGCCAGCGTCCGAGGTCGTAGAGGAAGGGAACAAGCACGACGGCGGCCGCGGCGAGCGCGATCCCGATCCGCAAGCCCCGCGAGCGGGGGATCGCCAGGCCGAGCACGCGGATCAGCTCCCGGGCGATCGGCCCCGCACGGCCGGTGGTCGTGTACTTCGACACGCCGGCGCGGCGCGGGAGGTGGGCCACGGGACGCTGGACGACACGTTGGCCGGCGAGCGCGAAAAGCGCGGGCAGCCAGCGGTGCGCCCCGTCGAAGAGCGGCGTCATCGCCTCCACCCGGCGCAGCGCGTCGGCCCGGAAGACCCGCAGCGGGCACGCGAGGTCGCGCACTCGGGGGGCGAGGATCGCCCGGCGTGCGAGGTTCGTGAGCGCCGAGGCGAGGCGCCGGGCGGCCGGGTCGTGGCGATGCGCGCGGATGCCGCAGGCGAGGTCGGCGTCGCCGAGGTCCGCGAGCAGCGCCGGCAGCTCCCCCGGGGGGCACTGGAGGTCGGCGTCGAGCGTCGCGATCAGCGCGCCCCGCGCCGCGTGAAACCCCGTCACGAGGGCCGCCGTCTGGCCGCTGCGGGTCGGCTGGCGCAGGGGCCGCAGCCGCGGCTCGGCGGCCGCCAGGCGCGCGAGGATCGCCGGCGTCTCGTCGCCGCTGCCGTCGTCGACGACGATCAGCTCCCACGCGAGACCGGTCGGATCGAGCGCGGCCCGTACCTCGGAGAGCAGCCGCTCGAGGTTCGGGGCCTCGTCGTAGGCCGGGACCACCACGCTCAGCATGGGGCCGTCGGGGGCCGCGGGCGAGGGCGTGGGTTTCATCGAGGGGGTGCATTCTACCCCGCCGGCAGGAGATGGAAAGCGGAGGCAAAAAATCCGCACCGGCGCGGCGAATCGTGCTATGAGCGCGACCATGACGGAGGGGATCACGCCGAAGGCGCTGCTCGGGGGACTGCTGGCGATCGCCGTCGCGGCGGGGACGGCCGCAGGCGCGGGATTCGTCACCTTCGAGAGCGGGCAGGTGCGACCACTCGCGCTGTCGCCGGACGGGACGCACCTCTTCGCCGTCGACACGCCAGACAACCGGCTGGAGATCCTCGCGGTCGACCCCGGCACCGGCGCGCTCTCCCACGCCGCGAGCGTCCCGGTGGGCCTCGAGCCGGTGGCCGTCGCGGCCCGGACGAACACCGAGGTCTGGGTCGTGAACCACCTCTCGGACAGCGTGAGCATCGTGCAGCTCGATCCCTCGGGGACGACCCCGCCGCGCGTGACCGCGACGCTGCTGGTGGGCGACGAGCCGCGGGACGTCGTCTTCGCCGGCCCGCTGGACGGCAACGGCTTCTTCACCCGTGCGTTCGTCACCACCGCGCACCGCGGCCAGAACAGCCCCGTGCCGCTCGCCGACCTCACGACTTCCGGCATCGGCCGCGCCGACGTCTGGGTGTTCGACGCCACCAACCTCGGCACGGTGCTCGGGGGCACGCCGCTCACCGTGGTCACGCTGTTCGGCGACACGCCGCGCGCGCTGGCCGCGAGCTCCGACGGCCGCACCGTCTACGCGGCGGTGTTCGAGTCCGGCAACCAGACCACCGCGCTCTCCGAGGGCGTCGTGTGCAACGGTGGCAGCGGCGCCGGCCCGTGCACCGTGGCCGGCGTGACCTACCCCGGCGGACAGCCCGCGCCCAACGTGAGCGCCGACGGGGTCACCGGGCCCGAGACCGGCCTCATCGTCAAGTTCAACGCCAGCGACAGCCACTGGGAGGACGTGCTCGGCCGCAACTGGGACAACGCGGTGCGCTTCTATCTGCCCGACGACGACGTCTTCCAGATCGACGCCACGCAGACGCCGCCCGTCGCGAAGGCGAGCAGCCCGCACCCGGGGCAGCCCTTCGCCCACGTCGGCACGGTTCTCTTCAACATGGCCGTCAACCCGGCGAGCGGCCGCGTCTACGTCACGAACGGCGACTCCCACAACGAGGTGCGCTTCGAGGGCGAGCGCTCCCCGTGCGGGACGCCCAGCTCGGTCGTCGGCCACCTGAGCGAGGCGCGCATCACGGTCCTCGACCCGGTGAGCGGCGGCGTGACGCCGCGGCACCTGAACGCGATCGACTACTGCACGGTGCCGAGCCCGGCGGGCACCGCCGCGAACAGCCTCGCGACGCCGCTCGGGATGGCGGTCACGAGCGACGGCAGCAGGCTCTACGTGGCCGCGTTCGGCTCGAGCAGCCCCGCGGACCCCGGGGCGAGCGGCATCGTCGGCGTGTTCGACACGGCGCAGCTCGAGGCCGGGACCTTCACGCCGAGCGCGGCGAGCCACATCACGCTGAGCGGGGGAGGCGCCACCGGGGTGGCGCTGAACGAGGCGCTGCACCGCCTCTACGTGCTCACGCGTTTCGACGACGCCGTGTCGGTGGTCGACACGACGACGAGCCCGGGGACGGAGGTCCAGCACCTCGCGCTGTTCAACCCCGAGCCGGCGAGCGTGGTGGCGGGCCGGCCGTTCCTCTACGACGCCGTGCTCACCTCGAGCAACGGGGAGGCGGCGTGCGCGAGCTGCCACGTCTTCGGCGACTTCGACAGCCTCGCCTGGCACCTGGGCGACCCGAGCGGCGTCGTCGCTCCCAACCCGAATCCTTTCACCGTGCCCGACCCTTCGGGCAGCCCGACCTTCCACCCGCTGAAGGGGCCGATGACCACGCAGACGCTCCGCGGCATGGCGCACGACGGCCCCATGCACTGGCGCGGCGACCGCACCGTCGGCAACGATCCGCCCCCGAACAACGACCCGCTCACGAACGAAGCCGGGGACTTCGAGAAGTTCAACGTGGCGTTCGTGGGCCTCCTCGGCATGCCGGGGCACTGCAGCGTCACCCAGGGGCTCGGATGCCGCCAGGACGCCGCGTGTCCGGCCGGAGAGACCTGCGTCGGGCTGTCGGACGCGCAGATGCAGGCGTTCACGGACTTCATCCTCCAGGTCGCCATGCCGCCCAACCCGATCCGCGCGCTCGACGACTCGCTCACCTCCGATCAACAGGCCGGCGAGAGCTTCTTCTTCAACATCACCTCCGACGTCGTCGAGACCTGCAACGGCTGCCACGTGCTCGACCCCATCAACAGCCACTTCGGGACCGACGGGCACTCGAGCTTCGAGAACGAGACGCAGGACTTCAAGATCCCCCAGCTCCGCAACGCCTACGAGAAGGTGGGGATGTTCGGCATGCCGGCGGTCCCCTTCTTCAACGCCGGGAACAACGGCACGCCGGGCCCCTTCACGAGCCAGCCCGACCAGGTGCGCGGCTTCGGGTTCCTCCACGACGGTAGCGTCGACACGCTCTTTCGCTTCCACAACGCCACGGTGTTCAACGGCGGCTTCAACCCGAACGGCGGCAACACGACGCGCCGCCAGGTCGAGCAATTCGTGCTCGCCTTCGACTCGGACCTGATGCCGATCGTGGGCCAGGAGGTCACGCTCACGAGCACGAACGCGGCGGTCGCCGGCCCGCGTATCACGCTCCTGATCCAGCAGGCCGCGGCGGGCGCCTGTGACCTCACGGTGAAGGGCGTGATCCGCAACGCCAACACCGGCGTGCTCGAGCAGCGCGGAGCGGTGCGTCTGTCGAGCGGCCTCTTCGAGACCGATCGCGTGACCGACCCGCTGCTCACCGACACGCAGGTGCGCGCCTTCGCGGCCACGGCGGGCCAGGAGCTCACCTACACCTGCGTGCCCCCGGGCGAAGGGGTGCGCGTCGGGATCGACCGCGACGCCGACGGATGCCCCGACCGCACCGAGCTGGACGACGGCACCGATCCGGCGAATCCCCTGAGCGTGCCGCCGAGCTGCACGGGCGGCGCCTCCACCACGACCACCACGACGACGACCTCGACCACCACGACGACGCTCGCGCTCACGCTCGTCGAAACCCAGGCGCTCAGCATCCGCGATCCCGGCGACCCGACCAAGCGCCGGCTGAGCTTCACGTCGTCGACCAAGACCGCTCCGGCCGGCAACCACGTCGTCCCGCCGACGCCCGGCAGCGCGGGCGATCCGACGCAGCATGGGGCCGTCGTCGCCGTGTACGATGCGGCCGGGCTCACCTCCGACGACGCGGTCGCCGCGCTGCCCGCCTCGGGATGGACGAGGCTCGGAGGCACGTCGGGCTTCAAGGGCTGGCGCTACCGCAGCAGCAGCTCGACCGGCCCGATCTCCTCCGTGGTGGTGCAGGCCGACAAGATCACGGTGAAGGGCGGCAAGAGCGCCTTCGCCTACACCCTGGACGAGCCGATGCAGGGAAGCGTGGCGGTCAACCTCTTCCTGGGTCCGTTCGAGTGGTGCGCGGCCGCGCCCGCCAAGGTGAGCGGCAACCCGCCCTCCCCGGCCAAGCACGACCGCCCCGGGCTCTTCGTGGCGCAGCCGAAGACACCGGCGCCGGCCGGCTGCCCCTCGCCTCCCTGAGCGGGCCGTAGAGCCTCGAGGCACATCGTGATCCACCGGAGGTGCGCCTCGGTGTGCAGGCGGACCGCCTCGCAGGCGAGCCGGCGCACCGGGTCGCCGCCGTCCGCCTCGGCGCCGAGCCCCTCGATCCGGCGCTCGCACAGCCGGGCGAGCCCGCCGAGCTGCAAGACGAGCGCGTCGGCGCGCTCGGCGCCGAGCAGCAGCACGCGGACGAGCGTGTCGTCGCGCACCGCGCGCCGCAGCACGGGCGGGCGCGCGAGCCAGCGCTCGAGCGCGGCCCGGCCTTGGGTGGTGGTCTCGAAGAAGCGCCGCCGGCGGCCCGTCTGGAACGGCGCCGCGATCTCGACGACGAGACCCCGCCGCCGCAGCCGACCCAGGCTGCGGCAGAGCTGGCCCTGGCTCACCCGCCAGGACGCCCCCATCCGCTCCTCGAGCCGCCGCGCCAGACGATAGGCGTAGTCGGGGCCCTCGCGCAGCAACCCGAGCACCGCATGGTCGATCATGTTGGAGCCTCCTCTCTCCCGAGCATGCCCCGACGCTGGCCCGCGACCAGCCGGCGAACGCGCGCGGCGTCGAGGCCGAGCGCGTCGCATACGTTCACGAAGGAGAACGGCCAGCCGGGATCGGTCGCCACGAACCAGGCGTGCGCTTCGGCGATCGCACGGCGGCGCTCTGTCCGCGTGCGACGCAAGGTGGCGACGGCGTCGGTCAGGACCGCGAGCATGAGGCGCTTCTCGGGCGGCAGTGGCGTCATGCCCTCTGCGTGCCACGCCGTGATCGCGCCGCCAAGCCCTTTTCTTGCTGCAACGCGCATATTCTACTCTGCTGCGGATGTACCTTCCGGTACGGAACACGGCGGCTCGGGCGCGTTTGCGGACGCGCGGACGGCGAGGCCGGCCGCTGCGGGCGAATTCCCTTCCGTTCCGGAATGCTTTCCGGCACCGCCCGCTTGACAGCGCGGCGCGGGCCATGGGAGCGTCCCGCCGGCCCGTAGCCATCCCACACCGGAGGAGGGGGGGTGCCATGCGCCACGGAAGCGGCATCCGCTACGCCCTGCTGGGAGTCGTGTCGCGGAACCCGGAAGGGGTCCACGGCTACGCCCTCAAGCGCCAGTGCGAGCGCACGCTCGGTAGCTTCTGGCAGCTGAACTTCGGGGAGATCTATCGGGTCCTCGACCGGTTGGCCGGCGAGGGGTTGATCGAGCAGGTCGTCGTCGAGCCCGAATCGAGCCGCAAGCTCTACCGCATCACCGCCGACGGCCGGCGCAGCCTCGACGACTTCATCCTCGCCCCGCCGACCGACGCGCCCCGCCCGCTGCGCCAGGAGCTGGCGGTGAAGCTGCTCTTCGCCGCTCCCGAGCGGCTGCCCGAGCTGCTGCGCCTCGTCGACCACCAGCGCGAGTCCTACATGCAGGAGCTCTTCCGGCTCGGCGTCCAGCGCCGGCGCCTGGCGCGGGCGGCGGTGGACGCGTTCGTGACCAACCTCCTCATCGACGGCGCCGAGCTGGCGGTGCGGGCGGAGCTCGCCTGGCTCGACGAGGTCGCGCGCAAGCTCCAGGAGCGCTTTCCACCGACGCCATGATCGAGTTCCGACAGGTCACCAAGGTGTTCGGGCGCGGCGACACCGTGGTGCGGGCGGTCGCCGGTCTCTCGTTCGTCTGCCCCCGCGGCGCGTTCTGGACCATCATGGGGCCGAGCGGCGCGGGCAAGAGCACGATCCTCCACCTGATCGCGGGGCTCACCACGCCCACCGAGGGCAGCGTGCTCGTCGAGGGGGTGGATGTCGCCGGCATGACCGCCGCGGAGCTGGCGGCGCTCCGCCGCCGCCGCATCGGCTACGTGCACCAGGCGTTCAACCTGCTGCCGTTCCTCACCGCGGCCGAGAACGTCGGCTTGCCGCTCGTGCTCGACGGCGTGCGTCAGGCCGAGGTCGACGCCCGCGTGCGCGAGGCGCTGGCAATGGTCAGCATGTCCCACCGCGCGACGCATCGCCCGACGCACCTCTCGGGCGGCGAGCAGCAGCGCATCGCGATCGCCCGCGCGCTGGTGATGCGTCCCGCGATCGTGCTCGCCGACGAGCCGACCGGCAACCTCGATCGTGCGGGCGGCCGCGCGATCATGGACCTGATCCACGACGCGAACGAGCGCCTGGGGGTGACGGTGCTGCTCGTCACCCACGACCCGGTGTTCGCGGCCTACGCCACGCGCGTGCTCCGGCTGGTCGACGGTGCCCTGCAGCAGAACATGGCGCTGCCCGACGACGAGGGGGACAGCCGCGTGCGCCTGGTGCGAGGACGGCCGTGATCCGCCCCCCGGTGACGCTCGGCTGGGAGCCGCGCTTCTGCGGCAACCACGTCGCCGACCTCACCGCCGGGTGCAGCTTCGGGTGCCTCTACTGCCCGTTCGCCGAGCTCGGGGCGCGCGCGCGCGGGGCGCGGCGCCCGACCGCCCTCGACTGGACGGGGGTCGGCGACCTCCCGGCTCCCCCGAGCGTGTTCCTGAGCCCCGCCAGCGATCCGTTCGCGCCGCAGGCGGCGGACGGCACGCACCGGCTGCTCGAGCACCTGCTGCCGCGCGGCACGATGGTCGGGCTGCTCACGAAGGGGATCGTCCCCGAGCGCACGATCGACCTGCTCGCCGAGCACGCGAGCTGGGTCGAGGGGATCGGCGTCGGCGTCACGAGCCTCGACGACCGGCGCAACGCCCTCCTCGAACCCGGCTGCCCGCCGGCCCGCACGCGCCTCGAGAACATCGACCGGCTCGCGGCGCGCGGCCTGATCGTGGCGCTGCGCCTGGACCCGCTCTTCCCGGCGCTCGACGACCACCCGGCGGCGCTCGCCGAGCTCGTCCGCGAAGCTGCCGACCGCGGAGCCGCCGGGATCACGGCGACGTACGTCTTCGCGTGGGGCGCGTCGCTGCGCCGCCTCCGCCGCGAGCCTGCGCTCGCCGCGTCGGTGAGCCTCCTCACCGAGCGATCGCCGATGGAGGGCGGCACCGCGTTCAGCGTGCCGCTCGCCCGCAAGCTCGAGACCTACGCGCTCGTCCAGGAGCTCGCCGCCGCCCACGGCATCGCGTTCAACACCTGCGGGTGCAAGGACTTGCGGGTCGGCGCCGATGGCCGCTTCGCATCGAGCTGCCGTGCCCGCTGGCGGCTCTGACGCCGCCCGCTATTCGTAGCGCAGCGTCTCGAGCACGGGCTGCCGCAGCACCGGGCGCGCGGCGAGATGGCCGGCGAGGAAGGCCGCGGCGGCCGAGAGCGCGACGCAGGTGATCGCCGTGAGGACCGCGAAGTGGTGCTCGAGGATGTAGCCGAGCAGGATGCGGAAATTCACGTGCACCCACACGAGCGAGGTCGCGAAGGCCAGGCCCGTGCCGAGGAGCGCCCCCGCGACGCCGATCACGACGGCCTCGAGACGGATCGCGCGCGCCACCCGCGGCTCTTCCGCGCCGACCGCGCGGAAGATGCCGATCTCGCGACGCCGTTCGATCACCTGCGTCGTCAAAAGGTCGAAGATGCCCGCGAGCGTCACCACGACGGCGAGAAGCTGGATCGCCCACGTGAAGGTGAAAGCCTCGTCGACCATGTGCTGGTGGTAGGCGAGCGCCTGGTTCACGGTCAGGATCTTGATCCGGTAGCCCGCTCTGCCGAGCGCGTCGAGGATCGCCTGGCGCGCCACGGCCGTCGACTCCCCCGGGGCGAGGAAGACGTTGAAGTAGGTCACCGCGCGGTCGCGCCAGAGGGCGGCGAAGAGGTCGCGCCCGACGATGACCGACCCCTGATCGCCGCTATAATCGGCGGCGACGATCCCGGCGACCGGAAATTCCCGCGGCCCCGACGGCGTCGGCAGCGCCAAGCCGTCGCCGACGGCGATCCCGAAACGGTCGGCGAGGTTGTCCGACACGATGACGGCACGCCCGCCGGCGACCGCGCGCAGGGCCCGGTCGGCGTCGTCGCTCGCGAGCTGGCGGCGAAACTGCGGCGTGTCGAGAAACCCGGGGCTCACCGCCACCATCGCGATGCGCGCGTCGCGGAACGGCTGACCCTGTACCGCACGGTAGGTTTCGACGTGGGCGACGCCCGGGATGCGACCGAGCACCGGCTCGACGTCGGCGCTGAGCGGGGTTTCGAGCCACCCTCCCTCGGTTCCGACCGCCGACACCACGAGGTCGCCGATCAGGATGAACCAGTTGCGCTCCGATTCTCGGAAGCTGCGCGCGATCGACGCGATCGTCACGGCGATCGTCAGCGTGAAGGCGATCACGGCGGCCGTGACCCCCGTGCGTCCGGGTGAGCGGCGCAGCCCCTCCACGGCGACGCGACCCTCGATGCCGAAGAGCCGCGGCAAGATCAGGCGGAGCAGACTCGTGATGCCGCTCATGAGGGGGATCGCGAGCACCACCAGGCCCGTGCACCAGAGGGTCAGGCCGACGTTGACCCAGGCGGCCGAACGCGTCGTCCACTCGTGACGGATCGCCGCCGCGGCGAGCGCCAAGATGACGGTCGCGACCGCGACGAGCGTCCCGTTCGGCGAGCCCACCGCCATCCGTTCGCGAAAATCCGGGCGCATGAGCTCGAGCGGATCCAGCCGGCTCGCCTTGCGCGCCGGGACCAGCGCGGCGGCGACGGCGCAGCCGGTCCCGACCGCCGCATACAGGGCCACGCGACCGGGGGTGAACGAGAGCGAGTCGACGGTGAGACGGACCTGGTAGACGACCCCCATCGATCGGACGACCAGCGTGAGGAGGAGGTGCGCGAGGCCCCAGCCGAGCGCGATCCCGCACAGGGAGGCGACCAAGCCGACCACGACCGCCTCGGCCACCACGAGCGCGAATATCCCCCGGCGCTCCGCGCCGAGGGTCAGCAGGATGGCGAGGTCTCGGGCGCGTTGCGTGATCGCCGTCGCGGTCGTGTTGTACACGATGAAGACGCCGGCGAGCAGACAGAAGACCGTGAACCCGTCGAGCATCGACTGGAAGGCGGCGATCACGCGCTCGAAGCGCTCGCCGCGGAGCACCGGCGGCCCGACCGACAGCGAGGGCGGCAACACCCCCTCCAGCCGGCGCTGCACCTCCTTGGGCGAGGCCCCTTCCTTCACCAGGACGTCGACCTGATCGACGCGGTGGTCCTTGCCGAGCAGCCGCTGCGCGGCCATCAGGTCCATCACGGCGAGGTCGCCGCCGAACACGCTGGCGAGCCCCTGGGCGCGCATGAGCCCCCGCACGCGGAGCACCCGGACGCCCGCGGGCGTGGCGAACGGCACGCGCGCCCCCACGGCGATGTTGCGCCGCCGGGCGTAGTCCTCGGTGAGGAAGACCGAGGTCGTATCGTTGAGGACGTCGAGGTCGTCGCCGTCGCGGTCGACGAGCGCGACGTCGTAGAAGTCGATGGCGTTCGAGCCCAGATCGATGCCGAAGAGCTGGAGCATGTCCGGAGGCCCGCTCGCCGCCTGGAGCGTGCCCCGCACGAGCCCGAACGCATGCGCGACGCCCCGGTCGGCGGCGACGGCGCCGACCGTGTCCTCGTCGAAGCCGACTTCGCCGGTACCGAGCACGACCTGGAGCGCCGCTCGTCCGGCGGCGCGCTCGAGCGTGCGGCGGAAGTCGGCGAGCACGCTCTGGTTGACGATGCCGAGCGCCGCGACGAGCGCCACGCCGCTGGCGATGCCGCCGATCATGAGCGCCAGGCGCCCGGGCGCGGCCCGGTAGTCACGGAAGCTCACGGTGCGCAGGAGCCGTAGCATGGCGGTGGCCGGCACGGACCCGTAGCACGATCCGTCGCCGGTGGAGAAGACGGCGGCCACGAAACCGGCGTCTACGGCCGGCGCCGCGTGCCGTCAATCGCTGCGGCGGGCCTATCTTCGTCCGCCGCTTCGCGGCGTCACCCCTCGGCCGACCGCCGCCGCATGGCCTCCTCCCAGTTGCGCCCGTCGAACCGCCGAACCGCGAGGCGGGCCGGGTCGACCCCGTCGAGGCAGCGTACGTTGACGTCGATCTTGTCGGGATCCGAACGCGGCACGTAGAAGGAATGGATGCCGCAACGCCCGCAGAAGTGGTGCTGCGCCACACCGGTGTTGAAGCGGTAGGTGGCCAGCGCGTCGCGGCCGCGCAGCAGCTCGAAGCGCTCGGGGGGCACGATCAGGTGGAGATAGCCCTTCTTCGAGCAGATCGAGCAGTTGCACTCGCTCACCTCGGCCAGGTCGGCGCTCACGCGGAAACGCACCGCGCCGCAGTGGCAGCCCCCTTCGTAAGTGTGCATGCTGTCACCTCCGATGCTGCGGCGGCGACACTATCCGGCCCCGGGCGCCGCCCTCAAGGCCGCGCGGGGCTGACGCGTGGTCGCGCTCGCCCTGCTCGCGCTCGCGCTGTTCGTCGTGCGCCTCACGGGGCTGCCCAACCTGTTCGACAACGAGTGCCGGCTCGGCGAGAGCGTCCTCGACGTCGTGCAGAACGGGCGCTGGCTCTGCCCCCACGACGCCCTCGGCCACACCGACAAGCCGCCGCTCCTCACCTGGCTCTCCGCGCTCGCGACGCTCGCCACCGGACGCGTCGACCGCTTCACGCTCTACCTGCCCTCGGCGCTCGCGACCGCCGCGCTCGCGGGCGTCGTGCTCGCCGCCGGCCGCCGGCGTTTCGGCTGGTGGGCGGGATTCCTCGGCGGGCTCGCGTATCTCGCCAGCGAGGTGGCGGCGAAGCAGGTCGCGACCGCGCGCTGGGACGGGCTCTTCGCGCTCGCCGTGACGCTCGGCGCGCTCGCCGCCTTCCACGGCTGGACGACGGGACGCGGCTGGGTCTGGTTCTGGCTCGCGGCCGCCGCCGCGACGCTCACCAAGGGGCCGCTCGGCGCGCTGCTCGCGGCCATGGGGCTCGCCGCCGCGTGGTGGGAGCGCGCGGCCGGCACGCCCCGGCCCGTGCGCGGCAGGCAGAGGCTGGGCGTCACGCTCTACGTCACCCTCACGCTCGGGTGGTTTCTCCTCGCCTGGCGGCAGGAAGGCTGGCCGCTCGTCGAGAACATGCTCGGGCGCGAGCTTCTGAGCCACGCGATCGAGCACGCGCCCGGGCGGCACTTCGTGAAGCCCCTCGAGGCCTTTCTCGGCAACTTCGCGCCCTGGAGCGTCGCCGCCGTGCTCGGGTTGCTGCGCGCGCTCGTGCGTCCGGCTGCGGACGCCGCCGAGAGGCGCTTCGAGCGCTTCCTCGTCTGCTGGCTGGCGGGCGGCCTGCTCGTGTTCTGCCTCGCGCCCCACACCGCCGCACGGCTCATCTTCCCCGTGATCCCGGCGGCGGCCCTCCTCGCGGGCCGGGAGCTCGATCGGCTCACGCGCCGTCTGCCGAGGCCGGCGCTCGCCGCCCTCTCGTGCGCGGCCGCGGCGCTCGCGCTCGCCCTCTGCGTCGTCCACTACCACCGGCTCGAACGGCGCACGCCCGACGTCCAGCGGACGCTGGCCCTCGAGGCGCTCGCCGCCGAGGTGGAGGGGGCCGTCGGCGACCGCTTCCCCCTCACCTCCGTCGACGCGCCTTGCGGGCTCGGGCTGCTGCTGCAGGCGCGGCGGCCGCCGGTCCCGTTCGAGCAGGCCGCGCGCCTGCTCGCAGGGGACGCCGCGGCCTTCGTGGTGGTGGGCGACCTCGCGCGCCTGCGCGCCGCGCTCGGGACGACCGCCGTCTACGAGGTGGCCCGGTGCGCGACCCCCGCCGGTCCCTACCTGCGCGTGGTCGCCAACCGCCCGCGGCTCGCGTGGGCCGACCGGATGGCGGTCGACGTGGGCCCGACGCGTATCGACATGGACCGCGTGCGCCTGGTGCACGGCGACGCGCGGCGGCTCGTCTTCGCCCCTCGTGCTGCGGGCGGCAGCGTCGCGCTCACCGACGTCGGCAGCGATCCGGCGCCGCTCGAGGTCCGCCTCGGCGAGCATGCGCCCCCCCTCGGACGCACGCTCGTTGCGGGCGAGACCTGGCGGATATCCGTCCCCTAGGGTTCACCCCTGCCGCTTGCCGTCGCGGATGATCGCGTAGAGCGGCACGACCAGATGATCCTCGTCGGGGTGGTCGGTGAAGATGTCGACGGCGCCCTCGACCGTGCCCGGGGGAAGGCCGTCGCGGAGCCGCAGCGTCACCAGGTACTCGCGCCCGTCCTCGACCGTATCGAGCTCGTAGCGGACGACGTCCTTCGGCACGCCGACGCCGGTGATGCGCAGCGGCTGCACGCCCTGATTGCGGATGTGCAGCTCGCGCGCCGGGGCGTCGCCCGCACGCGTCACCCCGAACGTGACCTGCGGCGGGAGGACCACGACGTCCCCCTCGACGCTCCCGAAAACGGGCACGAGCAGCTCCGGGGCCCGGTCGCTGGTCGTGTGGAGCGTGAGCTGGTCGTTGAGGCGTCCGAGCGGAATGTGCGGGTCGAGCGTGACGACCACGCGCTGGCCGCCTCCCGCGGGCAGCGGCTCGAGCGTCGCGTGGAGCGCGGGGTTCGTGTTCTCGACCCAGGTGACACGCGCCGCCGCGCCCGGACGGCCGGACGTCACCATGATCTCCCGGCGCGTGGCCGTGCCGTGGCGGATGCGGCCGAGGTAGAGGGGCGTGGGCGACGCGATCAGGTCGGCGGCCACCTCGCCGGTGAGCGTGAGGCCCACGACCGGCGCCGCCGGATCATTGGTGTACACGGTGACCGTCTTGGTCACACGCCCGCTCAGGCGGGCCGTGTCGAGGCGCACCGTCACCGCGCCGGCGCCCCCCGGCAAAACCTCGTGCCCCGAGGCGAGCCCCACCGTGCACCCGCACGAGCTCTTGACGTTCTCGATCCGCAGCGGGGCGCTGCCCGTGTTCTCCAGCCGGAAGGCCTCCTCGACGAGCGCGCCGGGCTCGACGCTCCCGAAATCGTGAACCCCCGCCGGCACCGCGACCCGCGGGACTCCCGCCGCCCCGGAGGCGGCGGGCATGGCGAGCATCGCGACGAGCGCCGCCGCCGGCCTCAGTACAGGCAGGTGCACTCCTCCGGGTTGCCCTGCGGCACGCACGATCCGATGCAGTCCGCGTCGGTGGCACAACCCACGTTCGAGTTCTGCGTGCAGGTGCCGTTCTGACACTTCCCGACGCACGTGTTGCCGAGCGCGTTCGGGTCGCACTCCTCGCCGTCGTCCACACGGCCGTTGCCGCAGGTGTGGCGGAGATTGAGCGTGTAGCGGACGGCGTTGGACCGGTACGTGTCGCCCGCGTCGCTGATCCCCACCGCCTGCGCCGTGATGATGAGCGGGAACGCCTCGAACACGGAGGTGGGCAGGCTCGTGAACTGCTCGCGCAGGCACTCGATCACGTCCGCCCCGACCATCGGCAGCACTTGCAGGAAGGCCACGTTGACGGTGCCGCTGCCGGTGACGGTCGAGGTCCCGGCCTCGACGGGAGGGATGAGACCGCTCGCGAAGATCGTCGTGCGGCGGAAGCCCTTGCAGGCGGTCGGGAAGCCGTTGCGCATGGGCACGCCGAAGCGCTTGAAACGCCGGGCGTTGGCGATCTTGTAGTTGAGATCGACGTGATCGACGAGCAGGTCTTCGACGAGGAGATTGTTGCGGAACTGCATCCATCCACCACAAGGATCGCCGAACGGGTTGTTCGGGTCCGGGAAGAAGAGCATCTGCACGCCGTGGGTGTTCCACAGGCCGGTCGCGAAGGCGCCGTCGGTGATTGCCGACGCGGTGTTCGGTATCTGACACGTGATCTGCCCTTGGGAGATCGTGGCGATCCCCTGAAACCAGCCCGCCGTTCGGAAAACCAGATCGTCCTGGTTGAACGCGGCGGCTCCTCCTCCCAGCGTGAGCGCGACGATCGCGCCCAGCAGCGCCCCTGCCTTCATGTTCCGCATGACTTTCCTCCCCGCCCCTCTTCGAAGTCCGACGCCAGCGGCGTCAGAGACGACTCACGATCTCGCTCGGTGTCAGCTCGACCATTCGCGTGCGGCCGATGGCCTCGACCGCCACGAACCGGATGCGGCCTCCCGTGCGTTTCTTGTCAGCCTGCATACCGAGTGCCAGCGCCTCGGGCGTGATGTCCTCCGGCAGCTTCGTCGGTAGCCCGGCGCGGCCCACGATGCGCTCGATCCGCGCCACCGTGTCGGCGGCGCAGCAGCCGAGCGCGTGCGAGACGTGCGCCGCGGCAACCATGCCGATCGCCACCGCCTCGCCGTGCAAAAACCGGCGGTATTCCGTCAGCGCCTCGACCGCGTGGCCCACCGTATGCCCGAAGTTGAGCACGGCGCGTCCACCGCGCTCCTCACGCTCGTCGGCGGCCACCACCGCGGCCTTGTGCCGCGCGCACGCCGCGACGACCGGGACGAGCACGTCGCTGCGCGCTGCGAGCAGCGCGTCGAGGTGCCCCTCGATCTCGCCGAGCAGCGCCGCGTCCATGATCACGCCGTACTTGATCACCTCGGCGAGGCCCGCCACCAGCTCGCGCCGGGGCAGCGTGCGCAGCGTCGCGACGTCGGCCAGGACGAACTTGGGCTGGTGGAACACGCCGATCAGGTTCTTGCCGAGCGTGTGGTTCACGCCGGTCTTGCCGCCGATGCCCGCGTCGACCTGCGCGAGCAGCGTCGTCGGCACTTGCACGAGCGGGAGCCCGCGCAGCAGCGTCGCGGCGGCGAAGCCGGCGAGGTCCCCGACGACGCCACCGCCCAGCGCCACGACCGGCGAGCGGCGGTCGATCCCCGCCGCCAGGAGGCGGTCGTACACCACCGCCAGCCAGGCGAGGTTCTTGTGCTCTTCGCCGTCCGGGATCTCGACCACCGCCGGATCGAGGCCCGACTCGCGGAGCGAGGCGCACGCCGCCTCGCCATAAAGGCGGCCGACGCGCTCGCTCGTCACCACGCCGCAGCGCCCCCGGAAACCGGCCGCCGCCAGCCTCGGCCCGACGACGCCCAGGAGCTGCTCGCCGACCAGCACCGGGTAGGAGCGCGGCCCGAGGGCGACCACCACCTCTTCCACCTGCGGCGCCGGCATCAGGCGCGCCTCCGCGGTTGCGCCCATCGCCCCGTCACCGCCCCGTCACGAGCGCATGCACGCGCGCGACGACCTCGTCGACGCTGAGGCCGGTCGTGTCCACCGCGTGAGCCGCGAGCGCGTAGACGGGCGCCCGCTCGGCCATGAGGGCGCGCACCCGCTCCAGGCGGGCGCCGTTGGTGTTGGCGAGCAGAGGACGGCTTGCCGGGTCGCCGGCGCGCTCGAGGACCACTTCGGGCGCGGCCGTGAGGCAGATGATCAGTCCGCCCGCCGTCAGCCGGCGGCGGTTCTCGGGATCGAGCAGCGTGCCGCCGCCGGTGGCGACGACGGCGTCGGGCACCGCGCAGGCCCGCTCCACGGCCTCGCGCTCGCGTGCGCGGAAGGCGGCTTCGCCGTCGCGCGCGAAGACCTCGGCGACCGAGCGGCCGGCCGCCGCCTCGACGAGGCCGTCGGTGTCGACGAACGGGCGGCCGAGCGCGCGCGCCAGACGGCGGCCGACCTCGCTCTTCCCCGTCGCCATGAACCCCGTGAGCACGATGAGCGCCATGCCGGTCAGAAGCTCCGCACCTGCTCGAGGTAGCCGTCGAGGTTGCGCCGGATCTCGCCCAGCGAGTCACCGCCGAACTTCTCGAGGAAGGCGTCGGCGACCACGCACGCGACGATCGCCTCCGCGATGACCGCGGCCGCCGGGATCGCGACCACGTCCGAGCGCTCGATGGCGGCCTTCGCCTCCTCCTTGCTCTCGAGGTCGACCGAGTGCAGCGGGCTCATCAGCGTCGAGAGCGGCTTGAACGCCGTCCGCACGACCAGCGGCCCCCCGGTCGACATCCCCCCTTCGGTCCCCCCCGCGTTGTTGGTGCGCCGCAC